>OGYE01001445.1_pt1 | contig 15426 bp, 15 predicted proteins | sample 1576471 | NCBI WGS metagenome assembly OGYE01 (sample SAMEA3541532, study PRJEB24748) | human gut metagenome | biome: human gut; feature: human-associated habitat; material: faeces | place: China | collected 2012
TTCTATCTTTTCATTGTTAAACTTCTGATTGCAAATTTACTGCGATAAAACGAATGGAATTGTAATAAGTAATGAAACACCATCTGACAATGACTCTTTATTTATTATTTCGTCTAAAGAGAACTTGGGATTTGCAAAAGGGAATAATCTAGGAGTTCAATTTCTACAAAAGAATTTTGACTGTGATTATCTTCTTTTTACAAACACAGATATCGAAATCAAATCTAAAAATATAATCAGCAAAATGATAGCTTGCCTTGAAGGAGATAAAGAAAGAGGCGCTATTGGTCCTATGGTATTGAGCAGAGATGGGTCTATTCAATTACCACATTATAAGCCAATTTCTCCATATAGACAAATTGGATGGAACCTACTGTCCTTTCTTAAAAAAAAGAAAAGTACACCGACAAGCATATCTCCCTTAATTCCTCAAGAAGGTTTCTGCTATTGGGTACAAGGTTCCTTTTTTATTATGAGAACCTCTGATTTTATGGAAATCGACATGTTTGATCCTAATACATTTCTCTATGGAGAAGAACCTATATTGGCAGAAAAACTTAAAAGGATTCATAAGAGAATGTACTTTTACCCTAAAGTATCCATTCTTCATTATGAAGGAGGAACTATTCTTAAAGAAAACACAAATTACCGTAGCTTATATATGGCGATGCAAAGCAATTGCTATTATTATCACAAATACTTAGGCTACAATCCTTTGATAATTCTGCTGTACCGCTGGTCGTTTATCATACATCAGAAATTTTTCAAGAAATGAAACGGTTATACGTAATAATTACGAGTTTTCGCTTTTTATTGCATTGGTTCTTCTACCAGAATGCAAAAAATAGAGCCATAATGCGGTTTTCGCATTTTTCTTTGCACCCACACTGGACAGGATTGCAGTTACGCAGGTACCGATATTCTGTCCCATGATAATATAGATTGCTGCGCCAAACGGTACAAGACCTGCTGTTGCAAGGCTCTGCAGGATTCCGACCGATGCAGATGAACTCTGGATGATCGCCGTAACTGCTGCACCCGCCACAATTCCAAGAAACGGATTGTGTCCCAGTGATACGAAAATATTGCAGAATGCTGCATTATCTTTCAGTGGTTCCACCGCTGAGGACATGGATGAAATCCCGACAAATAAAAGTCCGAAACCAACCACAATACTTGCGATATCTTTTGTCGAACGCCTCTTTCCGGTCAGCATAATGATCACACCGATCATGATCGCAACCGGTGCCAGATTGGACGGACTTAAAAATTTGGCCCATTCCACACTGGATACCAGCCATCCGGTAACTGTTGTACCGATGTTCGCACCCATGATAACTCCCATCGCCTGCTGAAGGTTCATGATACCGGCATTTACAAAACCGACTACCATGACGGTCGTCGCAGATGAGCTCTGGATCACTGCGGTAATGAACGCTCCAAGCAATACGCCGAAGAACTTATTCTTTGTAAGTGCTTCAAGCAATGACTTCATCCGGTTGCCGGCAGCATTCTCCAGCCCCTGTGCCATGATCTGCATTCCATAAATGAACATACCAAGGCCTCCGACAAACGGAATAATGATACTTGTGTACTTCATAGTCGTGTTATCTCCTCTTATGTATTTTTTCTTTTTCACTTTGATTCTTATTTTACAGGCCATTTACACAGCCACGATTTCATCTTAACATCATTTTTCTCCCTGTACAATAAATTTTCTTTCGTAGTTCTGACGAAAATTATTCCCATTACCCCTTCATCTTTGGTTCAAATATCCATGATGCAATGTACCCAAAAATCAATGCGCCGCTGATTCCTGCCGCACTTGCCTTGAATCCTCCAAGAAAAATTCCGATAAATCCTTCCTTGTCGACTGCCTCTTTTACCCCGTTCCATAAAGTATTTCCAAAACCGAGCAGTGGCACGCTCACGCCCGCCCCCGCATACTCCTGCAGTGGTTTAAATATCTGTACAAAACCAAGAATACAGCCAAGTACCACCAGGCTTACCATGACTCTTCCCGGCATCATTTTCGTCCGGTCAAGCAGAATCTGCGCCAGTGCACAGATGAGTCCTCCTACCCAGAATGCATTGATATAGTCCATTTTCTTTCCTCCTTTAACAATGTTCCAGCACAATTCCATGTGCAATTCCCGGAACGCTTTCTCCTTCATTGAAGCTGACCGTCGACATCAGCGCCCCCGTTGGTACAAAAAGGATCCTTTTCCACTCCCCCGATATCAGCTGTGGCATAATATATGCTGCAAGAGTGATCGCCGCGCAGCCGCAACCGCTTCCACCGGAATTGGTATGCTGTGTCTGCTGATCGAAGATCGTCATTCCGCAGTCCATATGATTTTCTTTGATATCCAGCCCTTTCTTACGAAGCAGATCAAATAAAATCGATTGTCCCACATAGCCCAGGTCTCCGGTAATGATCCGGTCGTAATCCTTTTCACCCCTTCCAAAATCCATAAGATTCTGCAAAATCGTATCACACGCTGCCGGTGCCATACACGCTCCCATATTCTGTGAATCCTTCAGCCCATAATCCACAATTTTCCCAATCGTCACTCCACTGATCCGCACCCGGCTTTTCTTTTTTCCTACCAGAAAGGCTCCGCTTCCTGTCACTGTCCAGGTAGAAGAAAGTGGTCTCTGATTCGCATAGCCAAGTGGAAAACGAAATTCTTTTTCTGCACTTCCAAAATGACTCGATGTTGCAGCAAGCACCAGATCTCCATAGCCTGCCGCCACAGTCATTGCAGCAAGGGCAAGTGCCTCTCCGGATGTGGAACATGCGCCGAAAAGACCAAACACCGGGATCTGAAGTTCTTCTGCCCCCATCGATGTAGCAATTCCCTGTCTTAAAAGATCACCGCCAAAGAGATAGCGTACCTCCTCCGGCTGTACTCCCGCATTTTTCAATGCCAGCTTACACGCAAGCTTCTGCATTGTTCCTTCTGCAAGCTCCCAGGTTTTCTCTCCAAAAAGGTCATCCTCCGATGCAATATCAAAATATTTTCCAAGTGGTCCTTCTCCTTCTTTTTTTCCGGCAACCGATCCGGCGCTTACCAGATACGGACTTTCCGAAAATGCAATACTCTGTGTCCCTTTCATCGCATTCATGTCCATCCCTCCTTGCTCACACAATTCCGATCAGCGTCCCAATCCAGTAGAGCAGTCCCAGAACCCAGCTGGTGAAAACTCCGTACAGGATCACAGGTCCTGCGATCGTAAATATCTTGCAGCCAATTCCGAAAACCTGCCCCTCTTTTTTGTATTCAATTGCCGGCGCCGCAACGGAATTGGCAAATCCGGTGATCGGCACCAGTGCTCCTGCTCCTCCCCAGTTCGCGATCTTCGGATAGATTCCAAATCCGGTCAGCACCACACTTGCCAGGATCAGGATCAGTGAACACCAGCTTGCAGAAATATCCTTTGACATTCCCGCCTTTTCGCACGCATTTAAGATCGTCTGTCCAATCGTACAGATGATCCCGCCGGTCACGAATGCTTTTGCCATCGCAGGTCCGGGCTTCCTGACCGGTGTTTTCTCTTTTACATATGTTTCATACTCTTTTTCTTTCTCTTGTTGCTTCATTTTCTCCTCCAGTTACCATCTTTTATAGAAAAACAGAAGTGCTCCAAGGCTTTTCCCAAGCGCCATCCCAAAAATCAGCCATGGCACACATTTCAGAATTTTGATCCTCCGGATAAAGATCGGAAAAATATTCAGAATTTCCGCAAGTGCCATTGACCAGCAACCAACAAAAATTCCGGAAAAAAGTCCAAACACCGGAACGATCCATTTGCCGCCAGGCATCGCGAGCCCGTATACCCAGAAAATATTTCCAAGGATCCCACCTGCCATAATGCAGTTTTCATACAGCATGACATGCTTCCCGGTATGTGTCCGGTCTGCAAAATCTGACACTACGCCAAGTCCGATAATAAATGAAAACAGTCCTGCCGCGACTGCAAATCCGGATGCAAGACCAACCACCGCCACCAGAATCTGCCTAATCCACATCGACTTCTTTTTCCTTTCTCGCATAAGCTTCGATCAAAGTTTCCTGAATATCATTTTCATACAAACGCATTTCCACTTCCATCGGCGTCGGATCTGCTGTAAATTTCTTTCTTCCTAAATGATTGAAGAAAATCAGGATCCCTACGATCAGCCCGATGCAGTAAGTCAGCTCTATCAGGGTAAATCCATTCGATTCTTCTCCGGTAAGAAGCAGATAAATCCGGGAAAACATCTTTGTCACCGACACATCATTGTTAAATGCCATGATGGAAAATGCTGCTCCGATAAATGTGATTCCCGCAACTACAACCACTTTAATTCCCTGCCAGATAGCATTTCGTTTTTTCTCCCCTTCATAGGTAATGATCAGGTCACTTTCTCCTTCGTTCTGAATCTGTAGTCCGGGAATTTCCCGATGGATACATTCTATGATTTTCAGAACAGACACCACATATCTGTGCTGTTCTTTTTTCGGGATTTTCAGGATCCGCAGTGGTTTAATCCTGTTCATGATGGAAGAATTGCTGCATTCCATTGTCAGGATATCTCCCAATGTCACATTTGGTTCTTTCACCTCGGTATTCTTTTCCCCTTTGATATAAAGTATTTCATTTCCCGAAGACATCTGTATCCGTCCTTTCTTTTACCGGTAGCGCCTGCCAGATCAGCGTTCCTTCACTTACCTGGTCTGTCCCCCGGACATCATTATAATAGTAGATCATTCCGATCAGAACAGCTGTCAGCAGGGCACAAAGAACACAGCCCCAGATATATTTTTTTCTTCTTTCCAATCGCATCCGCCTCCTTTGTGATCTGTTTCAGATAGGAAATAGTATCCCTGTTTTTCCAGAAAACATACATCCTTTTATTCTTTTGCGTGTTCCCGCATGGTTTTCAGGATCTTTTTCTCCATCCGGGATACCTGCACCTGGGAAATTCCAAGCTCTTCGCCGATTTCTGTCTGCGTCTTATCTGCAAAATAGCGCAGATACAGAAGCTTTCTCTCGTCTTTTTTTAATTCTTTTATCAGCTCTGTAAGCAGAAGATGATCCAGGATCTTTTCTTCTGCACCGCCTGTATCTGCAATCTTTTCCAGCAGCATTACTTCATTTCCATCTTTCATACCGACCGGTCTGTGAAGCGATTCCACTTCTCCTGCTGCCTCCATCGCCATCACCAGCTCCTCTTTTTCCACACCCGTTTCTTCCGCAATTTCTTCCAGCAGCGGTTCTCTTCCAAGCTTTTCCGTGAGCGCCTCCTTTGCCTGATATGCTTTATATGCAATCTCTTTTAAGGAACGGCTGACCTTCAACATCCCGTCATCACGCAGGAAACGCTTTATTTCTCCTGTGATCATCGGAACTGCATAGGTAGAAAATTTCACATCATAGCCCAGATCAAACTTATCGATCGCTTTTAAAAGCCCGATGCTTCCGATCTGAAATAAATCCTCTGCCTCTGTGCCCCGTCCGTAAAATCTTTTCACCACACACCAGATCAGACCGGTGTTTTCCTCCACAAGCTGTGCCCTCGCATTTTCATCCCCTTCGTGAGCCCGTCTGATCAATGCGATTGTGTGGTCCATACAGCTTCCTTCTTTTCCCCTCCTGTCGTTTTCTTCATCCAAACCGTAGTCCCTTTTCCAGGCACAGATTCCACCTGTACTTCATCCATAAATGCTTCCATAAATGCAAATCCCATCCCGGACCGATCCATATCCGGCCTGGTCGTATAGAGTGGCTCCATCGCCTGCTCCACGTTTTCGATACCGATGCCCTGATCCTTCACTGTGACTAGAATGGTCTTCTTATCTTTTTCAATCCCGCACCAGACCGTGATCTTTCCGGACGTCCGTCCCTCATATCCATGAATAATACTGTTTGTCACTGCTTCGGAAACCGCTGTCTTCACGTCTGCCACTTCCTCCAGAACCGGATCCATCTGCGTCATAAACGCAGCCACTGCCACCCTTGCAAATCCCTCATTCTCCGATCTGCTGTCAAAAACTACTTCCATCTCGTTAAAATATTCCATTACATCATTCCCTCCTCATAAATCTGTATGATCTTCGTCACGCCGGACATATTCAGAATCTGCCGCATCCGTTCACTTGTATGTATCGCCCATACTTCCCCGCCAAGAAGAAAGATATGCCGGTACCGTCCCATGATCACTCCAATCCCGGAACTGTCCATAAAATTCGTTCTTCCAAAATCAAAGATCACATATTTGATATGTTGCTCCTCGATCACCTTATCCGCCTCCCGTTTGATCTCCTCCGCATTGTGATGATCCACCTCCGCCGGAAGAAAAATCGTAAGACAATTTTCTTTGATCTGATACTGCATTTTTGCTTAAACCCCTTTCTGTCTTTTTTATTTATACAAATACGCCAATAGCCTTGATGGATTTATAAAAAGAGTGCGCATTTACGGCACATAGTGCCTTTTGTTTTATAGGAAGTTCCTTCGGAATTTCCTATAAAACAAAAGAGAAAGTAACGCCTTTTTTCGCTACTTTCTCTTTTGTTCCTTTTATATTTTATTGTCCCTGGGTGCCTGTTCCACCGGAAGTATTCTCCGAAGTTCCATCTGATCCCATTGCATCCAGTGCGCTCTGTGCCGAATATGCTGCCTGTGTTCCCGGATAATCGGTCGCTGCTTTTTCGTAATTGCTCTTTGCATTGTCCTTATCACCTTTACCGGCATACGCGTCTCCAAGAAGCTTGTACACACCACCATCACTATAAGAGTCATCCATCTTCTGGATCTTTTCAAGATCCGAAATGGCATCATCATAATTTCCACTCTGCACTTCATACTGCGCGGTCGAATACAGGCTCACACATACTCGCGGGAACACGGAACCGGAGATCGAATCGTAGATTTTCTGTCCCTCTTCTCCCAACGAATCCCTGTTCAGTCCAAGCAACGTATCTGCCATATCCGCATTGCTCGTTGTTCCGCCATAATACTGCTGATATACCTTGACCAGGGCATCATAGCTGTCCTGTGTGGATGCGGCAGTCTGCTTTGCCGATTCTACCTCATCACTGCTGTTACGGTATCCCTCCAGTTCATCCTTAAGCGTCTGGATCTGTGTCTTCTGTGAAGCTATCTGCTCGCTTAGTGCAATGACATTCCGGTTTTTTGTAGACGACTTTGTCTGGTTTACCGCCGGAGCGATCAGGAACCACACCACTGCCGCTCCAACCACCATACCGATCAGAATATTGACAACTGTCATCACTGCCGCATTGTCTCGCAGTGTTGCTGCAGGCTGGATGATCGTCTCATTTCCCAGATTGTATGTGACAACCGACTGTCTGCCATGCTTTTCCTCTTTAATATGTGCAACCTGCCGATTCCGCTGACGGTTCAGCTCATGCATATACCGGAGCGTAATATCATTCGTCACATCCAGCTTGAGTGCCGTCTTCAGGCTCTGTCTTGCTTTGGAATACTGTCCGGAATGCATATAAAGAAGTGCCAGAAGCTGATATGCCTTCAGGAAAGACGGATGTGCCACAACCACCTTTTTCAGCTGGATGATCGCAAGATCTTCTCCATTCTGTCTGCAGTATCCAAGACACTGGTTGTATTTGTGAACTGCCTGATTCACTTTCTCCAGCTCACTTGGATTATCCTGAACCTTACTGATATAGTAGCTGGCAATATTCTCTGAAGCCCTGAAGTTTTTACTGATGATCCACTCTACAAGAGCCTCCGCTACTTCTCCACGTCCATAATAGACAAGTCCGAGAAGATTCCTCGCTATGATATTTTCTCTGTTAAACTGCAAACTTCTTTTTAACGACACAATTGCCCCGGACAGATCCCGGATCTGCGCTTTCTTCAGTCCATCATTGTACCAGTAGTTCGACTGGTACTCGAGTTTCTGCTTATAGTCCATCAAAATCTCCCCTATTTTTTCTGATCCATCATCTCTCTTAAGATATCTGTCATATCAGACAGATCCTCCTGATATACTGCATTCTCGATATCTTCTACTTCCAGACTTGGTTTGAACTTCTTAAGTTCTTCTTCAAAATTAAGCATCTTCTCCTCCTATCAGTTCTTTTAACTCCCCTACCAGATAGAGCGACCCCAGACAGTAAAGTTTCCCTTCGCTGCCCTTTTCATTCAATGCACGTGTAAATGCATCAGCAAGCGTGTCCTCCCGATAGACCGGTCTGTCTGTATACTTCCGGAACAACGCGGCAAGTGTATCTGCCTGCGCTCCCCTTTTATTATCTACTTTAGCAATGACATAAGCATCTGCTTTCGATTCTCTGCATAAAAGCTCGATCATATGACTGTAATCCTTATCTGCAACGGCTGAAAAAAGGATTATCAGTGGATGGATTTCCCCTTCCGCCTCTCTTTGCAGCCGGATACTCTTTGTAAATTCACGGATTGCCGCAAGATTATGCGCCCCGTCAAAGATAACTCCGGGAAGAACCTCTTCCATTCTTCCCTGCCATTTAACAGATGCAACCACCTTCTGCCATTTGCAGATTTCTGCCTTTTCGCCAAATGTATATCTCATCGCCCGGATTGCAAGTGCTGCGTTCATCACCTGATAGATTCCGGTGCTGGCCACCTGCCATACGGTATTATTATCATACTCATCCAAAATAGAAAAAGCAATATGTTTATCTGTAATTTCTTGAATTTTCAACGCATCTTTTTCCATTTTATACCACGGTGCTTCTACATTTTCGGCAGTTTCTTCTATAACCCGACTACTTCTTTCATCAGAGCCGTCAAAAAATACCGGTACGCCTTTTTTGATGATTCCGGCTTTTTCTCCCGCAATCTTTTCAATCGTATCTCCAAGGATCTCTGTGTGATCCAGTCCGATCGATGTGAGCACGCTCAGGAACGGATGCTCGAAGGAATTAGTCGCATCCAGCCTTCCGCCAAGTCCTGTCTCCAGTACAATATACTCTGCATCATTCTCTTCAAATGCAAGCATACCCATTCCATACAGGAATTCAAAATAAGAAGGATGTTCCAGCCCTTCCTTTTCCAGTTCTTCTGCCACCTGCCGCACCTTTGCAAAAATCCGGCAGAAGGTATCATCGTCAATATCTTTTCCATTGATCCGGATCCGCTCGTTGAGCTTCACCAGATGTGGTGATGTAAAAAATCCGACACGCTTTCCCTCAAAAAGAAGAATCGCCTGCATATATGCGCAGACGCTTCCCTTTCCGTTCGTCCCTGCCACATGAAGAACCTTTCTTCCCTGGCAGGGATTCCCCAATCTTCTCATAAATTCACGGGTATGCAAAAGCGTATGCTTCTTTGTAAATTTTGGTATGTCCTCTATATATCGGACTACTTCTTCATACTTCACAATCTTTCCCGTCTTTCTTAAGCGGAACTCTACTGCTGCCCGCTCTTTTCTTCTTTATTATTCTGATCCTGCTGTTCTCCGGACTGTCCGGCATTTTCTGTCTTCTGCTGATCGCCGTCCGTCTTTGCAGAATTCTTCTGTTCTTTTACTTCATCTGTATATTCCAGGATTTTTCCATCCATGTAAATATATTCTCTTGAAGTCCTGAAGATGGTATTGCTTGATCCGACCTGGCTGACCGTAATGATGTCTCCATCCTTCAGCTTACTGTCCGGAAGTTCGATCCTTGTATTATTGAGGAAAGTAGATTCCTGCTTTTCATCATTGATGTAAACCTTGCTCCATTTAGTAAAGTTTGTTCCGTAGAGGCTATAGGTCTCATCCAGATTTTCTACAAGATCCGTGAGCGTAACCTCCTTGATCCCCATCTGCATATGGCCTTCTGTGATCGGCGGCTTACCATTGTATACATACTGGTCTCCATACAGAATATCATACTGTAACAGCTCCAGATCCTTCAGATAATCCTTTGTCTGGCGTCTCTGCTGGTGATAGTTGAATACCGTACCGGAATGTAATCCCAGGCGGTCCATCACATCCGCCATGATCTGGTAGGACGGAATGTTCCGGTCCTCTTTCTGAAGTCCAAGATTGTCCCAGATCACATAATTTGTATTGTACAGATAACGGTTCTTCATATCCTTTGCTTCCAGTCCCATTGTCGGCAGATGGTCACCATAGAATACGACCACAGTCGGCTCACCGCGTTCTTCCATCATTTTTACCAAATTACCGGCAAACTGATCCATCTCATATACCTGGTTCACATAGTATTCCCAGGCATTGTTCTTCTCTTCTGTCGGTGCTCCTGTTACGGTGATCTTCGGGTTCTCAATCACCTTTTCTGTCGGATAATTTCCATGTCCCTGTACACTGACTGTAAATACAAAATCCTCCTGCTCGGTAGAGTCCAGAGCGTCTTTGATGTGCGTCAGAAGAATATCATCCTTCGACCATCCATTCTCTGTTGTCTGAAGAATATTCATAAACTCTTTACTTGTAAAGCTGTCAAAACCAATATTGTTAAATACCTTCGCACGGCTGTAGAAATTACCACCGTTGTTGTGAATCGCATGGGTTCCGTAACCAAATGCAGAAAATGCAGTTGCTGCACTTTCACATACCTGATTCTTAAGCTTTGTCTTATAAGGATACTCGCCCGGTCCGAAATAACGCAGGTTCATACCTGTCAGCACTTCAAATTCTGTATTGGCTGTTCCGGCCCCTACCGAAGGAACCTTAAAATATCCGGAAGAATAATTTTCAAACATCTTGCGCAGATTCGGAATCGGATCCTCTGACATCTGCAGATCCTCATATTCAATAGGATCAAAGAAAGATTCCAGCTGTACAAACAAGACATTCGGTCTCACACCATTGTCGGATGTGCTCTCTGTCATCTCTCTATTATCCGTGATCTTCTCGATCGTGTCTTTGTTATAATCATTCGGTTCTGAAATACCTGTATTAAAAAGGCTGGCCGAGAAACAATACGGAAGTCCGTAATCCTGATAAGCAAATGCGATATTTCCAAAGTAAGTAGAAATAATCCTCTTATCTACAGCAACATTTGTCAGTACAGAATATCCAAAAAACGCTGCAACAACAATAATCAGCATCGGGATCCTGTGCATCTTTCCTTCATACTGTCCGGCACGTCTCCACATGGCAACCAGCCAGATGAGCAGTGCCGGAACACCAATTCCCATCATCACAAGCTCTGCCACCGAGAAATAGTTTGTAAACAGTGACAGTCCTTCTGTAAATGTCTTTAGATCCTGTGCATTAAACGGCGTAACACGCTTTGCCAGCATCACTCCGTTGACAACACCCAGAAAGAGCCACAATGCACTGATGATCAGTCGTGTAAACACCCGGCGCCGCACCAGATAAGCGATTAAAAGTGTAACGAAAATCATTCCGACATTGTACAAAAATACCAGCGGTGTTCCTGTCATATACTGCCAAGCTGCAATTGCAGAATGTCTGGACAGTGCTTCAATGATAAAGTTAATGATACAAGCCCACAGTGCCTGAAGCGGCAAAGAGAACCGGTTCATTATCTTATAGTACGGTGCCATCTTTTTTGCGAATTTGCTGTTTCGCCGCTTTTCAAGAATCTGCTGTCTTCGCTCATGCTGCTTTTTTAAATGCGCCTTTATATCTCCTGGCTTCATATTCTTCAGCTTCTGCCATTTTCCTTTCAGATCCGGTTTTTTCCACTGAATCTTTTTAAAATGAATTTCCTTCATCGTCTTTTAACCCCTTACGTGTTTCTGTACCGTCAGGCGCAGTTTATGCTGCGCCTGACGGTATATCCGGCTAAAAAAGAATATGCCTTAGTACTTTCCTGCAGTGATTATCTTCCTGCCTTTAAAGCCTCCAGACGTTCTTTCACCTGTTCCATCATCTGTGTATACTTTTCAAGCTTTGCTTTTTCTTCATCAACCTTTGCCTGTGGTGCTTTGCTGACGAATTTTTCATTTGAAAGCATTCCCCTTGCACGGTTGATTTCTTTTGTAAGCTTTTCTTCTTCTTTTGTCAGACGCTCGATTTCCTGTTCGAAGTCAATCAGCTCTTCCAGTGGTACATATACAGAAGCATCCGGTACTACGATCGATACGGCATCATCCGCAATACCTGCCTTATCAGCCTGGACAGCAAGTTCAGAAGCACTCATAAGCGGGCATGCGCATGTTGTCAGCTCTTCGAATCCTTCACAGAGCTTCTCATCTTCGCATACTACATAAACCTTTGCTTTACGGCTCGGCGGTACATTCATTTCTGCCCGCGCATTTCTGACACCACGGATAACTTCTTTCATATGATCTGTTATATTTTCAGCATCTGCATAGCACCAGTCTTCGCTAAACTGCGGCCAGTCTGACATCATCAGAGATTTTTCCTCCGGTACCAGTGCGCTGTAGATTTCTTCTGTTACAAATGGCATAAATGGATGTAACATCTTCAGTGCATTACCAAGAACCGTCTTCAGTGTCCAAAGTGCTGCATTGGCGCTCTTATAATTTTCATCAGAATGGTAGATCCTGTATTTTACAAGCTCGATGTACCAGTCACAGAATTCATCCCAGATAAAGTCATATACTTTCTGTACTGCAATACCCAGTTCAAATTTATCCATGTTCTCAGTTACATCTTTTGCAAGTGTATTTACCTTGGATAAAATCCATTTATCGGTTACTTCAAAGTCTGCCTCATCCGGTTTGGAAATTACCTTATCTTCCATGTTCATCATGATAAATCTGGATGCATTCCATACCTTATTGGCAAAGTTACGGCTGGATTCTACACGTTCGTTGTAGAAACGCATATCATTTCCGGGTGCATTTCCTGTGATCAGAGTCAAACGGAGTGCATCTGCACCGTACTCATCAATGACCTCCAGCGGATCGATACCATTTCCAAGAGATTTACTCATCTTACGTCCCTGGGAATCCCTTACCAGTCCATGGATCAGAACAGTATGGAACGGTGCTTTTCCAGTATGTGCATATCCGGAGAATACCATACGGATTACCCAGAAGAAAATAATATCATAACCGGTTACCAGTACATCTGTCGGATAGAAATACTTGAAGTCCTCTGTCTCTTCCGGCCATCCAAGTGTTGAGAACGGCCACAGTGCTGAACTGAACCAAGTATCCAGTGTATCTTCATCCTGTGTCAGATGTGTGCATCCGCAATGCGGGCATTTTTCCGGCATCTCACGTGCAACAACCACTTCTCCACATTCATCACAATAGTAGGCCGGAATTCTGTGTCCCCACCAGATCTGACGTGAAATACACCAGTCACGGATATTTTCCAGCCAGTTCAGGTAGATCTTACCAAAACGTTCCGGTACGAATTTTAATTCGCCGGTCTTGATCGCATTGATCGCCGGTTTGGCAAGCTCATCCATCTTAACAAACCACTGTGGTTTGATCATCGGTTCAACAGTTGTCTTACATCTGTCATGTGTTCCAACGTTGTGTACATGTTCTTCGATGCTTACAAGGTATCCTTCTTTTTCCAGATCTTCTACGATTGCTTTTCTTGCTTCGTAGCGATCCATTCCGGAATATCTTCCGTATCCTTCTACGATGGTAGCATCATCATTCAGGATGTTGATTTCCGGAAGATTATGTCTCTTTCCTACTTCAAAGTCATTCGGGTCATGTGCCGGTGTGATCTTAACTGCACCTGTTCCGAATTCTTTATCAACGTAAGCGTCTGCCACGATCGGGATTTCTCTTCCAACTAACGGAAGGATGACATTCTTTCCTACGATATCTTTGTACCTGTCATCGTCCGGGTGTACGGCGATCGCTGTATCTCCAAGCAGAGTTTCCGGACGTGTAGTTGCGATCTCAAGGAAACGTTCTGTTCCTACGATCGGGTACTTGATGTGCCAGAAATGTCCTGCCTGTTCCTCATGCTCAACTTCTGCGTCAGAAAGGGAAGTCTTACATACCGGACACCAGTTGATGATTCTGGAACCTTTGTAGATAAATCCTTTTTCATGAAGACGAAGGAATACTTCTTTGACCGCATTCGAGCATCCTTCATCCATGGTGAAACGTTCTCTGTCCCAGTCACAGGATACACCCAATTTCTTTAACTGTCCTTCGATAGTTCCGGCGTATTCTTCTTTCCACTGCCATGTTCTTTCCAGGAATTTCTCTCTTCCTAATTCTTTCTTGTCAATTCCTTCTTCTTTTAACTGATTTGTAACCTTAACCTCAGTAGAGATAGCCGCATGGTCTGTTCCCGGAATCCAGAGTGCATTGTATCCCTGCATTCTCTTATAACGGATCAGAATATCCTGCAGTGTATTATCAAGGGCATGTCCCATGTGAAGCTTACCTGTAATGTTCGGTGGCGGCATTACTGTAGTAAATGGTTTCTTGCTTCTGTCTACTTCGGCGTGGAAATATTTGTTATCACACCATTTTTCATATAATTTTGCTTCAATCGCTTTGGGATTGTAAGTCTTTTCCAGGTTTTCGCTCATAGTTTCCTCCTCATTTCACACATTTTTCACATTTTTTTATTAAATGAAAAAACCCTTTACATCGACGTAAAGGGCGATTGTAGTCGCGGTACCACCTTCATTATATAGGAAGAAATCCTTCGCTATATATCTCATCTTATTCTTTAACGGGAACGACTCCGGGATGAACTAATTCTACTTTATCATAAGTTACAGGTTCATTCATCCGGCTCCGAAGCTACCTTCCGACGTCTCGTATTCCTTAAGTGTCTCTCAGCCGATGGATCACTCTCTCTGGTATGGACGAACTTACGTGTACTCCTCTTCATCAATGCCTTTACGTATAAACTACTGAATATGATAGCCATCGAATCCCCATTTGTCAAGGATTTTAGGGATTTTTCAGAAACTCTTAAGGGTTACACCAATCCGAAACACTTCATGATATAGAGCCATCCCGTCAGGGTAAATGCGCTGCACATAGTCGTCAGCATAACTACACTCGAAGACACAACTCCTTCATGTCCCATATTCTTAGCCATAACATAACTGCTGACTGTTGTTGCCGATCCGAGCATGACTAAGATTGCGATCAGTTTCTCTCTCCGAAACCCGATTGCCACTGCAAGCGGCATGAACACTGCTACAAATCCCACTAATTTGATAAACGCAGCGATCACGGTCGGTTTAATCTTGCCAAATGCTTTCTTAATGTCAAATGTAGCTCCCATCGCCATCAGTCCCATCGGTGTTGCTACGCCGCCGATACTGCTGACGGCCTTATGTAAGATCACCGGCATCGGAAGTTTCAATGCCGACCATAACAGACCTGCCACAATACCGATGATGATTGGATTCGTAATGATACCGATCAGTGTCTTCTTGATCAGTGCTTTATCCATGCCTTTTTGTCCCGGCTTGAAAAATGACAGTACAACCACCGCCATAATATTATAAAGCGGCACACTTCCAATGATCATAA
>OGYE01001446.1_pt1 | contig 15423 bp, 16 predicted proteins | sample 1576471 | NCBI WGS metagenome assembly OGYE01 (sample SAMEA3541532, study PRJEB24748) | human gut metagenome | biome: human gut; feature: human-associated habitat; material: faeces | place: China | collected 2012
TTTACAATTAAGGCTGTTCTGCAGTGGTTTGGAATACAAAGTATTTTTCCATTGCGTTGATACAAGCCAAGAATGCGTTGTATACGAGGACAAAAGCATCTCTATAAAGTCAATACCACTCAATCATCGAATACCGTGTTGTGGCTATGTTTTCACAGAAAAACCGACATTGCCGCATATACGTCGAGACATGATTGACTTTTACAAAATCCCCATCTGTTTCCGTAACGCCATAAAAAACGGTGCAGACTGGACGACTCCTGAAGGAGAAATAATCAACAACTCACGATTGACGCTGCCAGCCAATCCTCCGCGTTCGTATGCGTATTGTTCAGATACAAAATACATGCCGGATTTGTACAAGATGCTAAAAGACGTTGACTTATTATATCATGAAGCCACATATTGCAGCGACAATGAAAACAGAGCGTCTTTATATTATCACAGTACCGCAATACAAGCTGCGACAGTCGCATTGAAAGCCAACGCAAAAAAACTCATTCTCGGGCATTTTTCCGCTCGTTACGACAATGAAGTTAAAATACTTGAGGAAGCTAAATCAGTGTTTGAAAATGTTTATTTAGCAAACGAAATGGATGTTTTCAACGTTTAAATCACAAAAAACGGCCGTAAAATTTTGTCCTTTTGATAAAATAATGTATCTTTGCCATGATAAACATTGATCTTATGGCAAAAAAAATACTCATAATCACATTATTGGCTATAACGGCTGCATTCGCAATTCCAACATCAAGTAAAGCTAATGCAATGGTCGAAATCATCGACTACGAGACTCAAGAAGTTTCAATAACAGTAAAAGCGTCCACGGTGCATGTTACAGGTGCAAATGGGCAAATGTTGTATGTTTACAATGTTGCTGGGGTGAGAGTTCTGAGTCTCAGGATTGACGGCAACGACCGCCAATATGATTTGAACTTGCCCAAAGGATGTTATATAATACAAGTTGGTAAGACTTCAAGGAAGGTGTCGATTAAATAAGCATCTTTTGTGTTTTGTCAAAGGTCATATTTTTTATTTTATTAATATCCATCATATTCTCGTCATGCCATGAGAGAATTGAGAATATGAACAAAGACCTTGATTTGGATGATTTTTCCAAATTAAGAAATGACGCTTATGCTATTGATTTCAACAAGATTTATGACAATATCGACCATATCGCGAAGTCTGAGGGTGTAATATTTTCAACTGATAGCCACACCTCTAAATATTATGCCGAAAAGAAACCATTTATATGGATAAGCAGGCTTGGCGTATGCAATCGTGCCGACACCCTTTTGCATACAATGCTAAATGCTGACGCTTATGGTTTTGATACGGAAAGATTGAAAGTCAGGCAAATCGACAGAGACATAAGATTAATACGCTCTTTGGATGTTCTCGACAAAAGTTGCGACATTAACATGATTATGGCCAGACTTGAATATAATTTGACCAAAGCATATTTCAGATATTCATCAACACTAAGATTCGGACTTGTCAACCCAGACCATCTTTACAACACCTTGGAAGAATACGAAGTTGACTCTGTAACGACAAAATGCCGTCAATTATCAGATTTGCGCGTTGAAAGACCAAATTCCTTTTTTTGCACAGAAGCCGTTACCAAAGCATTCAATGACAGTGTCAATGAGTTTATATCATCATTACATCCGCAAACCGAGTTGTATAAAAAGCTTATTGCACATTTAGCCCAAAAAAACATTTCATCAAGGGAACGGATAAAGACCATCTGCAACATTGAACGTTGCAGATGGAGGTCTAAAATGATGTCAGGAAAAGATGTGTCAAAAAAATATGTAGAGGTGAACATACCCTCTTTCTCATTGCGCGCAATAAAAGAAGACGAGATTCTTTCAATGCGCATAGGCTGCGGCACAACAAAGACTAAAACACCATTATTGACAAGTTTCATAACCAGAATGGATGTCAATCCACAATGGTTCGTACCCAAAAGCATTTCCAAAGGCTTTGCCCATAACTATGGATACATGCACAGAATGGGAATGTTTGTATATGACAAAGTTGAAGGGAAACTACCACCAGAAAGGGTGTCATACAGCAAACTAATGAACGGGGAGCAATATATAGTCCAAGCAGGAGGCCCCCTGAATTCTTTGGGGCGCATCATCTTTCGCTTCAATAATAATTTCTCAGTCTTTTTACACGACACATCTGCACCATGGATATTCCAACGCAAGAAAAGGGATATCAGCCATGGGTGTGTCAGGGTGGAGAAACCTTACGAATTGGCACTTTTCATGTTTGACAAAGACAACAAAGAGCTGGAAGAGCGGTTAAAATACTCTATGACGGTAAATCTTGCAAACGACAAAGACTCCGTGAAAAAGAGCAAGATTGACAAGAAAAAATTGGTCAACTCAATCAATGTCAAGCCTGAAGTCCCATTGTTTATTACATATTATACAATTTATTTCGACAACGGCAACCAACTTGTTGAATATCAAGACGTTTACGATTTTGACGAAGCTTTGATAAAAGAACTAATGCCATTTGTCAAATGATTATGGCCGACAACGAAGACTATATATGCCAACTGCTAACATCCGAAACAACCAAACACAAGGCTTTTGAGATGATTGTAAAGTCATACAGCGAACGGTTGTATTGGAAAATCCGTTATATCGTCTTGACTCACGAAGACGCTGACGATGTGTTGCAAAACACATTTCTCAAGGCATGGAAAAACATAGATTCGTTCAAAGGTAAATCAAAATTGCAGACATGGCTTTACAGCATAGCCATAAACGAGGCCTTAGACTACTTGCGCAAAAACAAAAACACCAGCATCTCAAGTGAATCCAACGGAATCTCCATAGCCGACAAACTAATGGCCGATGAATATTTCAACGGAGACGAAATCCAGGCAATGCTCATGCAAGCTGTGGCAACATTGCCAGAAGTGCAAAGAACTGTTTTCAATTTGAGATATTTCAACAACATGAAATACAGTGAAATAAGCGCAATGCTCAACACATCTGAAGGTGCGTTGAAAGCGTCTTACCACATAGCAGTAAAAAAGATATCAGAATATTTTCATTTGCACGAGTGATTTTGGCGTTGTTTTATTAAACTTTTACTCCATCACAACGTCACAATAACAAATGAGTAAGCTATGAATGAAGATTTCTTGATTGAACAAAAATTTGGCAAGCCCCAGCTTTTCAGTGTACCAGAAGGATACTTTGAAAAACTGGAAAAGGACATAATGAGCCAAATTGAACCACAAGGAAAAATTTTAAAACACCATTCAATACGATATTTACGCATCATCGCCGTTGCGGCATGTACTATATTTGCGATAATTACAACAGTTGTTTATTTCAATAAGAACAACTCGAACAATGACGAACGTGTTGTCAACATTCCCATCGACAACATGACACAATCAGTTTACACCGATTATATGGTAGACGAGCTATCAGATTATGCAATGTTGGACAATGATGATTTCTATTCATTTATTGCTGACGAATAACCTAATTTGAACGATGAAAAAGCTAATATTGTTATTAGTCCTAACATTCGCATTGTCAACTGTCGATGCGCAAGGACAACGTGGAAAATTCACCCCGGAACGTTTTCAAGCTGAGCTGGAACAATATATCACAAAAAAAGCTGGCCTCACCCCGAAAGAAGCCTCTCTGTTTTTTCCCGTCTACTCGGAAATGCTGAGCAAGCAAAGAGCCATTCACAAAGACATCAAGAACTTAAAGCGAATAAAGCCTGTCACTGATTTAGAATGCCAAAAGAACATTCGCAAACGTGATGAACTTGACATGAAAATGAAAGAACTGCAAAAAAAATATCATGAAAAGTTCATGCAAATCTTGCCTCCCAAGAAAGTATATGACATATTGAAAGCGGAAGACAGATTCCATCGGCAAATGTTCAAACGAGCAGCAGACAGGCGTCGCAAAAAGAGATGATATTCCATCACGCATCCAACGGCCTTTACCCAACATGCAACATTTTGAATAAAGCCCTACCCCATTTCAAGAAAAGTTTCATTATGAGCAATGTCGTCATAAATTCACTTACAAAATGATATTCCATTTATTTCAATGTTTTTACACAAAATAGATGTTGAGTATCATGTTTAATCATTGATTTCGACCAATTCGTGACGAAACAATCCATCGAAAGCCATAAATTTGACAGTAAAAAGCCGCTTTTTTTGAATCTAATATACGACAAACAACAAAGTGGATAACAACTGATGGACTTTACTTTTATCCCCAACCAGCCTTGCAAAGAGCCTTTTTCATAAAAAACAAGCCGTTTCTGATTGCACAAATTCACTTGTATTGCCACTAATCGACTGACTACACGATATTTAAGGATGCACATAAACCTTATCAAAATATTCGCTATAGCCTTATTGGACAATAAATCCACGCCTTTTCTGACACTATAAACAAAACAAATTGTAAGGTTTTCGCTTATTTCACAAAACATTTGCCCTATCCTGCAATACGTAGTCATACCACCCTATTAAAATTAATGAAAATGCCACCAAGTTTTCATTCTTCTCATTTTTTATTATTATCTTTGCACTTGATAGTTTAAGTTTGCCCATATTTGCGTTGTGGCATCATGCATATTCTTTTATTTCCGTAAAACGGACATAGAACATTATGAATGATAAAATCAGAATAAAAGACATAGCCGAGAAATCTGGCGTATCCGTAGGAACCGTAGACAGGGTGCTTCACAATCGCCCGAACGTGTCAAAGTCAGCAAGAGAGAAGGTCGAGGCTGTATTAAAGAACATCAACTACCAGCCAAACATGTACGCAAGTGCCCTTGCTTACAACAAATCTTACACTTTTTATTGCATCATACCCAAGCATGAGTCTGAAGCATATTGGGAAGAAATCGAGGAAGGGGCAAACAAGGCATGCGAAGCGCGGCGCGACTTCCATATCCACGTGAAAATGATGTACTACAGGCGTTTCGACACTTCTACTTTCACAAAAAAATGCGACGAATGCCTTAACGAGAACCCCAACGGGGTAATCATCGTTCCGAGTGAACTGGACACAACCAAATTATTTACCGACAAACTACATGAGCGCAACATTCCATTTGTATTACTAGATTCATACATGCCTGATTTAAGACCTCTTTCTTTTTTTGGCCAAGATTCTTTCTGCAGTGGATATTTCGCGGCCAAAATGCTAATGCTCATCGCTTCGCAGGAAAAAGAAATCATGCTGATGAAACAAACGAAAAACGGGAAAGTGGCAAGCAAACAGCAGGAAAACAGGGAAGTCGGCTTCAGGCATTACATGCAAGACCATTTCCCGCAGATAAAAATACTGGAACTTGACTTGCCGTTGGACGAGGACAAAAGCCGGTATGACATGATTTTAGAAGATTTTTTCACCAAGCACCCCCAGCTCCACCATTGCATAACGCTGTGTTCAAAAGGGCATATTGTTGGAGAATTCCTATTGAAAACAAATCGGCGCGATGTCCAAATCATGGGATATGACATGGTTGAACGGAATGCCAAATGCTTGCGCCTCGGGTCAATCTCTTTCCTTATCGCACAGCATGCTTTCATGCAAGGATACAATTGCGTGGATACATTGTTTAAAGCCATAGTGCTGAAGAAGAAGGTTGACCCTGTAAATTACATGCCAATCGAACTACTTTCAAAAGAAAACATAGATTTTTATCGAAGAACCCAATTATAGTAATCAACAAACAAACTTTATCGTTTATGGAAAAAGCACCATTTATAAAAATCAATAAGGCTGACACGGTTGTTGTATGTCTGAAGAACTACCAGAAAGGAGAAACAATAAACGTTGACGGACAAAACATAAATGTTTTGCAAGACACTCCTGCCGGACATAAAATTCTTATAAAAGACACTCCCGAAGGAACGAACATAATCAAATACGGTTATCCCATAGGCCACGCAAAAGAAAATCTTGTCGCCGGACAATGGGTCAACGAGAACAATCTGAAAACAAACCTCTCGGGTACTTTGTCGTATGAATACAAGCCTGTGAGTGAGGAACTTGACATTAAAAACGAGAACCTGACCTTTAAGGGATATGTACGCAAAAACGGTGAAGTAGGTATAAGAAACGAAGTATGGATTGTCCCGACCGTGGGATGCGTAAACGGCATTGCTGAAAAGCTGGCAAACAAATTGGCAGAAGAAACCAATCTTGAAGGAATTGACGCCGTTCATGCATGGCATCACAACTATGGTTGCTCGCAGTTGAGCGAAGACCATGAGAACACAAGGAAAGTGTTGCGTGACATTGTTCTTCACCCCAATGCCGGTGCCGTATTGGTATTAAGTCTGGGATGTGAAAACAACCAGCCTGACCAGTTTGAAAAGTTGCTTGGTGATTATGACAAAGACAGAATCAAATTCTTGATTGTACAAAATGTACAAGGCGACGAAGTGAAAGAAGGAATGAACATACTACGTTCGCTTTACGACATCGCCAAGAACGACAAGCGCACGGATTGTCCGTTAAGTGAACTGCGCGTAGGCTTGAAATGCGGAGGTAGCGATGGTTTCAGCGGAATAACAGCAAATCCGTTGGTTGGTGAGTTTTCTGATTTCCTCGTAGCGCAAGGAGGCACATCCATCCTGACGGAAGTACCGGAAATGTTTGGGGCTGAAACAATCCTGATGAACAGGTGCAAGACCGAAGAGCTTTTCAACCAAACAGTGAAACTGGTAAATGACTTTAAAGAATACTTCTTGAGCCATGGAGAACCGGTTGGAGAGAACCCATCACCGGGAAACAAGGCTGGAGGCATATCTACATTGGAAGACAAAGCCCTTGGCTGTACACAAAAATGCGGTCGCGCGCCTGTAAGCGGCGTATTGGGATATGGTGACAGACTTCAGGCCAAGGGACTGAACCTGCTGTCCGCACCAGGCAACGACCTCGTCGCATCTACGGCATTGGCCGCTGCTGGATGTCAAATCGTGTTGTTTACGACCGGTCGTGGAACTCCGTTCGGAACATTCATCCCAACCATGAAAATCTCGACAAACAGCAATCTGTTCAAAAACAAGCCAAATTGGATTGACTTCAATGCTGGTGAATTGGTTGACGGCACTGACATGCCTTCATTGCTACGTAAATTCATTGATAAAATCATCTCTGTGGCAAGCGGTGAAAAGACTTGCAATGAGAATAACGGATACAGGGAAATATCAATTTTCAAAAACGGCGTAACACTATAAATACAATAACAAAGGGAGGTGACAGCCATAATATTGGGCTGGCACACCTCCCTTGAATCTTGAAAATATTGTCTGACTTTGGCGAAATAACATGAAAATCTTGTTGCGGAACTTCATTAATTTACTGTCTATCGGTGTCTTTGAGACAGAAGACACAGTTGAATTAATGTCTGAATATAAATGGAACAAGCTCTTGTATATAGCCAAAGTAAATAATGTGCAAGACTTCATCAACACAGGCATAGCCAAAACAGAAGTTGCAAATCCATCATTAATTCCGCAAAACATATCCCATGCCATAACGGTTGAAGCTTGTCGGCCTTTTGAGACAAACAAAGCAAATGATGGATATTCGGACTTTTCAATTTCAAGAAAAGCAAAAAAATTTTCTTGTTTTTATTTCAACCATCAATACGAGAAACTTGTTTCCGCTGAAATACACAACATTGACACGTCAGTAGAATCGCTGCTCTTGTTAAACAAGCTGCTCGGCAATATAAATTCACTGCTCAATTCAGGGCTTGATTTAAGACTTTTGGCTGACCTTGGGACTTATCTAAGAAATTACGGAGACAAAATCGACTTTGTAAAGATTAACAACTGGATAAAGCTGTTAAATATAAAGAAAATGGCATCATTGATAGGAGTTTGCCTTATACAAATATTCCACTTTGAGAAGGAAGAACTTCCTTTCATCAAATATGAAAGCAAGAAATACACAAGAAACATTACTTCTGCATTTGAGAAAAACTTAACCGTACAAGCAAATTCCGCACCAGAAATCAACGAGGATAACGGCAACAGCATAAATCCAATAAGCAGGCCTAATACGCATCCGCTGAAATATTTTTCATATTATCCATTGGAAGCCACAAGTCGTTTCATCTCAAACATTATTAAAAGTCTTTCGAACATTGACGAATAACTAAATTTCTATAATTTTCTTTGCCATACGAATGATTAGCCTTACCTTTGTAGAAAATAAGATTTATTCACAACAATGAAGCGATATATTTTTCTAATTTTCAGTGCCATTTTTTTCAACATTCAGTATTCATTAGCACAAGATGATGAAAGCTACATCGAGTGTGAAGACACATGCAGCCATATCCATGGCTTGGACTTAAGCCACTACCAGGGAGAGGTATTTTGGGAACATGTAGGCGCGAACAGCAAAATGGCATACGTGTATTTAAAAGCCACAGAGGGAAGTACACACATAGACAAAACGTATGAGCGAAATATTGAGTTAGCACATAGATACGGGCTGAAAGTTGGTTCATATCACTTTTTCCGCCCCAAAACAGACCTGACAAAACAACTTGAGAATTTCATGTCTCAATGTCGTCCTGGCGACCAAGACCTAATACCGATGATAGACATTGAGTCAACAGGAGGGTTAAAAACTGAAGAGTTTTGTGATTCGTTACTCAAATTCATAAATTTAGTAGAGAAGGCGTACAAACAGAAACCATTATTATATACCTATACCAATTTCTACAATAGGCATTTGGTTGGGAAAATTGACGATTACAAACTCATGATAGCCCAATATTCAAAAGAAAAGCCGAAACTGGCAGACGGCCGAGATTATACTATGTGGCAGTATACAGCCAAAGGCCGCATAAATGGCATCAATACATACGTTGACAAAAGCCGGTTTATGGGACGTCATGGCATGAGAGAAATTAGATTTAAGCATTTTTAAATTAACAATAAAACAAAATGGCAATTATTAAGTGTCCTGAATGTGGTCACCAGATAAGTGACAAAGCTCCTATATGTCCTAATTGTGGCGTTGAAATAGCCGGCAAAATCGCAAAATGCCCTCAATGTGGTGAAATATATTTGAAGAGTGAAACAGTTTGCCCGCATTGTCATAACAACATAGAAAAAAGCAAACACGAAAACACGGGAACGACAAAAGGCACCAATATACCATCAGAAGAAAACAATGTTACCGCCAATGCTGTAACAACAGAGCAACACAACGGCAGGCCACATGACAACAGGCCCAAAGAACCACAGAAAAATAAAAAAACAGTCCTTATCGTCTCGGTTGTAATTGCCATTTTAATTTTAGGCACATGCATGTATTTCTATAAAAATGCGAATAACAACCGAGAACAGGAAGAGTACGAGATTGCATTAAACAGTGACGACCCAATGATATTGCAAATGTATCTTGACAATTTCAAAGATGCCCCTACGGCACACAGGGATACAATCATGTCACATTTACAAAGCCTACGTCAAGCAGACCAGGAATGGGAAAATACAATAGCAAGCGGTTCAAAGACCGCCTTGGAAGAATATCTTGCCGCCCATCCTGACAGCCCACACAAGCAGGAAGCAGAAGCGAAAATAGACTCTATAGACTGGGAACAATGCGTAAAAGCAAATACCCCCGAAGCATACCAAGAATATATTGACGCACATTCTGACGGGAATCATTACGAAGAAGCCGTAATTGCACTGAAAAAAATAAAATCATCAGAAGTAAACTCTGATGAGAAACTTGCCATACGCAATGTATTCCGTAATTTCTTTATAAGCATTAACACGAAAAATGAATCAGGATTAACAGTTGACATTGGCGAGCATATAACTTTTCTTGGCAAACAAGACGCTACAAAAGAAGACATTGTGTCATTTATGCACAAACTATACAAAGAAGATGTTGAGAATATGGTTTGGAGCATTCCTGGCAACTATGACATAAAGAAAAAAGAAATAGGCAATGAACAATATGAATGTAATGTTGTGTTTATGGCTGAACAGAAAGTGAGAAAAACAGATGGTACTGAGTCAATCAACAAATACCGAATTAATGGAAAGGTTGATCCTGACATGAAGATAACAGAACTATCCATGACAAAAATTAATGAATAAAGAAGACATTGCAGCTCAATATTATTTTCACCCTCATGTTTTATCAACATTGGCATGGCTCAAGAAAAGACAGTTGAATTAAGGATTATACAAACAAGCGATGTACACGGTTGTTTTTTCCCTTACGACTATATCAACATGACGCCTGCTAAGGGTTCTATGGCAAGAGTTTATAGTTACGTAAAAAAGTTGCGTACTATTTACGGCAAGAATCTATTATTACTTGACAATGGTGACATTCTTCAAGGACAACCGACATGCTATTATTGCAATTACATAAAACCTGAGAGCAAAAACGTTGCAGCTTCAATAGTAAACTATATGGAGTATGACGCTCAAACAATAGGCAATCATGACATCGAAACAGGACACAATGTGTATGACAAATGGATAAAAGAAGTTGATTGCCCTATACTGGGAGCAAATGTCATCAATACAAAAACATATAAGCCTTATTTACAGCCATATACAATGTTTGTACGTGATGGCGTGCGCATTGCTGTTATTGGCCTTTTGACTCCAGCTATCCCATATTGGTTGAATGAAAAACTGTGGAGTGGATTACAATTTGTCAATATGACGGAAAGTGCCACATACTGGTTGAAATATGTAAAGGAGAAAGAGAACCCAGACATCATTATTGGCTTATTTCATTCAGGTAGGGACGGTGGCATTACTACAACATCGTATGAAGAAAACTCCATATTAAAAATAGCTCGTGATGTACCAGGTTTTGACTTGATTCTATATGGACATGACCATCAGGCAAACAAAGAATACGTGACCGATATTTCCGGAAATAAGGTTTTATGTCTTAATCCATCATCCAATGCGGAATATGTTTGTGATGTTTCAATAAATATAAAACTGAAAAATGGAACTTTATATAAGAAAAACATTTATGGAAATATCCAAGACGTAACGGAACAACCCGTAGATGAAGATTTTATAAATTATTTCAAAGACGACATTGCCAATGTATCATCTTTTGTAAACCGTAAAATAGGCACATTCATAAATTCAATCCATACACGTGATTCTTATTTTGGCAATAGCGCATTCTGTGATTTCATTCATAACCTGCAACTGAAAGTAACAGGAGCGGAAATTTCATTTAACGCACCGCTATCTTTTGACACGAGTGTTAAAGCTGGAGATGTACATGTTCATGATATGTTCAAGTTGTACAAATATGAGAATCAAATTTACACAATACGAATGACAGGTAAAGAAATACATGACTATCTTGAAATGAGTTATGCCCTATGGACCAATACCATGAATAAAAGCTCAGACCATATCATGCAAATAGAACGTATAGACGAACACAACGGTTATGGGTTTAAGAATCTAGCGTTTAACTTTGACAGTGCCGCAGGTATTGACTATGAAGTTGATGTTACCAAGCCTTATGGGAAAAAAATAACAATATTTCAGATGTCTGACGGAGCGGTATTCGACGAAAACAAATGGTATACTGTCGCAATGAACAGCTACCGTGGTAATGGTGGAGGCGAATTACTCACAAAAGGAGCAGGGATTCCTCATAATGCGTTAGCGAATAGAATATTATACGAGAGCGAACACGACCAACGCTATTACTTGATGAAAGAGATAAAAGACGCAGACATACTGAATCCCCAACCCAATAAGAATTGGAAGTTTGTCCCAGAAAATTGGACTAAACCTGCAATTCAAAGGGACAAGGCTTTATTATTTAGTATGACAAACTAATACAACAATATTACTTATGAAAAAATATTGGTTCATTTTTTATGATTCAAAGTTACTGCTTGAAAAAACAAATGATGGATATACAATCCCGTTGCAAGAAAATCCACCTGTCGAGATGGCAAGCCCCAAAGGCGATATTCATAATATTTCATCTTTAGACGGAATAGATGTACTGTCTTATTCAGCAGCAAACGTAATATTAAATGACAAATATGAGATATGCCCTCTTAGGGAATCATATCACAAACTACCATTAGAATTATACTTAAAGGCAGGGAAATGCGCAGAAATACTTTATTGGGACTCTAACACACAATATTGCGGTAAATGTGGAAGTCCTATGAGACTCCATACAAACATATCTAAAATTTGCACAAAATGCGGAAATGAAGTCTGGCCATTACTTTCAACTGCAATTATTGTATTAATACATCGAGGTGATGATGTACTACTTGTACATGCCAATAACTTCAAAGGACATTTCTATGGTTTGGTTGCAGGATTCGTGGAAACAGGTGAGAACCTGGAACAAGCAGTAAGACGTGAAGTCATGGAAGAGACAGGACTTGAGATTAAAAACTTACGCTATTTTGGTTCCCAGCCTTGGCCATATCCCTGCGGTTTGATGGTAGGTTTCCATGCTGATTATGCAAGAGGCGAGATAAAACTCCAACGGTCTGAATTAGAAACAGGAGGATGGTTCAATAAAAACAAACTACCTGAAATCCCAGAGAAATTATCCATAGCAAGAAAACTTATCGATGACTGGCTATGTGGATATAAATAAAAAATCACAATCCAAATACTACACGAGTTCGAGATAAGAAAGCAAGTATAAAAGTTTGTAATCTCGCAAATACTTCGTACTTCTATAAATAAAAATCAAACCGTTACAACCGTTACAAAAAGACATATGCGATGATTACCAAGGAAAAGTTACGTAGATTTTCCATATTATTTGACAAGTTCAAAAAACAGAACATTATTTTTTTTGTTCGGGAAAAAGAAAGCGGATGAACAAGTTGTGTTCATCCGCTTTTCATTCAATAGACAAGATTAATAATTATTGTTATTTTACTTGTTTTCGCATAAGGTTATAATGTCACGACCTGCCTTTATAGCTTCCATGTTCAATGGTATCAAGCCATGATGACGCTCGGGCAAAGTCTTATAGAGAGCTTTCTCTACGCCACCGTCACTTACTACAGGGCATACTTTAAGCAAACCGCCGAGTACTATCATGTTGAACACCTTTGAGTTCTTCATTTCTGCAGCCTTGTCCATCGCGTCTATACGATACACCTTGATATCCTTGCGCGTAGGGGGATTAATCACTCCATAGCTGTCATAGATAAGAATTCCACCCTCCTTGATTTTTGGCTCGAACTTGTCAAGCGAAGGTTGGTTCAGCACTATGGCAATGTCATATTTGCTGAGAATAGGCGATGAAATGCGCTCATCGCTGACTATGACGGTAACGTTGGCCGTACCACCACGCTGCTCTGGTCCATAAGCAGGCATCCATGTAACTTCCTTGTCTTCCATGAGTCCAGAATAAGCCAATATCTTACCCATTGAAAGTACGCCTTGCCCACCGAAACCAGCTATTATTATTTCTGTTTTCATAATATTATCTGTTTTATGCGAGAACCTGTTGACGGTTGACGTCCGCTTGCAGGACGCAACTCCGCAATCTTGGTTCTTCACCTTTTGTTTTACTCTTACTCTCCCGTTGTGTCTTTAAGGTCGCCTTTGGGATAGAATTTGAACATGTTTTCTTCCATCCACTTGTTTGCCTTGACAGGTGACAGTTTCCATCCGCTGTTACATGTGCTGACAAATTCAACAAGGCACGAACCCTTGCCTGCCATTGATGCTTCAAAAGCTTTGCGCAAAGCTTTCTTCGCAGAACGGATGGCAGCCACAGTCTCAACACTCTGACGGGTAACATAGCATGTGCCTTCAAGTGTTGCCGCAATTTCAGTCATCTTCAACGGATATCCGTGGAGCGACGCTTCACGGCCATAAGGACATGTTGATGTTTTCTGCCCCATAAGCGTTGTAGGTGCCATCTGACCGCCAGTCATACCATAAATGGCGTTGTTGATGAATATCATCACAATGTTTTCGCCACGGTTGAGAGCGTGTATCGACTCACAAGTACCAATACAAGCCATATCGCCGTCACCCTGATAAGTGAATACCATTCTGTCTGGCCAACAACGCTTGATAGCTGTAGCCACTGCTGGTGCGCGTCCATGGGCTGCCTCCTGCCAATCAATGTCAAGATAACGATAGGCAAATACCGCACATCCTACAGGTGATACGCCCACAGTCTTGTCTTCCATGCCCATCTCCTCGATGACTTCAGCCACGAGTTTGTGGACAACGCCATGTGAACATCCCGGGCAATAGTGCATCGGAGTGTCATTCATCAATTCCGGTTTCTTATAGACCAAGTTTTCCGGAGATATTATTTGTTCATTCATTTTATTGACGTTTTTAATTATATGAGGTTGTCAATGACATTTTACTAAATATGTGCCACCATGTAAAACCTCACTTTGATATTAAAATTTCTCCTTTAATGCCTTGACGATTTCATCTGGTTCAGGAACAATTCCACCCAAACGGCCAAAATGTTCAACAGGAACTTTCCCGTTTACAGCCAAGCGGATGTCTTCAACCATCTGACCAGCATTAATCTCCACAGAGAGTACACCTTTCTTGCCTTCTGCCATGGCAGCCACTTCTTTGCTTGGGAACGGCCACAATGTTATAGGACGAAGCAAACCGACTTTCAAACCATCCTTGCGCGCCAACTCAATGGCTTTCTCTGAAATACGAGCCGCACTTCCGAAAGCAACAATCAAATAATCGGCGTCTTCACACTGCTTGGTCTCATACCTGACCTCATTCTCCTTAATCTTCTCATATTTCTGAAGGAGACGAATGTTACGCTCTTCCATACGCTCAGGCTGAAGTTCAAGAGAAGTTATGATATTAGGCTCGCGGTCTTTCGTACGGCCGAATGTGGCCCACGGGCATTCTTTGCGTATTTCCTCTTCTGTACGGCGAGGCTTGTATGGTGGAAGAACAACACGTTCCATCATCTGTCCGATGACACCATCGCTCAAAATCATAGCCGGGATGCGATACTTAAATGCCAGATTGAATGCCAAATCCGTGAAATCAGCCATTTCCTGAACTGACGCAGGAGCAAGCACAATAACATAATAGTCACCATTGCCACCACCACGTGTAGCCTGGAAATAGTCACTCTGTGAAGGCTGGATTGTTCCCAAACCAGGGCCACCACGCTGAACATTGACAATCACACCAGGCAATTCCGCACCAGCCATGTAAGAGATGCCCTCTTGCATAAGTGCGACACCCGGGCTTGAAGAAGATGTAAACACTTTCTTTCCTGCTGCGGCTCCACCATACACCATGTTGATTGAAGCCACTTCACTTTCACGGCCCAATTTCTGATGAGCAAATCTGCGTTTCAACAGAGCTTCCCAGCGTTT
>OGYE01001447.1_pt1 | contig 15422 bp, 13 predicted proteins | sample 1576471 | NCBI WGS metagenome assembly OGYE01 (sample SAMEA3541532, study PRJEB24748) | human gut metagenome | biome: human gut; feature: human-associated habitat; material: faeces | place: China | collected 2012
TTATCTGTTCATCGAAGTTGACAGAGCTATCCGCGAAGGGGCTAACATCCTGATCCTTTCAGATAGAGGAGTGGATGAATATCATGTGGCAATGCCGTCACTTCTGGTACTTTCCGGATTGCAGCAGCATCTGGTACGTACGAAGAAACGTACGTCTGTGGGGATTGTTCTGGAGACGGGAGAACCAAGAGAAGTACATCATTTTGCGACACTGATCGGTTATGGTGCATGTGCGATCAACCCGTATCTTGCACATGAATCCATCAAACAGCTTATTGATACCGATATGCTTCAGAAAGACTATTATGCGGCAGTTGATGATTATAACAATGCAGTGCTGGGAGGAATTATAAAGATTGCATCCAAGATGGGTATTTCTACAATCCAGTCTTATCAGGGAGCTAAGATTTTTGAGGCAATCGGACTGAAACAGGAATTCATTGACAAGTATTTTACGGACACGGTCAGTCGTATCGGCGGCATCGGAATCGAAGAAATTGCGGCGGATTATATTGCACGCCATTCTCAGGCATTTGACCCGCTTGGACTGGAAGTTGATATGACACTGAACAGCGTCGGACAGCATAAGTTAAAGAGTGGTGGAGAGAGACATCTCTATAATCCACAGACGATCCATATGCTTCATATCTTCCAGCATAGAGAGGAAGAAGAACAGCACCACGATGATGGGCAAAAAGCTCAGCACGCTGCCCACGCCGGTAAAAACACCGTCAATGATCAGGGAATGGATCGCTTCGTTGATGTTCCAGTTGGTCAGCAGGGTGTCCACCGCACCGGTCAGGGCGTCGATGCCGGCTTCCATCAGGTTCTGGAAGAACAGGCCGATGACGTTGAAGGTGAGGACTTCCTTAAGTTTATTATCATCTTCTATGGAAGTAGTAAAGCTGTTACTCTGTTTATCATATTCAGCACTTATGTTTATGGAAGCATCATATGATTCAAAATCTCTATATATTAAAGAAATTGACATGTGTCTTGAGTCACTGTTCTTTCCATTTTCGTCCTGTATGTAATGTGCTTCCGGGCCATAAAACAATGCTGCTCCGCCTTTTTTTGCCGTAAACACCAGTCCGTTATTTTCTATCTGTTCATCGGCTATATCCTGCACCCATTTTGTTATGTCAAGGCAATGTCTTGTGCCCTCAACTCCCGTGAACTTTTCTTCAAGAAGTACTTCTTCAGAAGCCCCCGGTTTATTGTTCCACGTGATTGTATCAGGATTCCATGAGTCCTTTGCTGTACGAAGCTCCAGTGTTCCCACCTGATACGGTGCACGGTAACTGCTTTCATACAGATTTAATGATGCAGATTCAATGTATTTTCCCCTTATGTTCAGTCCACTGCCCACCAATGCACTTCCTGTTAACAGATTTGAAGTATCCAAATATACATGTTCCTCTGAATTGTATGGATAACTTGATATCATGTTGTTCATGGCACCCAGATAATGATTATGCATATTCACATTTTGCTGAAAATCAACAGACCAAACTGATGCAGTAGTTAGGTAGTCAAACATCCATACCATTGTAGGATCAATTGTAACCGGATACTTTGTGGCTTCGTTTTCAAAATAATCATTACTTACAATTACTTTTAACATTTCATTTTCGCCATCTTTTTCTAGTTTATATTCTACACTTTTGTAATCTTCTTTTCCGTCTGTATCAACTAAGAATGGGGCTTCTATTGTTCCTATGATTTTATTGGTATTTTTGTCATACACCAATTATCGCTATTGTTAATGCAAGCGACACCAATTTTTTGCTTATGTTTCTTGTTCTCATACTACCTCTGTTACTCCTTCCTAAATAATTAGCATGAAATTTCCGTACAGTAAGAATAATCTTCCTGCATTAATTATCCTTACCCATCCTTCTCTTCCATCATAACATGTTTTTCCAATATGCACACTAACAAAAATCTTTTGTAACATTTTTATTTTGATTTTACTATTGTTTGTATTTACTCCACTGTTTTTCACATTTTTTCCTAAGTCAGCCACATTTTCAACTATTTTTAATTCCTCATACATGTCTGCTAATTCTTTTTCAGCCGCTATCTGCTTAATCATCTATTGTTGTTGAAAAGAAATCTGATTCTCCTGATGAAGACAAATCAGTTCATGATTCAAAACTTTTGATTCCCACACTTAAAGATTTCTTTTCTAAGCATCCTTTGATTAATCCAAAAACATTTCCCGGTGATGCAGCTTTTGATACTGTAGAGTTATATAAAACTCTTCTTACCGGTGATACTTTTGCTAATAATAAACATTTTACAAAAGCATTCATTCCTCTTAATGCAAGATCCGGTCTTGAAAATCAGGATTATACTATCAATGAGGATGGAATACCTTGTTGTCCTCATGATGCTTTCTGTGATGACCCTTGCACTACTTCAAAATGTGGACGAATGGTTTACATTTATCCTGAAAAAATCTACGTGCATATCCCGGAACTGTTCGTGGAACTGAAGAGTGGAATAAAACCTATAAATTAATAATATTTTCTATCATCCATTCTTGCTTAATTGGATTTCTAGGAAAAACATATTGAGTACCATTAATATATTGACCATGCAAATTTAAAATGGTTCCCCCAAGAGCATCAAAAAAAAATTTTTATAATCAAAATAACTATTCTAACAGAATATTACCCTCTTACAGCATCTTTCATTTCTTTTACATACTGTGAAACATATTGTACACTGTCTTTTCCATGTTCTGCAACTATTCTTACAATAGCACTGCCAACAATTGCTCCGTCGGCATATTTGCATACATCTCCTGCCTGCTTTGGTGTGGAAATTCCAAAACCTACTGCACAAGGTACATCTGAAACTTCCTTAACAAGTTCAATCATTCCGTTAATGTCTGTTTTTATTTCTTTTCTAACACCTGTAACTCCAAGTGAAGATACGCAGTAAAGAAATCCCTGAGCTTCCTTTGCAATCATTTTTATTCTGTCGTGAGATGTTGGAGCTATCATAGAAATAAATTCAATTCCTGCATCTGTACATTCAGGCAAAAGTTCATTTTTTTCTTCATAAGGACAATCCGGAACAATTATTCCACTAATTCCACACTGATTGCATCTATCCATAAATTTCTTTTTTCCATATTTGTAAATAACATTTATGTATGTCATAAAAACTAATGGAATATGAATCCGGTCTTTTATTTCAATTAAAGCATCCATTAGCTTATCTGTTGTACAGCCTGCTTCCAATGATCTTAAATCTGCTTCCTGAATAACCTGTCCTTCTGCGATTGGGTCTGAAAAAGGTATCCCCACTTCAATTATATCTGCCCCTGCATTCTGCATTTCAATAATAAGTTTCTTTGTTGTTTCAAGGTCAGGATCTCCTCCTGTTATAAAAGGTATAAATGTTTTTCCATTCTTAAATGCTTCTTTTATTTTACTCATAAATCTGTACTCCTCTATATCTTGCTATTGCTGCCACGTCCTTGTCGCCACGGCCTGACACGTTAACTACTACGATTTTATCTTTGTCCAAAGTTGGCACATACTTCATTGCATATGCAATTGCGTGAGAACTTTCAATTGCAGGAATAATTCCTTCTGTTTTTGACAAATATTCAAAAGCATTAACTGCTTCTTCATCTGTAATTGCCACATATTCTGCTCTTTTTTCTGCCTGAAGCATTGCATGTTCAGGTCCGATTCCCGGATAATCAAGTCCTGCTGAAATTGAATAAACAGGGGCAATCTGACCATATTCATTCTGGCAGAATAAAGACTTCATTCCGTGGAAAATAGCTTCTGAACCGTTGGCCATTGTTGCTGCGTTCTTTGGATTATCAACTCCAAGTCCTGCTGCCTCACAACCGATTAATTTAACGTCTTTATCTTCAATGAAATTGTAGAAAGCACCGATTGCGTTTGAACCGCCACCTACACAGGCAATTACTGCATCAGGTAATTTGCCTTCTTTTTCCATTAACTGTTCTTTTATTTCCTTGCTGATTATTGCCTGAAAATCACGTACAATAGTTGGGAAAGGATGTGGTCCCATTACTGAACCTAAAACATAATGTGTGTCATCAATTCTGTTAGTCCATTCCTTCATAGTTTCGTTTACTGCATCTTTTAATGTCATTGTTCCACTTGTTACAGGATGAACTTTTGCTCCTAAAAGTTCCATTCTAAATACGTTAAGTGCCTGTCTTTGGCAGTCTTCTTTTCCCATGAAGACTTCACATTCCATTCCCATTAAAGCTGCTGCCGTTGCTGTTGCCACACCATGCTGTCCTGCACCTGTTTCAGCTATAACTCTTGTTTTTCCCATTTTCTTTGCAAGTAAAACCTGACCCATGGCATTGTTAAGTTTGTGAGAACCTGTATGGTTTAAATCTTCTCTCTTTAAATAAACCTTTGCGCCACCTAAATCCTTTGTCATTTTTTCTGCATAATAAAGCAAAGATGGTCTGCCTACATAGTTATTTAAAAGGTCTGTTAATTCCTTATTAAATTCAGGATCATCCTTGTAATGATTATATGCTTCTTCCAATTCATTTACTGCGTTCATTAATGTTTCCGGAACATACTGTCCACCATATCTTCCAAATCTTCCTTTTGAGTTTGTATTATTTGTATCGCTCATTTTATCTCCTATCTGCAATTATTGCCTTACAATTTCTATAACTTTTTTAATTTTTTCTCTGTCTTTAAATCCGTCAGTTTCTACTCCACTACTTAAATCCACTGCATACGGTTCAACATCTTTAATTATTTCTTCCAGATTATTCTGGTTTAAACCTCCTGCAAGAAAATAATTTCCAATATTTTTTGGAATATATTCTCTATTAAAAGTCTTACCTGTTCCGCCGTATTCTCCACTGTCTGAAAAAGTATCCAGCAATAAATAATCTGCCTTTATTTTTTTTGTTTCTATAACTGACTGAGAATTTTTCACCCTTACAGCTTTTATAATTTGCTTATTCGTAATCTTTCTTAAATTTTCTATATACTCTTTGTCTTCGTCACCGTGTAGCTGAATAATATCAATTATGTTATTGTTTGCTAAGAAACTAATATGCTCTAATGTGTCATTTACAAAAACACCAACTGCTTTAATTCTTGGATTTAATACAGTTTTAAACTCTTTTGCTTTTTCATCAGTTATTTTACGCTTAGTCCCTGCAAAGACAAAACCTATAAAATCCGGCAAAAGCTCATTTACATATTCAATGTCCTGCAATCTTTTTAAACCACAAATTTTTATTTTTGTCATAACCATTCTCCTGATTAATTATTTTGCGGCAAGTTCTTTAAGCATTTCCTTCTTGTTTTCCGATTTCATAAAGCTTTCTCCAATAAGAACCGCATCAACTTTTGCTTCTCTAAGTCTCTTTATGTCTCCATTATTCTTTATTCCGCTTTCTGCCACAAAAAGAATGTTTTCAGGTACTAGCTTCCGTAAACGTTCGCTATTTGATATATCAACTGTAAATGTTTTCAAATCTCTATTGTTTACACCGATAATTCTTGCTCCTGCCCTTATTGCCTTGTTTATTTCCATTTCATCGTGAGCCTCAACTAATGCTGAAATTCCAAGAGTGTCACATATTCCTATATAATTTCTTATTGTACTTTCACTAAGGAGAGAACAAATAAGTAATACACAGGATGCACCATGAAGCTTTCCATCATATATCATATATTCGTCTATTACGAAATCTTTTCTTATTAACGGCAAAGACACATTTTCACTTATTTCCTTTAAATATTTTTTATCGCCCTTAAAATATTCCGGCTCTGTCAAAACAGATATGCATCCTGCCCCTGCCTGTTCATATTCCTTTGCAATCTGAACATATGGGAAATTCTCTGCAATAATTCCCTTAGATGGTGAAGCTTTTTTCACCTCACATATAAAGGTTATGTCGTTGCTTCTTAATGCATTTTCAAACTCAAAATTTCCTTTTTTCATTGACAGTGCTTTAGCTTTTACCTCTTCAGGGGAAATCTGATTTTTTTCTTCTTCTACTCTTTTGTATGTGGATTGTGCTAATTTATCAAGAATCATTCTTGTCTCCTTTCAGGCTTATTTAAATGAATTAGACATTTCAATAAATTGTTCAAGCTTTTCCTTTGCTTTTCCACTTTTAATTGTTTCTCTTGCTATATTAATTGCTTCTTTGTATGTAACATCATCTCTTGTCATATAAATACAGGCACCTGCATTTAATAATACTGCATCTGTCTTTGGTCCTTTCTTACCATTTAAAATCTCTCTTGTAATTTCTGCATTCTTGACTGCATCTCCACCTACCAAATCATCCTTGCTACAAATCTTAAATCCATAATCCTCAGGATTAATTTCGTATTTCTTTGTTTTTCCATTTCTAATTTCACATACTGTTGTTTTTGCACTAAGTGTAATTTCGTCCATAACATCCTGTCCGAAAACAACCATTCCTTTCTTTACTCCAAGCTTTATAAGTACTTCTGCTAAAGGTTCAACTAACGCTTCATCATACACGCCAAGTATTTCCATATTAGCATCTGCCGGATTTGTTAAAGGTCCGAGAATATTAAAGATTGTTCTTATTCCAAGTTGCTTCCTTACAGGTCCCACAAATCGCATTGATGAATGATATTTCTGTGCAAATAAGAAACAAATTCCTATTTTATCAAGTAACTCCTTGCTTTGATCAGGCTTAATTGTAATGTCAACTCCTAAAGCTTCAAGTACATCTGCTGCACCTGACTTACTTGAAACACTTCTGTTTCCATGCTTTGCTACTTTGCAACCTGCAGCAGCTGCAACAATTGCCGATGTTGTTGAAATGTTAAAAGTAAACGCTTCATCTCCGCCTGTACCAACTATTTCAAGTACATCCATATTATGTTCAAGCTTTATCCCGTTATTTCTCATTCCCATAGCCGAGCCTGATATTTCGTCAATTGTTTCACCCTTCATTCTAAGTGCAACAAGATATGAACTAATTAATTCATTTGGTGTTTCCCCACTCATTATTTCATTCATTACTTTTTCAACCGTCTCATATGATAAATCTTCTCCGTTTACTAATTTATTTATTGCCTCTTTAATCATTTTAATCCTCCCATTCTTATTGTTTTTCATCTTACTTAAAATGTATCTTCTTTTATATTAATTCAATAATTTTGTATTTTAAGATTTTCGTATTAGTTATTTAGTTTCAAAAAATTATTTACCAGTTTCTTTCCTTCCGGTGTTAAAACTGATTCCGGATGAAACTGTAATCCATATATAGGATATTCTTTGTGCTTTACAGCCATTACTTCTCCGTCTTTCCCGTCAATGGCTATTACTTCTAACTCATCAGGTATTGTATTTCTATCTGCTGAAAGAGAATGATACCTTGCTCCCTTAAAACTTTCACCTAAACCTTCAAAAATAGGATCTTCTTTTAAAATTGTCATTTCACTTTGTTTACCATGCATTAACTGTTTTGCATATGTAACCTTTGCTCCAAAAACTTCACATATACTTTGATGTCCCAAACATACACCAAGAATTGGATATTCGTCTTTAAGCTGTCTTACAACGTCCTCGCATATACCTGCATCTTCCGGTTTTCCCGGTCCCGGTGATAAAATAATGCTTTCCGGATTCATTTTTCTTATTTCATCTATTGTTATTTCATCATTTCTTACTACCTTAATATTTCCATCTGTTAATTCTCCGATTAGCTGAACAAGGTTATAAGAAAAACTATCATAATTATCTATTAAAAGAACCATTAGCCGTTTACCTCACTTCCTCGTTTTATAGCATCTATAACTGCTCCTGCCTTATGAGCACATTCCATATATTCGCTTTCAGGAATACTATCGGCTACAATTCCCGCACCTGCCTGAACATATACCTTGTTCTCCTTCTTTACTGCAGTTCTAATTGCTATACATACATCAAGATTTCCCGACAAATCAATGTAACCAATTGCTCCTCCATACACACCCCTAGGTTCTTTTTCAAGTTCATCAATTATCTGACATGCCCTAAACTTAGGCGCCCCTGATAATGTTCCTGCCGGAAGAAGCGCTGATACCGTATCGCATCCATCTTTGTCTTCTCTAATCTGTCCACAAACTGTTGAAGCAATGTGCATAACCTTTGAAAATCTATGTATTTTCATATAATCTTCTAAATAAACACTACCGTATTTTGCAATTCTTCCTATATCATTTCTTGCAAGGTCCACTAACATGTTATGCTCTGCTAATTCTTTTTCATCTGCTAATAATTCTTTTTCTAATGTCTTATCCTGCTCATCATTAACACCTCTTGGTCTTGTTCCTGCAACAGGAAATGTTGTAAGCTTTCCATCTACAAGTTTTACCATTGTTTCCGGTGAAGCACCTGCTATCTGCAAATCATCTGACTGAATAAAATACATATAAGGTGAAGGATTTGTTGTTCTTAAAACTCTGTATGAATTAATAAGACTACTCTTATAATCCGCCACAAATCTTCTTGAAATTACTCCCTGAAAAATATCTCCTTCTTTTATGTAATGTTTTGTTTTTTCAATCATCCGGCAATATTCTTCTTTTGTAACATTACATTTAAACTTAACATCTTTATCTGCCTCTAAAACCGGAAGTTTTCTCTGGTCGTTTATTAAAGCTATCATCTTTTCGATTTCTAATAATGCTGTGTTATATCCCTGAATTCCATCTTTTGACTTCATATTAGCTATAACCATTATTTTCTGCTTTAAGTGATCATAAACTATAACCTTATCAAAAAGCATTAAGTTATAGTCATCAAATTCACTATCTTTAATATTTAACTTTAGTTCCGCATATCCTATCATCTCGTAACCGAAATATCCAACAAAGCCACCTGTAAATGTAGGCATTCCCTCAATTTTGGGAGATTTGTATTTGTGTAACAACTGTCTTAATGCATCCATTGGATCCGCTGTAACTGTATGTTCAATTTCACCGCTTTTCTGAGTAACCTTTCCATTCTTGCATGTTATATGAAGAACCGGCTCGTATCCTAAAAAAGAATATCTCGCCCACTTTTCTCCACCTTCCACACTTTCAAGAAGGAAGAAATTCTTATCGAAAGCTTCCATCTTTCTAAGCAACTGAATTGGTGTAATTACGTCTGCATAAATCTCCTTGCATATTGGAATCATACTGTACTCTTTAGTCAAATTTTCGATTTCGTTAAACGATTGTGTTTTCATGTTGTCCTCCTTATTTTTATTTTGGGACAAAAGAAAAAGCTTTCGTCCCTCTACTTCTCGTAAAGGGACAAAAGCTATAATAAACTTCTGCGGTGCCACCCAAATTAATGTATAACACATTCACTCATCGCATACCATCATATGCTACCTTCTATAACGGTAAGGATCCGTCAGCGTCTACTTCCTATGATTATCATATTGGTTTCAAGCTGCCCTCTCAGGTCCATTCATTACTGATAGTTTATTGTCTCACACCAACCGACAACTCTCTGAAAAACATCTCTTGTAACTACTTACTCCCGATCAACGGTTTAATCATTGTTGGAACAATTCTATATTGTTTTTTTCTAAAAATCAATGACTATTTTTATCTAATCAATTGATTATTTTTATTATTTCACTATTTTTACTTTATTTTGATTTCATTGTATTACTTAATTAGACATCGTAGTCATTTATTTTTTAAGTTTGATTATTTCTGCTCTTCAATCACTCTGTTTTGAACATCTGCCGGTGCCTGCTCGTATTTTGATACTACATATTCAAAATCTCCACTTCCTCCGGTAATTGAACGTAGTGAAGTTGAATAACCCGACAATTCTAACATTGGGACTTCAGCCTCTATAATCTGCTTTCCTGTATCTGTTGGAATCATGTTAGTTATTCTTCCTCTTCTCTTATTTAAATCGCCCATTATGTCTCCTGAATATTTATCAGGTGCTGTAACGCTTAAAAGTGCAATAGGCTCAAGCAATACCGGGTTAGCTTCCATAAAACCTTTCTTAAATGCTAATACTGTAGCCATCTTAAATGCCATTTCAGATGAATCAACAGGGTGATATGAGCCATCAATTAAAGTAGCCTTAATTCCAACTACAGGGTACCCCGCAAGTGGACCTGCTTTAACACATTCCTGAATACCTTTTTCTACAGCAGGGAAATAATTTCTTGGAACTGCTCCACCAAAAATCTTCTCCTCAAACTCATAAGGTTTCGACAAATCTCCTGACGGCTCAAATTCCATTACAACATCTCCATACTGACCATGACCACCTGACTGTTTCTTGTGTTTGCCCTGAACCTGAACTTTCTTCTTTATTGTTTCTCTAAAAGCAATTCTAGGTTTCTCTAATGTAATCTTAACCTTATATCTTTCTTCAAGCTTGGATGCTGCAACTTCTAACTGCTGTTCACCTATTCCATAAAGTAATGTCTGCTTATTTTCATCATCTACAACCACCTTCAATGTTAAATCTTCAATTGTAAGCTTGTTTAAAGCCTGGGCTATTTTTTCTTCTTCACCCTTGTTAACTGCTTTATATCTTACATATGTATAAGGCTTTGACATTGTTGTTGGATGATATTCTATAGGCCATTCCTTAGTTGATAAGGTATCTCCTGTTCTTGTGCTGGCAAGCTTGCCAATTGCTCCAATATCTCCTGCGTATAGTTTTTGAACCTCTATTACATCCTTGCCACGCATTACGTAAAGCTTACTTAGTTTTTCTTCTACATCTTTTGTGGCGTTGTAAACTGTATCCCCTGCACACAACACTCCGGTTCTAACTTTTACAAGAGAATACTTACCAACAAAAGGATCCATTATAGTTTTAAATACATATGCTGAAACAGGTTTGTTCCAATCAAAATCACCTATAACTTCTTCTCCTGTTTCTAAGTTTGTGGCAATCTTCATTACTTCAGCTTTATCTGCTGATGGAAAATATTTCTCACAAGTCTGAAGAAAGCTGTTAACGCCCTGACAATTTACTCCTGAGCCAATCTGTACCGGAACAATGTCACACTTAATAACACTTCTTCTAAGAGCCATTGAAATCTCCTCGTATGTAAATTCTTCCCCTGAAAAATATTTATCCATAAGAACTTCGTCTGATTCTGCCACTGCTTCCATTAACTGTTCCCTACAAGGTTCAAGTTCTGGTGTTAAATCCTCAGGAATATCTCTTTCCGTATAGCTTCCAAGGTCGTCGGTAAACTTTCTACCTCCCATTTTTACCACGTTAACATATCCTGTTAACTTTCCATCTTCAATAATAGGCAAATGGAATGGAGCCACTTTCTTTCCAAATCTTTCTTTCAACTGCTCCACGATTTCCATATATTTAGCATTAGGATCATCCATGTTGGTAATAAAAAATATTCTTGGAATCTGTCTTCTCTCACAAATCTCCCAAGCCTTAATTGTTCCAACTTCGATTCCCGCCTTGCCATTTACAACAATAACTGCTGCATCAGCAACACTCATTGCATCTTCCATCTGACCCACAAAATCAAAATATCCCGGTGCGTCAAGAATGTTAATCTTCAAACCGTTCCACTCTACCGGTATAACTGAAGCATTTATGGAAAACTTTCGTTTAATCTCCTCCTTATCATAATCACTGATAGTATTACCGTCCTGCACCCGTCCCATTCTGGTAATTACTCCTGTAGAATAAGAAATGGCTTCTGCCAAAGTAGTCTTTCCTGATCCTCCGTGACCAAGAAAAACAACATTTCTAATACTGGATGTTTCATATACGTTCATAACTCCGGCCTCCTTATTTAATTTTTAAAATCCGTTACAATTCTATGTAATATATTTTACTCTATATGCCAGTTCTTTACAACAAAGTTAAATCTTTAACAATCCGTGTAAGCAAATTTTTGGGGTTCTCTAATTTTTTAATTTGTATATACTGTTTTTATTATATATTTATAACTTTGTTTTTTAGTTTTTATATTTTAAAATATATTTTTTTAATGATTTTAGATAATTCTAAATTTATACTTGCAGACTTAACTTTAAAGTGTTAAACTTTAAAGCATTAAAGTTAAAAGAGGAGGAAATCTGATTTATCAGCGTTTAATAGAGTTATGAGAGAACATATTACTTTTGGATTTGTAGGAATTGGTTTAATAGGGGGTTCAGTTGCTAAGGCTCTTAGACGTGTTTACCCAAGTTGTAAGATTATTGTATACAATCGAAGCGCTGAGCCTAGAGTTATGGCTATCAATGACGGAACTGCCAATGTTGCTGTTCCACAAGTTGATGAAACTTTTAATGAGTGTGATTATATTTTTCTTTGCACTCCTGTTGAAAAAAATGTTGAATATTTAAAGATTCTTAAAGATATTATAAAAGATGATTGCATCATCACTGACGTGGGAAGTGTTAAAGGCAATATCCATAAGGCTGTTGAAGAACTTGGGCTGGAGAAAAATTTTATTGGCGGACATCCAATGGCCGGTTCTGAAAAAACAAGCTACACTTATGCTAACGACCGTCTGGTTGAAAATGCATACTATGCCATTACTCCTACTGACGCTGTTAGTAAAGAGCGTGTTGAAGAGTTTACTGAAATCGTTCAGGGCATTGGGGCTATTCCAATTAATATATCATATGAAGAACATGATAAGGTAGTTGCTACAATCAGTCACCTGCCACATCTTATTGCTGCCAGCCTTGTCAATCTGGTTAAGCATAATGATTCAAAAAAAGAATATATGAAAACTATGGCAGCCGGTGGTTTTAAGGATATTACAAGAATTGCTTCTTCTTCACCTGAAATGTGGGAACAGATTTGTATGACAAACAATACTAATATTAGTGACATGTTACAGAAATATGTTGACAGCCTTCTTGAAATTAAAGAAGACCTTGATCAGCATAAGGGACAGGGCATTTTTGATTTAATTTCAGAAAGCCGTGACTACCGCGACAGCATTGAAGACCGTAACAACAGTCTTATTTCAAGAAGCTACAATGTTTACTGCAACATTATAGATGAATCCGGTGCAATAGCTACAATTGCCACAATACTTGCAACAAACGGAGTCAGCATCAAAAACATCGGTATTATACATAATAGAGAATTTGAAGATGGCGTATTAAAGATTTCATTCTATGATGAAACATCAGCCGACAAAGCTGTGGAACAACTTGAACGCCATAGATATAATGTAATAAAAAGAAAATAGAGTTATAATTTTGCCCCCTCGTTTCCAGGGGGCATTTGCTTCCTTTCTATTCCACATTCTTTAGTGCCTGTTCCATTGGTATTTTCTTGATTTTCTTCATCTGAATTATATGAACCACAAAGTAACATACAACGCCTATTAATACCATACCCGGATATATCCATGGTGCAATATAGTAATCAAGCCATCCATTAAAATCTTTCATCATTACATAATATATATATTTAATTATATATGTTGAGATTGGCACGCATATAATCATTGATGCAATAACTATTATTGCTGTGGCAATGTTGTAAAGTGAGCTTACTTCTTTGTCTGTGTATCCAAGAATTTTTATCATTGAAATTGACTGTTTGTTCTTTTCTATAATCATCTTTGCAAGGATGTAGATTACTATGATATAGATTAATGTGGCAAATCCCCAGAACAAATAAAATGCCTGCCCCATTGAGTCTTCTAACTGGTCTGACATAACTGTTAAGTCTTTTTCAGTAATAATTGATGCCACATACATATCATCTATATCCAGCTTCTTATTTGAAAAATATCCACAGAAATAATCTTTATCCTTATCGAATACTTTGTTAAAGTTCTCTCTTGTCATAAAGATACATAATGATGCCGGATAAACGTAAGTTCCTTTTATTGTAAATTTGTATTTTTTACTGCCAAATTTTTCTTTAAGCTCTATTGTCTGGTTTTCTTTTAAACCATACTTCTCCATATATCCTTTTGATACAAGTACCTGATTCCTTGTGTCAGGAATATCCTTAGTGTTAATATATTTAGAATCTTCGTTAACACCATATATTGTTATTTCTTCTTCGCTGTCTGTTGTATTAAGTGCTGATACTGCATACTTTTCAGTATCTTTGTCATCTACTTCAATTGGTGCTTTCAAAATATATTGGTAGTTTGCAATTTTTGAATCCAATACTCTATCCTTAAAGTTTGTAAGTAAAGGTGACATCATCATACCAAACATAAGAAGGACGCTGGCAAACAATATTCCTAAGAATAATGTTATATACGTTGATGTATTTTGAAAAATTATTCTTAATCTAAATCTTGTTTTGAACTTAAAGTTTGGAAGTTTTACTACTTTGCTCTTCTTGTTTTTCCTTAAGTCGTGACGTAAAAACTGTAACGGTGAAATTCTAAGTGAAACATTAAGTACAATTAATGTTACAACAAATACAATTATGCAAGGTATTACAGTTGTAAGAATGAAAGCGTCTGCGTTCCATTTTGTTACATAAGTTGGAAGTGAATAACTTCCGTAATACATTGAAGCAACATAAAATTTCATTACTGTATAGCCAAGGATGTTACCGATTACTGCCGCAATAAAAGTAATAAGTGCCGGCAATACGAAGTAATGTCTTACCATTTCCTGTTTTGTGTAACCTGAAGCTCTAAGTGTTCCGATTGCTCCTGCTTCCTGTTCAATTGTATTTCTTGTTGTTATACCAAATACAAAAGCTATAATTGCCATAACGATATAAAGTAATACCATAACCATTACCATATCGCCACCCATATCTTCACCTGTAAATTTAATTGCCTGATTATCTCTTTGTAAAACATAATCTGTCAAAAGACCTGATTCTGTAAGAATATCCTGAATCTTTTCAGACTTTTTTGTAAGTTGCCTGTCTGACATATTCTTTTCTGAATCATTAGTATAATTCCATGTATAACAATACTTCGCCTCTGTTTCTACATCATCAAAAGCCTTGTCTGTTACAATAGCAACTGAGAACTTATTTGCATCAAACATCATATCAGTATTGTTTTTAAATAATGCACTGTAATCTGATAATGCAATATAGCCAGTAACTTTGTAGTCTTTATTACCTATATCGATTTTATCGCCAATTGCAATATTATTATTTTCTCCATAAAGTCTGTCAATTGCAATTTCATCATCTGCTTTTGGCATATTGCCATCCATTAAACATGCTTTATTAACCTTAGTACGATTCTTGTATAATCTGATTGTGTGATTATTCTTTCTGTCTACATCCTTATAGAACAACTGACCTATTGAAAGATTTTCTTTTTCAAGCTTATCTATAAGGCTGCTGTCTGCTTTTTTTGCAAGAATAAAATGACCGTCTTCTATATTGTACTTCTCGAAGCTTTCATCATATGCGCCCTTTGTACTTCCATCGGCAACTAAAAATCCTGAACAAAATCCAATGGT
>OGYE01001472.1_pt1 | contig 15295 bp, 21 predicted proteins | sample 1576471 | NCBI WGS metagenome assembly OGYE01 (sample SAMEA3541532, study PRJEB24748) | human gut metagenome | biome: human gut; feature: human-associated habitat; material: faeces | place: China | collected 2012
AGTAGCCCTACTCCCCCGCCCAGAAGGCATAGGGGATAGCCTCTACAGGTTCATTTCAAAAATATAAAAGAGAAAAGCGAAAAGAAAGCAGGGACTGTTTCGATTCAAACGAGCACAGAGCTAAATTTCTATCAGTTTTAAATGCGGTCTCAACCCGCAATAGCCAATTTGTTTACTTTCTTTTCATTATAAGAAGTGTTCTTTTCACGAATTATTTTTGAAATGTTTCCCACGGGATTCCAATGGGTGGTTCCCCGTTAGCCGCAAATATGCGACCCCTAGCGATAACTAGGAAAAGTGTTTCATTGGCAGAAAGAGTTTACCAATACAGCGGAGCTGTTATATCCACATACACCGTAATCATTCTCATGAACTTGCGATGATCTGTACCAGCGCTACAAAGACGCTTCATAAGATTAAGGTCGTTGTCGCCGATATCAACAGCATCACTGGGAAGATCACCGTAACGATACTCTTCGGGATAATAGCTGTCACTTTTACCCCAGCTATTCATTGGATTTCGACAGCCCCTAATAATCGCCTCCCACTGTTCAGTAGAAGGTGCTACAACATTTTCAATTTTTATCATTGAACCTCTCCTCTCTATTCGTCCGAACCCTCGACAACATCGAGTCCGTCAAGCACACAGCTTCCACACAGCTCGTCGCCGTCCACATAATAAAGTGTCCCCTCTTCACCGCACTTGTCGCAGAAGTATCGAGTAACACGCCTATATGGACACGAGTCACCGATACACCCAAGTTCAGGCGGACATCCGACGCACTCATTAAACTCTTTTTTCACTTAAACATCTCCTTAATAAACTGCTCGGAGTCACCGTCCTCTAAATAAAATCCATCAGAGTGCATTGCTCTTTGGATGTTGCATATCAGCTGAAAGAACCTCCAATCGGGAACCCTCTTCCACGCCCGACCAAGCGTTTCAAGAAAGCCGTCTATTCTGTCGGGATTCCTTCCGTTACCCATATCTCTCGTCATTATGTATGCTGCCGTACACGACGGGCAAATCTGCCGACCTTCGGGGACTATTTCTCCGCAACATACACATCTATCTGCATTAGCCATTGTTATTCCCTCCGTCCTCACTTTCGCTTTTGATAACGCTGTCGATCGTTTCGGCTATGTCAAGCAGTGCTCCTGATATTTCCTTGTTTTCAATGCAAAAGGACAAACCTTCAATCTGACCTGTTATCCTTTCGAATCTTATTCTGTTCTCTGCTTTCATTCCGTGTCACCATCTTTCAATTCTCCGTAACTGCAATAATCATCAGGGTCAGGAGTTTCATAATTACCCCATCGGCACTCTTGATGAGGGTATCCATCGTTGTTGTCTTGCCAATACTTACAGTCCTTACATCTGACAACCTCAACCACATCGGCGGCGTTCACAAAATGCTCGCATTTTGGGTTTTCTTCTTTGAGCATTTTCTCTCTAATGAAAAGCTGATTTTTCATAACTTGGGCGCAAACTTGAAAATGAAAGCATTTCTTGCATTGTTCGTTATATCCAGCCATTTTCAGCCCTTCTGTTCCACGCTTCGATTTCTTGTTCTTTGCTCGCGTGCATTTCGGTGAAAGAACTGCACACGCAAGCTCCTATTGCTTTTGATGTCGGCAAAATAAAATATTCGCCGCAAGCATATCCGATTTCGGGCATTTCGCCGCATTGCGGACAAGGTTTTAATTCAGCCATTGTTTTCACGCCCCTTAATCCACTCTATAGTCGGATGTGAGTTATAAACGATTTCTCTCGCTTCGTAAATACCTCTTCTCACTCGTTCATCTTTGACATCACCGTAAAGTTTCAACATCATATCAAGTAATATTTCTCTATATTTCCAGAGATTAGTCATACTTTTCACGATCCTTTAATGCTCGTTCTGCCTCTTCACGGATAGGAAATGTAGTACTTTCCCATTCTTTTGCAAACATGAAGATATTCATTTCTGTTACATTGCAGCCAGCAACTCTAAACTTATAAGGACATTTCATGTCATTTGGAAGCTCGCAAATCTTATCATCTGTTCCAAAACCATAAAATTCGCATTCAGTATGTGCTCCGTCAATATCTTCACAAGAACATCGCGTAATGCGATACACCATATCTCCCACCTTGCAGGGCAGCGCGATAACGCCGTGTTCAAGAAGTTTGAGAGCTTCTTCTTCTTCGATTCTACATAATTTCTTACACAGCACATTCAAACCATCGATATAGCCAACCCAATATCTGGCATCGTATTCATTGCTGTTTTCGCAGCTGTCATCAAGACGCTTTTGTGCAAAATCTTTGAGCTTCGTGTAATCTTCATTCATCTTCTTCACCTGCTTTCTCAATGCATTCTCTTATCCTTTGCTCACTATCGTGTGGATTCGTATATATTTCGCATCCACCGTGAGTGTCACAGTATTCACACTCTATTCCATTTTCATCAAGCCACTTCTCGACAATGCCGCACTTGTCGCTAAGCAAACAAGCATATTTGGTTCGCAATCTCAGTGCAGTGTCAATCTGTCTTGGAATTTTCATTTGCTACCCTCCATTGATTCAGCCTGTATCTGCTTTTCGAGAGCTGTAATGATTAACTGGAAACAATCTTTTGAAATATGCATTTCACAGTCACCTGTGTTTCGATAAACTCGATTCAATATCTCGCGAAGCGCATCTTCATACATCATAGTCGTTACCTCCCGCTTAAGCCGAATCCATTATTACCGCCTTTCAACAGCTTTTCTTTCAACAGTTCTTCTGTTAGTTCTGCGATCCTCGCGTTCAGCGCATTGATTTCCACGCTACACTCATGATTTTTTGCTTTGAGCATCGCTATCATTTCTTGAGCTTCTGCTCGTTCGCGACGTTTCTCTTTAATAAACTCTCTCAGTTCATGTACCCATGTAATCGCAAATACCGCCAAATTTGCTAAACAAGTCGCAGCAACCAATATTTCAAAGACATCAACATTACTCATCATTTTGCACCTCACATCTTTCTATAAGCGTTAAGATACCAATATCCTTTCGGGTTCTTGTAGCAGTTGTCGGCATACACGATATCACCCTTCGCCACCTGATTCTCGGCATATATTCTCACCGGTATCGTCAACGACGACTGCTTACCTGTACCCAGACTCTGCGTATTCACTTTATATCCCCACGGTACACCGTTCTGTCCACGCATGGGGAATACTTCTGTTATCAAAAGCTTTCTCCTGTCTTCGGGCAGTCCGGTCTGAATACCAACATATCCAAGATAGTCGATACTATTCTGTATCTTAACCTTAAGGGTTAAGTCGGGAATATTTGATTTTCTAATTTGCTCTTCACAAGCGGCTAAAAGCCCGTCCATGTCGGTTATTGTGTAAGACTTAAGCTCATTCCCCTTAACGCCCTTATCCGTCGCATAATCTGAAATGATATCTGTAAGGAAACCTACGACCTTGGACTTGCTAACAGATTTTGCAGTTCCGTTTTTGAAGAACGAGTACACTTGCACAAGCTTCAGCAGCTCTCCCATATTTCCAAACTCTTCAAAGTAGCCAATTTTAATTAGGATATCGAGCTGTCGCGTATCAATAGAGGTCTTCGAGAGAGCCTTAAGAACCTCCATAAACGATTTCCCTTTTACCTCGTCGTATATGTCATACAGCTCATTTGCAAGAGCAGCGGACATATACTTAACACTCGTCAACCCCTTTGCTATTTCTTTTTTCTCCTTGTTAAAATAGAAGACATCTCTCGACGCGCCGAAACGAGGAGGTGTTACCTTAAATCCATATTCGGCGGCAAGCGTAGTGCCATTAATAACATCATCTTCATTAGCGGCGTTGTTAAGATATGCTGTGATAAACTCGCAAGGATAATAGCAACGCAGATAAGCACACAGATAACCTATGAGACTATATTCAGTGGCGTGGTTGTAACCAAAGGAATACTCAGAAGCGTCCTCAATTACTTTCAAGAAGGTTTTTGCGTCTTTCTCAGCTTCCTCTCTTGGCTTGTCAGAATTTTTGCAATACCCCTCAAGTATCTTAGGCATTGCCCCTTCCAACCTCTCGGCATCCTTACGACCTATTGCTCGTCTAACATTATCCGCTTCACTGCCTGATAAGCCACATATTTGTTGAAGGAACGCTATAATATCTTCTTGGAATATCAAATATCCTAAATTATTCTCAAGAAGCTTATCAATTTCTTTTGTCGGATTTTTATTGGGTATCTTATTCATTAGCTTGTCTCTATATGAAGCACCCGACGGGCGCACCGCCGCAGTTATAAGGTTCATATCAAAGATTGAGTGCGGAACAAACTTTTTTAACATCGAGAATGCGAATGGTGATTCCATCTGAAATATTCCCGCAGGACTTCTTAACATATCAGCCCAAACTTTTTGGTCATTGAAATTTATCTCGTGCATATGTGGATATGGAATACCTGCCAGTCTGCAAGTTTCATTTATGATACCTATGTTGCTTAGTATAAGGAAATCAAATTTCGCCGCCCCGACCTCGTGAAGCTCGTCCATGTCAATCATAAGACAAAGATCTCCGTCTTTATCAAACACGCCGTATGCGTCATCAAGTGTAATCGGGCTAATAACTATACCCGCGGGGTGTACAGATTGTGAAATCTTTGTGTCTAATAGTCCATCATAATATTGGAATATATCCGGGTGGTTCTTTCTTGCGCTCTGCTCGTCTGCGAAAAACTCAGATATAATCTCATCAATATTACTCAGGGAATACGGATTATCGGGGGAAAACTTGTCTGAGGGCTTAAATGGAACTCCGGTCTTTTCTTCTTCCCAATATTTAGCGAGTGCATTTCCTATACCCTTAATAGTACCCTTTTCTTGCAAAGTCCCGAACGATGGAACCCTTGCTGTTTTTCTCTCACCAAAACGATTTATTATATATTTGAATATCTTAGGTCTATCGGTTTCGATACAATCGATGTCGATATCACCTATCTCAATTCGATCTTCATTACAAAACCTTGAGAAGACCGTATGCCACTGCTCCGGGTTACACTCAATAATATCCGTAACAAAAGCCGTCCTCGATCCACCGACAGAACCTCGACCGGGACCAATTGGTATATTATTTTCTTTGCACCAACATATCAACTCACTCATACAGAGCATAAATCCGCTCATTCCAAGCTTTTCAAAAACTCGTCTTTCTTCCGTCAGAGCAGATCTAAACCCCTTTTCCTGTTCGGGTGGTATAATTCCTGCCTCAAGTTTTTCTTTAAACATTCGGTCAACGCGCTCTGTTTCGATGCGACTATCCTCTTCAGCCGACCCGTACAGTATCGGATATTTAATAGATGTATCAAGCTCGAACGGCTCTACCATATCAGCCATTGCAAGCGTGTTGTCCATAGCCTGTCTGTAAAGCTCGGGAGGTAGAACGCCCTGCTTTGCAAATGCAGCGTCCAACTCTTCACGGGACTTATATGTGAGGTCATATGTATCTTCGTCGCCGTAGGACTTGTTTTTATATTTAAGCAATATCTTGCGGCACTCGGCTTTATATTTGTCAAGCGAGTGAGTATCGGTTCCTGCTATCAGCGGCTTATTGTACTTCTTCGCAAGCTCCGCCAAATGCACATTAAAGTCTCTCTGCTCCTGACAATCGTGAGCCTGAATCTCAAGGAAGTCATATCGCTTAATAAGACTCTCGTACATCGGATGGTCTACGGGAAGCTTATTTAGAGGACTTGCAAGACACGCGCTCGTCGTGATAATGTTGTTGGATAGCTTCAAAAACTCGTCAAAACTCAATCTATTTACATAATAAAAGTGGTCTTTATCGCATGATTTCGACACTGCAAGGTTGAGTTCTTTCACACCCTGTTCGTTTCGAGCTATAAGCACCGTATGGTAGTTGTCTCTGACCTTTTCATTAAGGCTTTCAGTGAGGTATATCTCAACGCCGTGAATGTATTTAATTCCTTTTTCGTCACAATACATCTTTTTCTTGACCCAGTTGAGTGGTTTTCCGTGTTCGCTGAACGCTATAGCTGGTTGTCCAAGTTCAGCGGCTCTGTCGATATACAGCTTGTAGCCCGTGCAACTATCCAGCAGACTGTTATCACTATGTAGATGATAAATTACTAAGTTGTCTGTCAACCAAACACCTCCTCGTCCATATCTTCGTCATAAGCAGGAGTGCCATAAGGCAACTCCGCACTTGTCACGCCGTCGGCGACTTCCCACCCATAAGCATGAGCAAGATTCTGCGGCGTTGTGTAGAATCTCTTACTCGGGTTGTCGTAGTACAGAGCAAATTCCTTGTTGTTTGCACTACCATATCGGTCTTTGAGAACTTCAAGGACAACACTGCCTTTCATGGGCGGCGTAATGAACTTGCCGTTTCTGCCAACAACACCCTTTTTATCTTTAGGTGATACTCGGTACAGCGATATAACACGCTGTGCAAGGTTGGCAGCAGCAGCGACGCCCTGTAGGTCAAAGATGCTCATCTTGCGTACCTGCTCCATTTTCTTCGGGTGAATAACCACAAAGCAAGCTACATTCCATCGTTTTGCAAAGTCAATGATTTGTCTTATAAAATCTTCCTGCTTAGTCCACTTTGAGTTATCGTCGCACGACAGATCCACAGATGTGAGATTGTCGAAGAATACCGTTTTTACTCCAAGCCTTCTTACCGCACTCTCCGCCGTCGCGAGGAGGTCTTCAGTCTTATGCGAGAACGAATCTTTGTAGAAGTAAAGCTGCCCGCGATAATAGGAATTGATTTTTCTGTACACATCAGACTTGATTCTGTAATACTTGCCGTGTTCGCCCTGCACTTCTTCAAGCCCCCGCTGTCCTGCGTGAACAAAGTCAATCCAGTTCTTCAACGACGGGTTTGAGAGCTCTCCGCTGTATATAAAACAAGGATAGCCCTGCTCTATAGATCGGCATACAAGTGTCGATATCAGAGAGCTTTTACCCGCAGAAGCTATTCCGGTTATGAGCGTTGTAGAACCCATATAGTTCTTGCCGAGCGCAGCGTCCAAATCTTCAAAGCCCGTTGTAAATCCCTCGACATCCGACATATCAAATCTCTTTACTTCGGTGTAATCGACTATCGCGGGAATCTCAGACTCTTTCGCGTTATTGATTACATCTCTGACCGCCTCTTTCCCCTCAAAGAACAGCAGTTCGTTTATGTCTTTTATGCGAACTTTCTCGCCGTCTGCATTGGTGTGAGACAATGGGATTTCTGCAACCTTGACACGATATTCGCCCAACCTCGGAGCAACTTTCTTTATGTATTCCTCGCCGCTTCTGTCGTTGTCGTGGACGAGGATGATTTCGTCAAACTCTTGCAAAAAATCCCAGCACTCTTCAATCCACTTCGTATTCTGGTCGCCGCCGTTAATGCTTACGGAGTTGTAAAAACCGCACTCAATGAGTGCGGCACAGTCGCCTTCGCCGGTACATATTATCAACGGCTGAGTGGTATTTATTTTATTGATGTTGTAAAGGACATTACAGCAATCGCTGTTTTCGAGATACCATATCTTAAGTTCACCGTGAGGCACTGCGCGTGACTTGCGGACTTTACACATTACGAGCACGTCATTTAGATCGAAATACTGGAATAAGGTGTTTCCTTTTTCGTCCTGCTGTATATTCAGATAATCTATTGTTTCAGGTGATATTTTTCTCTTCCGCCAATACTTGTACACCTCTTCTTTGTTGTCGGCATACTTGGGCTTGGGGTATTTGTATGCCCTGTCTTTTGTTCCGCGCTCTGCGAATGAATACTGTATACCCGCCTCATCAAAAAGCATCTCACACGCTTCAAGAAAAGTACACTTCTTGGATGTGATATAGGCATCTATGATGTCACAGGTAAAGCCACACGCAAAGCAATGAAAAGAATAAGTCTTGGGGTTATACGAGCACGACGGATTCTTGTCTATGTGTTCGGGGTTCGGGCAACACCCGACTCTTCTTGAGGGGTTCCAGTTCGTAATACCGAGCAACTCAACCATAATCTCAGCATTTCTATCCCCTAATTTCTCTTTCGCTCTTTGAATATCGCTTTTTAATACCTGTATAAATCATCAACCTCCTTTACTTTATGCTACTTCGTTGCCAAAACTGTCCCAGCCATCTCTCGTTTCCCGTGCATACATTTCCAGTTTCTTTAAATCCGGATATAACCTCTCGATAATTTCATAGGCAATATCGGGCTTCTTACTGTGTTTTGTCACACGCTCACGAAAAACTGTATGTATTTTCCCTCTTTCATCTTTTGCTACAGGAGTGAGCTTTCCTTTATACATATATAAAAGATACTCATGCCCATACCTTACCGTAAAGGCAGCAGGTATTCCAGTAACCTTGTCCCATATCATTCTCGCATGAAGTTTATAGCCCAAGCTTTCCGCTATCTGTTGCGCCTCAAACAAATACTTATCTATCGTCCAAAGAAATAATATAGAGTTCTCTGTGGTAGACTCAGTTGCAAGTCTCAAGTGCTCTTTTATTTCGTCCAAACTACAAGTCGGATAATCTAAAGGTTTTCCGCTACTATTCTCTCTCACAGACTTCTTACCACCCTTGCTTTGCCTCCAAGGCGGGTCGGCATATATAAGCCCATAAGTTTCCTTAATATCATTTAGATCGTTAATTATCATTCTTTCGTTGCCATCTCCCCACAGCATTTTAGTCTCATGTCGCACAGATATTGGCAATAAAAATCATCCGGTCGGCTTTCAAACTCACCGCAATCCCGGATTTCCTTTACCGTCTCCTGCATCCAGTTTATTGCTTCGTAATAGTCGTCAATGTTGAACTTAATATCCACATCTTTGCTGTTACGGAACATATGGAATCTCAGTAGATCGGGAAACTTACCATATCTCAGCTTGACATAAATTGAATATATGTATAACTGTCTCGCATACTTCTTCTGCTCGGCGGGGTTTTTAAATTTTGCTTTTGATTTCCAGTCGTGAACTACCAACCGTCCCGCCGAGTCTATGTATATAAGGTCTATAAAGCCCTGAATGATGAAGTTATCTCTTCCGTCCGCCGCCGCAATTGGCTCCTCGAAGTGTTCTTCTACACCGAGTATCTCTTTTGCATCCACGCCCTCGAAGTTTGACAAAAACTGTACGCCGTCGTCGTAATATTTCTTACACAAGTCGGTGCGCTTATGGGGAGGAAATTCTAAAGTTACACGGTCGAAGAATTTGTTTTCATATTCACCCAGTAACTCATATTCGGCAAGTTCATCTTTACCCCAGCGTTCGAGCAGGGAGTGAACAAAATCTCCGTACTGTGCGAAGGCATTATCCTCTTCCTGCTCATCATCCTCTCCGGGCTTACGAGCTATATATGTATACCAATATTGCAACGGACACTGATGGAAAGAAGACAACTTAGAAAAGCTGTATTTTTCCATATACCTTATCAGAACGGCAGATCGTCATCGTCAGTAGCGACATCAACATTTGCTTTCTTTGTGCTCGCCTTTGCTTTCGGTTCAGAGTTGCCGTTGGAAGTTGACTTAGACTCGATAAAGCAGACCTCATCAGCAAGGATATATGTCACACTTCTGTTCTCGCCGTCCTTGTTCTTATACGAGTCTGTACGAATGGAACCTCTGACACCTATCTTAGAACCCTTGCCGAAATACTTTTCGATAAAATCGGCGGTTGAGTTCCACGCCCTAACACGGATGAAATCTGCTTCGTCTTCTGCGTCCTTTCTCTTGGGGCGATTGACAGCCACAGTGAAATTCGCCACTCTGTTGTCTGTGTTACCGGCGATTCTTATTTCTACGTCGCCCGTAAGTCTACCGATGATTGTTACATTATTCTCTACCATAAATAATTAATCCTCCTTATTTTTAAGGGCTACAAGCTCCTTATAAACATCTGTTGCTACCTCAAAGTCAGTTATCTTATTATAGTTTGCACTACCCGAAACCGACTTGATTATATCTGAAATTGTTTTCTTCGCCACACCGCTGTCTGCAAGTTCTTTAGCGAGTTTGTTAATGCTGTCTATAGCCATTTCTATCTTAGACTTCTCAGCCACAGGAACATCTGCAACCAGCTCTTCCTCTGCGGCGGATTTATTAACCGGCTTCGGAGCGGGGGCGTCGCCAGCGTTTGCCCAGTCAAACAGAGCCTTGCCGTCGCGCTCGGTCAGCACATCGTATCTGCCCTCGAAGAGGTGTGTATTATCTTTCTGAGCTTCCGCTATGTGGGTGTCCTGCGCGATATTAAAGGTTAGAGTGTAGTTGTACTCCGTGTTATCTCTCTGTTTGTAGCCCATACCGACTTTCTTAGGAACCTGTTTTCCGTTTCTATCCTCAAGAACATAAGTGTCCTTGCCTCTAACGGTGGATATAATATGTATGGGAGACTGAAGAACCTTTTCCATAAAGGCGTCATGTCTCGGAGTTACCTTGCCCCAGTTGGTATAAGAATTGCCCGGCATCTTGTCGTGATAATCAACACAGTAATCCCACTCATGAGTTATGCTGTCGATAACAAGAGTCTTATATCCGCCATCAACCGCATCCTCAATAGCCTGAATGTATTTCTCGGGAGTATACGGAGCCTGAAGCTGAAGGTCGTCGAAGTCGAACTCATTTGCGTAATATCTTATACGACCATTCTCTGTGTCGATTGCGGCAACTCTACCACCCGCAGCGGCGGCTATGCCCTTCGCCAGTCTCAGCGCCGAAAAAGTCTTACCGCTTCCACTTGGACCCGCGAGTAGCACCTTAAGCCAAATCTGTTCTCTTTTTGCTTTCTGAAATCCCATTTGTTTTACCCCTTTTCATTTTTATTATTAAAACCATTTCGGATTTTAACCGTAATTCTCCTCAACGCCTTCATCAAACACTTCGTTAATGAGGTTTATTAGATAAGTCTCATCGACCTTTTGTCCTTCCTCTCGTAGTGTGTCTACCTTATTAATAACAGCGCCAAAATACGCGCTATCAACCCCGATAAGCTGTTCTTCAAAAACATGAAGATTAGTAAGATCGAGAGCGTTAAGCTGTAGTATCATTTTGACATATTGCCCTGCGTTTATATCCCATCCGCGCTTTAAAAACTTTCGCGCACGAATTACCGAGCAAAGCGGATATTTACTACCGATGTAATAGAGTTCTTTGTTAATAATAGCCTCAAGGGCTCTCGGCGGCATAACTAATGCGTTATTCCAGCTCGTCCAATATGAAGTACAATGGACGAAATCATAGTTCTTATGTATCTCTTCGGGTTCTCCGTAAAATCTAAATACAATCTGAACTCCATTTTTTAGTGTAATAGCATTATTTGTAATAAATATCGGACTGTATGGCGGTAAGTCGTCAACCGAAATTTTGGTGCTCTTCTTCAACTCGTCGCCTATTAACGCCATCGCTCTGCGATATTGGGCATCAGTTTCCTCGTGAGGAATATAGTCAACGCCAACTGCTCCGACACTACGAACGAAAACACGCACCCTCTCATCGTCTCGTTTCTTATCGTTTTCTTTTAATACAGTCCATCTCTCTGACGATTTGTTCCAATAGCACCTCTGTACAGTAGGTTTTACGCCTTTATCATCAAGTTTCTCCTTGACAAATTCAGTATATTTTTTGACATAATATTCCGCCACCTGTATTAACGCTTTTTCGTTTCTGAAATATACGTCATAATCATGCGGTTTCTCGTCTTGAAGAAGTGACACAATCGCACCGCCAGTTATAATGGCATTGTCGCTAATAGCATCTTTTATGGCTTCGTCATCAATACTCGACACCCAATCACCTATTTTTCTTTTAAGGTGTACTTTAATGTTTTTGCCCTGCATAGCTTCACCACCTTACAGTCCAAGTATTTTCTCGATAAACACAAGAATTGCTTTACCATAAAGACCAATCAGATTAAGAATGTTAAAAAGAAATGCGTCAATCATTATCGTTTCCCTCCTTTGTAAAATTTCTTCCTTCGTCCGATGCGTAGAATAGTTTTCTAAGCGAGCAGATATCACGCGGTATCGACTCTTTATCCTCTGTTTCTGCGTAAATTCGTTTAAGCCACGCATAATACTGATTCATTAATGGCGTTGTAAGAGACGAAGTTTCCTTGCCATCAAGATGTCCGCGTCTAAGAACCTTGTAGGAAACGCCGCGAAGGTATTTCCAGAGATTATAGTAAGCAAGTTTAAGCTTAACCATATAACCGTCAGCATCTTCGACGACAAATCCCTCTATATGCCTGTTGTTATACAGATAATCAGGTGCTGTGACCGTGTAATACCAATCGAAGAATGTCTGCCAATCGTTAATTACGACAGCTCGCTCTTTGTGTTCGAGCCCGAACTTGTCTGCAACACTTATAAGCTCGTCATAACTGAACTTTTTGAACTTCAACTCGTTGTAAACAATATCAAGCAAGAAAAGATGATTTTCCGGATAATCAATTATGTGTGGATCTCTCTGCATATCAATACACTCAAACACAAATGTTACATTGTTCTCCCTTGAAAATTCTTTCATTTTCTGCTGTGTATCAACAGGGATTTTCTTATCTATCATCTCTTTAAGCCACGATGCATAATTACCATCCGGATTAGATTTCGTTGTAACAAACAGCGAATCATCTATCTCGTTATATGAAACTAACCCGAGAAACCCGTTTTCTTTAACATACGCAGTTACGGGAAACTTAAGCTTGTGCTGTAACATATCAAACTTTGTCTCCGGTCGCTCGTTTACATTAAAGAACTTTGTATAGCCTCTTGCGACTATTTTTCCTTTGGGAATGTTGATATACAAACCTCGTGCCCTAATCGTCTGCGCATCCCATATCTTGTCAAAGAAAGCCTGTCTTGAGAAGTTAAAAGACGAGATATCACCGAACTGCTTCTCGACTACCTGCTTATTACCTCTCAGAGCCAGAATAGCATCTGCAACAGACTCGTTCTTTTTTATCTTTGCAGTATAATCAATTCTCTCTTCAGTCGGTAAATATATATTGTTTTTAAACTCGCTCACCTTTATCTCATTACCAACGAAACTAACAACTCTTATAGAGCCTCCAAACTCAACATTCCCCTCAAGATTAAAAGCTCTGCAAGTCTGAATGGGATTTCCTTTAAGATTTCTGTGCCCATGCACCTGATAAGCGTCAGTATTTTCGCAGAAAGACTGATCAACAACATCGGCGTCGCTATAATTTCCGGAGCCTTTAATCATTTGGTCGGTAGCTACCAGCGTGAGATTGTTAGGCAACGTACTAAGACCGCCGTGTGTAGCCAATATAGTTTTGCCACGATATATATAATAGGCGCACTGCCCGAAACTTCTGTAAAGTTTGCGAACATCCTTTTTAGTAAAAGAAGCGCCTTCAAGCTGAGCTCTTGTATGCATCTCAAACTCTTTTGACCCGGTAGTTTCGTCATTAGCCCAAACCCACATATGTTTCTCATGATTTCCCTCTATGAGATATACATTCGGTTCCTTATAGATGCGAAGAAGCTCCTTTACTACCTCTGCATTTTCAATTCCTCTGTCAGTATAGTCTCCGCAGAACACAAACAGCTCATTAGGTTTCTCAGTTACATCCCCGATTGCTTCTTTGAGCGCCGTATAGCAACCATGAACATCTCCAACAAAGTGAACCGCATCGTATTCCGAAACATCCATAGGTTTAAACCACACCCTTGAAAGTTCATCCGGTTTTATAACGGTTATACCCGACGGAATTTTCTGAGTAGCGAAACGAGCGTACATATTGTCGATTACCGTTTCAGGAACCTGTTTGACTATAGGTCGCATTTTATTTCGCCTTTTGGTTTCCTCAATAGGAATGTCGGTAAAGTCTACACAATAAATCCTATAGCGATAACGGTTACAAAGTTCCGCATAGCGCTTCATCTCGGAAGTTTTGGAGTTCGTCGCGTCAATAACGGTGAACTCTCCTCGCTCCATTCGAGACTCAAGAATCTGAAAGAGTGTCTTCCAGACCTTAGTGTCATTCGACTGACTTATACACTCTTCGCCACAAACATTTAAAGTGGGCGAAGCGTACATCAACCTTATCTCGTCGGCGGATAGTGTATAGGGTTCAAGTCCATTTTGTTCAATCCATGTTGACTTACCACACCCAGCACTACCGCGCAACAACAGTAATACCCTCATTCATTCCCTCCTTACTTTTGAATCATTATCGAACTTCCATCGTCGCCGGTCATCACACTCGGGAGCTTTCCGTCCCACTTATCTATGTATTTTTCTTTAAGAATCTTATCCGTCAGGGACTTCTCAAGAGTGTCATTTGCTTCGGCTTCAGCCTTAGATTTTATAAGCTTCGCCTCTGCGTCTGCCTTTGCCTTATCCACAGCCTTTTTATTTTCGATTTCCTGCTGTTCTGCCGCAAGCTGAGCCTGTTGTTTTGATGCTATCGCCGCCTGATATGACTCGTCAAAGTCAATGTCGTTTACCGTCACTTTGAGTATCGCAACAACATCCTCGCCGTACTTCTCGTCTATAGAAGCCTGAAGATTTTTCATTATCAGCGGTTCAACTATCGAGCGGTTCGTCGCGTCGGTATCGCTAAGCACTTTGCTACTGGATTTAATAGCTGAAGCAACTATGTTTTCAGACACCAGAGAGTTCTTGTAGTCCGAGACATTAGCGTACGTCGCAGGCAATACCTCGTTTTTGCAGCGCTGCCTGATACACCCCGGCAATCATGCCGGGTGAGCGCATCAGAATCACGATGTCAGACGGCTTCGCCGGGCGTAGCGCGCCGTTTTCCGTGACGAAGGCTTCGCGCAGAAGACGCTCAATGCGTGCAGCGACAAATTCTGCCTCCGCACCCGTCTTGTCGCCGTTTTCCTTGCTTGACACGAGGTAATTCAGGCAGTGCAGTTCGACCTTTGGGCCGGGCGATTCCGGGAACTGTGCGCCGGGAACAAGCGCTTCTGCCCGCGTGTAGTCCAGTTCACCGGCCTCTTTTTTCATCACAAGGGAAAACACGTCGTTGGCCGCTTCCAGAATTTCGGGGCGGGAGCGGAAATTCTGCGACAGCAGCAGCTTGCGCGGCTCACCAGGGTCCTGCTCACCGAGCGGCGGATAGGCGTCGTATTTGGAAAGGAAGATCGATGGGTCGGCCAGTCGGAACCGGTAGATTGACTGCTTAACGTCGCCAACCATGAATAGATTTTTTCCGTTGCGGCTGACAGCCTGAAAAATGCGTTCCTGCACGGCGTTGGAATCCTGATACTCGTCCACCAGCAGGTAGCGGTA
>OGYE01001478.1_pt1 | contig 15263 bp, 18 predicted proteins | sample 1576471 | NCBI WGS metagenome assembly OGYE01 (sample SAMEA3541532, study PRJEB24748) | human gut metagenome | biome: human gut; feature: human-associated habitat; material: faeces | place: China | collected 2012
GCTGTACTTTTAGCTTCTTCTATTGAAAATCCTTTAGAAATAAGCGTGTCCTCACCAGGCATCAGGGTATTTACAAATCCGGCTGCAAGAATAAGTAAATATCGGCGTGCATCTGCATGATTAGCAAGTGGTGATACTAAGCCCTTTCGTTCATTGTTAGGCTCATTTGTATTTACAAACGGAGGAAGAATGTTGTTTTCCAATGCCTCATAAATCCTTGAAGCAAGTTCTTTCATGTCGTCATTAGCCAAACGTACGAACTCATTCCGCTGTGAATTATCTGCTTTGTTGTATATTCTGGAAAGTGTTGCAGCAAGGCGTTTCAGATGCTCATCAGGAAGGTAACCATGAGTAATCTGTTCCAGCAGTTCTTTAAAAGTGATAATCTTTGTAGTAGGCTCATCGGTTATCGTAGGTATTGTTTTTTCGTGTTCAGTAACACCTACGGCATCAATCAAATAGAAACAGTCTTTGCTGAACGCATTTGGGGTGACATTTCGTAACTGCTCATCTCCAATTGTGCGTACACCACGTCCTTTCATCTGTATATAGAGCGGTAAAGATTCTACATCACGCATGAAAATCAATACTAGGAGAATGGTTTTACAAGATAATCGTCCCCTCCGGCGGAAAGGGCTTCCATTTTATCGGTTTCAAGAGATTTGGCTGTCAAAAAGAGAATCGGAACATATGATTTTTCCCTGATTTTACGGCATACATCGATGCCGGAAATATTTGGCATCATTATGTCAATAATCAGCAGATCAAAGGTTGAGTCAAATTTTTGGAGCCCTTCTTCACCGTCATGCGCTTCTTCGATGAAGTAACCTTGATTTTCAAGCAAAATTCTAAGTGCATTTCTGATTGTTTCGTCATCCTCGATAATGAGTAGTTTATCCATACAAGCTGCTCCTTATATAAATGAATAAGATTTATTGTAAAAACAAAAGTGATATAAATATAATAGCACATAAAAATACAATATGCGCTTAATAAAATCTGAAAAATTCTGAAGAAATCTGAAGTGTGGATGTACATGACAATGAAAAATTCAGAAATTTTCATAACAAATTAAGTCGATTTTTCAGAAATATGAGATACTATATAAGCATAGACGTCTATGGTAACAATGCGGTAGTAAAAAATTACAAGGAAAGGAAAATATGAGACAGCAATTAAACAGAATTATAAGTGATAAAAAAAGTATAGGAATGATAATTTTTATGCTTGTAATTCCAATTTTGGATATTGTACAGATTTATTATCAGGATATTATTAAAATTAATGGAGAAATGGGGAAACCCTATCCGTTATATGTCACATTTTTATCATGCTATTCACAAGGGCACATATTTCAAATGATTTATCTGTGGTTTTTACCATTATATTTGCTGGTAATAGTGGGAGAAGAGAGTATTGTTGATTATATTACAGGATATAAGAATATATTGATATGTAAAATGGGAAAAAATAAATATATTTTACAAAAAATGAAATCAGCCTTTATCGTCTCATTTACAATTGTATTTGTAGGACTGGGATTAAATCTTATACTATCACAAGTAGTATTTAATGGGGGAACAAATACACCGTTTGATGCAGAACCATTGAAATATGACAGTTTTGTCATGGTAGAAACATTTCTTTTTGAAATAAGCTATACACATCCATTGACAACGAATATAGTCTACATTCTTATAACGGCAATATTTGCCGGTGTTTTGGGAATGATGGGAGCTGCGTTGGCAATATCTATACACGAAAGAAAGATGGTATATGCGTTGACCTTTGCAATTTGGTTCATACCTATTTTGTTTAAAAATTCATCAATGCATATTTTTCAACCGTTTATGGAATATGGTTTTAATGTTGTTGTTCCAGTGGCGATATGGTGTATAGTGCTTTACATTTTAGTGATTATAACAGCTATTATATGGGAGAAAAAAATTGTTGAAGTATAAATATTTAGTATGTGCTTTAATATATGTGGGATTGTGTAGTATAGATTGTTATTTTTCAAATGTACCTATGCTTAATTCAATAGGGCAGATGGGGATAACGGAGGATGTAATTTTCCTGAATAGCCACAATTCAGGCAGTAATTTCTGTGGAATTAAAGAAATATTGGTTGTAGATACAATTCCTGTCTTATTGGGAATATACTATGCATTGGACAAAGAAAAAACATATATATTACTTAGATATAAAACGCGGGAAAAATATAATAATAGCCAGATCAGGATAATTATTGTAATGGCGGCAATATTTTCGGCAGTTCGTCAGATAGTTGATTATATTTTTACGGTATATAGTTTTAATGGTGCAACAATTAAGAAATATCCATTTGTACTGTATTCTCTTATGGAATTTGTTGTTATTTGGATTTTCTTTGTCGCAACAGGTCTTTTTTACAAAATACTTAGAGATTGTTTACAAAATGAACTTATTGCTCTTATAGGAGCTTTTGGAGTTAATTTTGTGCAATTCATTTTGATAAGATTTTGGCTCGTTAAGTTTTGGATACCGGGTTTAGATGTTGCTGTAGCATATGATTTTTTGGAAGGAAATAAATCGTTTGTAAGCTGTTTGGGTATTCTTGCAAAAAATATAGTAATGGCAATAGTTCTGTACATAGCAGGAATAGTAACGTTTGCAAAAAGGGATATTTTAAGAAATGAAAAATAAGTGGTTAAACATAATATTGATCATATGCATGATTATTATGCAAAGAGTTGTAATACAAATGAGTGGCTATGAGGTATATCAATTACCATTTGCCAGTACACTTTTTATTTTTGACAACCCAACAAGTAATTTAGTGCAAATTTTATATGCATATATACCATTACCATTTGTACTTTTTTACTTTTCGGGTAATGCAAGAGAAATTACAACCGGATATGGTAAGCTTTGGCTGATCAGATCTTATAGCAGAGAGAGGTTATACTTAAAAAATGCTATATTATCAGCAGCGAAATTAGCCTGTATAGTAATAGGTCAGACGATTATTTTTTTAATATGTGATGGGACATGGAATGATTTATCAAGTATAAAATTAATACAGGTAATAGTTACATATTTTGTTGGAGTATGGACATTGATACAATTACAATTTTTACTTGAATTATTTATGGATGCCAGTATTTCAAATATATTTGTAAATATTTTTTTGGTGGTATCACTGATAATTGGAAATAACGTACTGATAAATCGTGATTTAAGCCGGATTGGAGTTATGCTTTTCCCCAATATGCTATTTGGAACGCGTAGTGGGATAATTTATCAAAAAAACATATATGTGAGATATGAAACTTCAATTATATATGTGATTATATTATTAGTAGTTTTAAATATTATTTCAATAATAAAATATAAGAAAACAGACATTTACTGAGGAGATGATATAGTATGATACAATTACAAAATGTAACAAAGAGGATAAAGGAAAATACGGTATTGGATAATGTATCGTATACGTTTAAAAGTGGTTTTGTTTATGGTTTATATGGGCAAAATGGTTCAGGAAAGACTATGCTGCTAAGAGCTATAAGTGGTTTGATAAATCTGGATAGTGGAAGTATTTTTATTGATGGGGAAAAGCTGCATGATAAAATTGAGTTTCCACCTGAGACCGGTATTGTTATAGAAAACATGGAATTGCTGCCGGAATGTTCCGCAAAGAGAAATCTTCAGATGCTTGCAAAGATAAAAAATATAGCTGATGAAAAAGATATAAGCTTTTCTCTGGAAAGGGTGGGTCTGGACCCCGACTCTGATAAAAAAGTGAAAAAATTTTCATTGGGAATGAAACAACGATTAAATATTGCACAGGCAATTTTTGAAAATCAGAAAATTATATTGCTTGATGAACCGACAAATGCATTGGATGAAGATGCAGTGCAGCTTATATATAAAATAATAAGAGAGGAGAAGTCAAGAGGCGCAACGATTATTGTAGCCACTCATCATAAAGAAGATTTAAAGGAAGTGTGTGATGTGATATTAAAAATTGCGGAGGGAAAAATTGTTGAGGAAAATGAAAATAAATAAGTATTTTCTTGGAATTGTTCTTATAATCATAATAATTATGTACTTTATGGCTGGAGTTCTTTTCCTGGGAAATACAAGAGAAGATAATAATATGAAAGTTAGTACTGAACAACAGAGAATAGAATATCAGACTTTTAAGTCCGAAACAGAAGGCTATAGTCTTGCATCAAAATACGCAGAAAATCTGCAGAATAATTCTTTGGACAAAGAAGCTATTGATTTACAATTGCAGGAGGCAAAGAAATTTTTACAGGATAATATTAAAGGAATAAGCAGGGAAAGTGATAATTTTGCGCAGATGTTTTATTATTGTGGGATCATATATGGGTTAGATTCTATTTACAATTGTGGTGATTATGAATTTGTAAAGGTTGGAATGGAAGTCAGAGGTTATATTATTAATGTCCAAAATGGTGATATGGATGATGAGCTTGAAGCTGACTTATATGATAAGCTGACAAAACTCACTGCTGATGATATACAGGAGGTTGTCGAAGCAATTGATAATTAAAACAAGATAAAAATAGCAAAAATCTCTGGACACTGCAACAAATGGGATATGTACAGTTCTAAATTAACCCATTCTTTTGTAGTGCATTGTAAAACATAGCACGTCCAGAATAGTTCCAATACGCACAATTTTGACGAGGAAGATTACTTGAATAAAAGCAGATAAAAATCAGTTGTAGAAAATCCAAATAATGGATATAATAATAATATAGGAAAAGAGACGAACATAGATTTCTAACAGAAAGGACGTGATATTATGGTAACAACAGAATCTGTAACTATTAAAGTTCCGGTAGGAATGTCAAAATATCTGGTAACTATGAATCCGGAAACAGAGCTTACTCGAAATGCACTGTTGCTGTATCCATATATACTGAATCAGACGATATCCCATGGTCGTGCGGCTGAAATTCTGGGAATCAGAAAATCCGAGTTGATTGATCTGTATGATAAGCTGGGATATTCCTATTTTGATATGACGATGGATGATCTGGATGATGAACTGAATACTTTCAGAGAACTCAAAAAGAAGGAGGCTGCGGTATGATTGTTGTATCAGATACAACACCGCTGATATCACTTCTTAAAATCAATCGTATAGATTTGCTGGAAAAACTGTTTGGCGATGTTTTGATTCCGCAGGCAGTATTTGATGAGCTGACAGTTGATGAACGATTTCGGCTGGAAGCCGATGAGATTAGGCAGAAGAAATTTATCGTAGTGAAGCCTGTCAATAATCCGGAATCAGCCAGTATATTAAAAAGAGCGGCAGGTCTTGACCAGGGCGAGAGTGAAGCGATTGTCCTGTCAGATGAATTAAAAGCAGATCTGTTATTGATGGATGAAGCAAAGGGAAGAAATGTATCAGCTCAGATGGGACTTAGAATCATGGGGACGATAGGGATTCTTATGGCAGCCTATGAGGAACACGAACTGACATCGGATGAAGTCAGAGAATGCGTGAATGGTCTGCAACGTGCCGGACGACATATCGGACAGCGGCATTATCAGATGCTGTTAAGCAGATTGAAAGACTAAATATACTCTGGTTCTATAATAGTATCGTGGTTCTGGATTGGTTCTAAAAAGTTCTGAAACGAGATGCAGGATAGAAAAATTGAAAATAGTAGTAAATCTGACGTCTGTACCATTTGTTCTGGGGCTGATTGTAGAACTGGAGGATTGTTATATTGTGACTTCGAACCGGGAGAGTGGATTCGGAAGATACGATGTGATGTTGGAGCCAAGAGATAAGTGCGATGATGCATTTATTATTGAGTTCAAGGTTCAGGATTCGGAAACAGAGAAAGATCTGGAAGATACAGTGAAAGCCGGGCTGGAGCAGATTGAATATAAGAAGTATGCTGCAACGTTGGAGGCAAGAGGAATTCCGGAGGAAAAGATTCATAAATATGCGTTTGCGTTTTGCGGGAAACATGTTTTGATAGGGAAGTCAACAACAGGAGATAAATAGCAAAAATCTCTGGACACTGCATAAAACAGGAGCCTCGCAGGAGAACTTGCTACAAAATTCGCTGTACGAAGCGGCTTAGCAGCTGTTGGAATTATGTCAAGATACAGCAATGGGGCTGTAAAAAAACTTCCCTAGAAAAAAATCGCCCAGGCCGTGAGGTCTGAGCGATTTTTTGGTATAATTAATTATGCTACTAACAGACTATACTAATGGTAATTATACTATGCGTCAGCTGAAATTACCATTAGAAATCGCAAAATTGATCGATATTTCTGATCCGGTATATACTTTTTGTGTCCAATGTATTGACATAGATCCAATGCTTTGTACCATTGATGGAAAAATTCAATCGCACATATGGTCATTATCCGAAATATCAGGTTGCTGATGCCGGATACGGTTCTTACAATAATTATCTTTATTGCGAAGAACACGGCATGGAAAAACACATGAAATTTCCCATGTACAAAAAAGCAACGACAGACGAAAGCTGAATAAAACTCAAGCGTGATTAGCTGAGCTTTATTAAATTCACCATTTTTTATACCCAAAGATGCAGACCTGTTCAAAAATAGAAAAATTCATACAAAGAAACAACAAAACCGACATTTGCCGGAGTTGGCGTTTCTTAATTAGGGACTTATTTTACAGCCCCATTAAATTATAGCTGAATCATTATAATATATGAGATGATACCTATAACACTATAAAAGCAATGAATGAGAGTATGACAGCAAAATCTATGCCTGTTATGGTTGGAAAGAAACGATAAGAAGATATTCCTTGAATTGAACTTTGGTTTGATTCAAGGGAATTTTATATTTGGAGTGTCATTTTCTGCAATTAGGAGTCACTTTCTGCAAGAACAATTGAACAATACAATTTATTTGATATATTTAAAGAAGAAAGTGATATTTAATTTGACAAGAGTATAATCGTTTGTTAAAGAAGAAAATGGATTTCAGAGTAATTTATCAAGGAGAGAAAATTATGCTTATAGTAAGAGAGTTTAGCAATAGATTTCAGCAAATGTCTGGAATGCCTATCAATAGTAACGAAACAAAGGAAAGACTTAAAGCGGCTGGAATAGATATAAATAGTAAACAATATCGAGCTGTTATGAGTGAGATGTCCAGAGATGGTGGCGGTGGATATACTACAATCTCAGCCATTAAGAAACGAATGAGCCGATATGATAAAGATGGAGACTGGATTAATCCACGCACAGGATTGGCGGGGTTACTCGTTACAGATAAAAATTGTGCTAGCAAAAATAGAATTGTTTCAATTTCAGAAAGCATTATGGATGAGATGTTTGAAAGCACTAAAAAAGAATTTTTTATGGAAAATGGGGTGCATAACGGCGATACAACAAACAGATCAGAGATATATCAAAAGTTGTATCAGCAAACTGAGAAAAACGACAGATTAGCAGCAGGGTATACATTAGAGGAGTATGAGCGACAGTATTGGCAGGCATTCACAGATGCCGTAAAAGTAGCAGACCCTAAATGGGAGGCTGGAAAACCTATCATGCCGGGAGTTTTAGATAGAATTACAAGTAAATCCATTGATGCTTTATTAGTAAAATCTGGTAGTCAACTGATTAGAAAGTCATTTGAACGAATGATATAAAAAGTATCCATTTTGCGGGAGAGCATTCTGTTTGATAATATTTATGTTTTGACTTAAGGAGGATTTTTTATGAATACTATTAAGAAGAGAGCTTTAACATCAATTGCAGTATGTTTTATGGCATGTTTAATGTTTTCAATGCCGGTATTAGCAGCTTCAAATTCATTTTCGAAGACCACTGTAAAGTTAAATGCGATAGATGGTGGGGTATCTCAAATAGCAAAAGTTTCTTCAGGAAGTGTTTTAGGAACCAATCCTAAAATCACTCAGGTGAAAGTATACTTAAATGTAGCAAGTGGTACAGATCCGTTTGACCTTTATATTGAGAGTCCAGAAGGAACAGTAGCAAGGTTGACACCTTCTACAAAGTCAAGGACATATTATGTAACCGATTTTGTGTGTGAAAATCCCAAAGGAGATTGGTATCTTCAAATTGAAAATTTAGGCAAAACCTATGATCCCAATAAACTATATCCTGCATCAACGGTAACGGCAACAATAACAGTCACATACAGTTACTGATTTAATATCAATAGGATGACATTCTCGCAAGTAAATAATGATTTGTTCATTTGCAACATGTTAAACACGATACTTTTTTAGAGGATAAAGGTTTTGGGTTTTACAAAAAAAGGCACCATTTACAAAGCCAATTGACCCTTGAATTGTTGTCAATTATAGTTGTCAAAAAATACGGAGGTGAGATAAAAAATTTTAGTAGTATTTTGTTGCTTTATAATTGTATGTATTAAGAAAATTAAGCGGAGAAAGTTTTATGAGAACAAAAAAATTTATAGTTGCATTATGTTTTAGCTTTTTTATGTTCATGTGTAGTGTGTCAACTGTGTATGCGTATAATACATATAATCAGCACAAATTGACATATGGTGTGGGAAATTATGGAAAAGATACACAACATTACTTTATTACATCAAGTGCAAGCGGCTATGCATCTTATATTAATACGGCAATGAGCGAATGGGTAAATACAACTAGTAGCATGGGAGTAACAACCCCTATTTCTTATACAAAAACCACAACACAATCAAGTAGTAGAATGGATATATATCAAGTAAGTACTGTTAATGAATGGTGGGGGTTAACAACTATGTATAATGGAAGTACAGAGGTTGATCCATTCAGTAGCAATTGGGCTTGGGGAAAAATACAATTAGATGCGGATTTTTCGGATTTAAGTGAAAATAAAAGATTGGCTGTTATAGCTCATGAAATGGGGCATGTTATGGGGTTGGCACATTCAGACTTTAGTAATGTTTTGATGAGGGCAGATATTGCTTATAATTCAAGTAGTACCTCGAGAGCACAAACTAATGATTTAGGTGGAATAAATTATTTATATAAGTAGGAGGAAGTAAAATGAAAAAAATTGGTATTAGAATATTAGGGTGTATGGCATTATTGTCAATGGTTGGTTGTGGAAGGATAGAAGGTGCAAGTGTTCAGGATTTAAGCAATACTAAAGATGCAATTGTTGAAAGTGAAACCACTTTGGCAGAAAATAATAATGAATATTCAAATAAAAATTCCCTATTTTATAGTGATATTTCTAGTTATGAAATTTTTACAGATGTAAATAGTGAAGCTGCGTTAAAAAATCTTTACTATAATATTGATGAATTTATTGATAGTGACTCATCAGATGTCATTGTAAAAGGAAATATTATAGAAATAGAATATGTGTATATTGATGGATGTTCTTATTCTGTGCTTACCGTTGATGTGGAGAGAGCATATAAAGGCGAGGTGCAGGAAACCATCACTGTGTATGAGGATGGAGGATATACTCGGCTGAGCGATGAAAAGGAACAAATTGAAGCACATGCCGATTTGTCACAATACACAGAAGAAGAAATGGAAAATTTGCTAATTAACCATACTTTTATGGGTGCGGAACATTCAAATGTTGGAGATACTGTTATTCTATTTCTGAAAACAAATGAAGGCAGTATTCTGGGTGACAGTTATCGAATTAACTGTTCAGTCTTTGGACGGTACACTTTGAATAAAGATAGCTATATTAGACCTGAATTTATTGTTGAGAATGATAATCCAGAGAAAATAACAACATATAGTAATATGGATACATTCGAGTTTTCGGTGTCTAAATCAATGCTTGAAGATAAACTTTCACAGCAGTAAAATGTCTATATTGAAAATATTGGAAAAAAGTAAATGTTTGATATAACAGACTATCAAAGAAAATTATGCATTTTTTCTATGGGGTATTCTTGCAACAGTGATGTAATTTAATAGGCACAGGAATATGTCAAAAGACCAAAACAGAAAGTGTTAATGATAATAGGTGTTTACTGTTATAACATTTGTTATTTAAAGGGACTGTCGCTTTAACGATTTAGCATGACAGCCCCTTTTTCGAATCTCTTTTTTAAAATATTATAGGGAAGAAACAAGATGGACTAGAACAAGTCCCTTTTCATCATGCATATTGCATAAAATAATGCAAAAAGAACCAAAATGGGTTCATAGGCATGGTGAAAAGGGATGGAACAGAAAATAAAGCAAGATGAGATATTTATTGGTAAGAATATCCGGCGTATAAGGAAAGAAAGAGGAAGAACATTTGCTAAAGAGATATAATTATATTCTTTAAGTTCGGAGACAGTAGTAATGCCGGCATATGTTAATGCAAATTTGGTAATAGAAGAAAGATTAAGCTGTTCAAAATGTTGATTTTGGTCATTTTCTACAAATATAGGTCGATTTCTGCCTTTTATTTGATTGTTCGGGTGAGAAATAGTAATATATGACTGTAAAATGGTTTTATATTATTCTAATTGAACGAGGGAAAATAAGCTATGTTTATATGGAAGTAAATAAAGTTTTTGTTGGAAGGTGCCAAAATATAAAAATATGTACAAAATTAAAAAAACACAACCAACCAAACGAGGAAATATGCAAAATTTAGAGAGGGGGGAAAAACGTATGTTTAGAATTGCTATATGCGATGATGAAAAGATTTTTAGAGATGACCTAAAGGAAATACTTATACGTTATATGACTGACAGAGGAATAATGCTTGAAATTGATACTTTTAGTTCAGGAAAAGAATTTGTTGAACTGGGAATTGAAATGGTAAAATATAAGATTGTTTTTCTGGATATCAACATGGATGAACTGGATGGAATTATGACAGCAAAAAAGATCCGGGAAAACAGCAAGGATATGTTTATTGTTTTTGTTACAGCCTTTGTAAACTATACGATAGAAGGATATAAGGTAGATGCAGTAAGATATATTTTAAAGGACAATAAAAATCTGGTTGCCAGTGTTTATGAGTGCATGGATGCAATTCATGAAAAAATGGATTATAAGATTACTTGGGCTGAATTTGATTTCTGCGAAGGTACAAGGAAAGTTTCATTGAATCGCATATTGTATATTGAGAGTAAATTACATAAATTGGAGTTTCATGTAATGGAGGATTGTCTGCAAAAATATACATTACAAGGGACGCTAAATGAAATAGATGATAAGTTTGCCGGAAATGATTTTCTGCGGATACATCAGAGCTTTCTGGTTAATATGAAATTCATTAAAAATATAAGCAGATACAGAGTATTGCTGAATAATGGAATTCTATTAGATATAGCAAGAGCGAGATATAAATATGTAGAAGAAAAGTTTATCGCTTATAGAGGTGAAGTATAAATGTTTGTTTACATTCAGAGTCTTTTGATTATGATGTTGGAAATATTATGCTGCAAAATTTTTTTTGAAGCATTTGGAATAAAAAGAGAGGAAAATAATTGTTGGAAAAATTATAGTATAGTTATCGGATTGACAGTGCTTTGCTATTTTATTGCAATGATTTTTCGAGACTATTTTATTGTAAAGCAGGTATTTTCAATTATTCTCATAACATTCTTTATGTTGCTTTATCTTAAACTGAGTTTTGGTAAGGCGATGATTTTATCAGCATTATTTGAGAGTCTTTTGCTCGTGATGGATTATTTCGCGTTACTTATGAATATTTATATTTTTCATAACATGGAAGAAGTATGGGAATCACATGTTATACAGGGTTCATTGGTCGTTGTTTTAGGAAAGGCATTGTTACTTTTTGCTGTATTAATTATTAGAAATCATATGGAGAAAAAATCTTTGGCTATGCTGGCAGATACAGAATGGCTTCGGTTTATTTTTTTCCCTATTTTCACAATATGTGTTATTACAGCTATGATAAAAATGTCTGAAGATATAAAAAATAAAGCCCAGGAGAATTTATTTTTTGTTATAGCGTGTGGATTGGCGGGAATGAACATAGTTGTATTTTATTTAATATATGATATTTTAAAACGAGAAAATAAATTGCAGGAGGAACGTATTTATAGGATACAGGTTAAAAACCAAATAGGTATGTATCGTTCTATTTCTGAAAATTTTGATAAACAAAAGAAAATGACACATGAATATAAAAATCAGATTATGTGCATTGATTCTTTGATAAAAAAGAAGAAATATGATTCATTGGAAAGCTTTGTAAATAAAATCAGTGGTCAAATTAGTAAAGAATTGGATTTTATTTGTACAAATAATGTGATTGTGGATGCGGTATTGAATACTAAATATCAGGAAATAAGGGATAAAGGTATTGTTTTTGTATTTAAAATTAATGATTTATCATCTTTGAATATTAGCGATGAGGATGTTGTGGTTATTATGTCCAATTTATTAAACAATGCGATTGAAGCATGTGAAAAGTGCAGAGGGGATAAAATAATAAAATTGAAAATTGTTATAGAGGACAATAATGCGATTATATCGGTGAAAAATACTTATGAGAATGCTGTTATTTATGAAAATGGAGAGATACAGACTACAAAGATTCTGGATACAGATGAACATGGAATAGGAATAAAAAATATAGCTGAAACAATAAGGAAGTACGGGGGCTCTTATGTGATTCAAAACGATGAACGAGAGTTTTATTTTTCCATTATGATTCCTCTAGTGAAAAGTGATTTCTGAGAACAAATCACTTTTTTGTCGTTTTCTGCAAAATAAGTACACTTTCTGCAATAGACCTTGTTAAGAAATTGTGTATTGTTATACTTACAGTAGAAGGAGGCGTTGATATGATTGAGAAGATGGCAATGGGGTTGGTTGACCAAATGGCTGAGGAAAAAATGATTGACAAGGAAGCGGAAGAATATTATGTCTATACGCTTGTTTCGTTAATGGAAAAATTTATAACCATTGGAACTATTTTGCTAATAAGTGTACTGATTGAGAAATTAGTTCCAACAGCATTCTTTTTGTTATTCTTTTTGTCATTAAGAAAAAGAACAGGCGGATATCATATGAATACCTTTTTTCAATGTTATTTGGGTACAGTGGTTACTTATATGCTTGTCTTAGGTTTATGTATGGTTCTGGTTGACTATCCGCAGCTGGTTTTTGGATTATTATTAGTTGCAATTTGCATAGTTGAAGTTATAGGGACTGTTAACACGTCCGGCAGGATGCCGGAATCGTCGTACAGCTCCACGTCAATGACCGGCGGAAGAGTGTTCTCCGTCACGGGGACTTGCTGCATAAAGTTCTCCGCCTGCTCCCTGCCGGAGTTCTCGAAGCGGTAGAAGTGGTAGGCACCCACGTAGATGCCGGAGTCCTGCGCCGTCGACCAGTTCTGCTGGAACTGGGTGTCGCTGTGGTCAATGCCCTCAGTCGCCTTGATGAAGCAGAAGGAGATCCCCTGCGATTCCAGCACGTCCCAGTCAATGTTGCCCTGATAATAGGACACGTCTGCCCCCTGTACCGGATAGTCCTGTGTGTCCGGCACGTCCGGCGGCTGCCTGCCGGTGCTGGTGAGAAAGATGTGCAGCAGGCGCGGAATCCAGACCGCACCCGCCACGATCAGTACCAGAAGCAGCAGCGTCACCGTCCAGCGGACGATATATTTTCCGTAATGTTTTCGTTTCACTTGGCAATGTCACCCATAACGATTCCCCGTCCGTCGGTACAGAAGTAAACTCTGCCGTAGACATTGCTGTCGCCGGTGACATACCCGCCGCCGCCAATGGCAACGTTGCTCCACTGGTATTTGGAAGCAGCACTTTTTCCCGTACCGGCACAACCCGTCACCGTTCCGCCAAGCAGACAGACACCGAGCAGCAGTGCGGCAATTCGCCGTCCCTGTTGTTTCATCCGTTTTTCCTCCCATATTCCATTGCAGTACGATGCAAAAAATTCCTACTTCTTATGATACCCGAAAACGGCGGATTAGTCAATAGGCTGCGCAAATTTTTCCGTGCTGCCGATATCCCAGAGCACCGGCAGCGGAGTCCCCTCGTGGCTGCCGATGTGTTTCTCCAGCCACACCATATGGTACCACCGCCCGAATTTATAGCCGCACTGGCGGAACTCCCCCACAAGGCGGTAGCCCAGCTTCTCGTGAAACCGGATGCTGTCCTTTGTGAGATAGGGGTCGTTGTCCGTCATGGGGCAGGCGACGCAGGCGTTCATGTTGAGGAAATGCCGCCGCTGTAATTCCTGTTCCAGTGCATCGTGGAGCTGTCTGCCGATGCCCTGCCGTTTCCGGTGCTGTTCCACATAGATGGAGGTCTCCACCGACCAGTCATAGGCGGCACGGTCGTGGAACTTTCCGGCGTAGGCATAGCCCACGGGAACGCCGTCCTCCTCCGCCACCAGATAGGGGTATCTTTTCAGCGTTTCGGCGATACGGCGGGCAAATTCCGCTTCTGCGGGAACATCATATTCAAAGGTAATGGCGGTGTGCGCCACATAAGGGGCATAAATGGCAAGCAGCGCCGGCGCATCTGCCGGTGCTGCGGAACGAATCTGAATGGACATGGAAACGTCCTCCTTTTGGCAGTGTTCTTGTTTTAGGGTACAACTTTTTGAGGAAGTTGTCAAGTTTATGCATTGAAACTGTTCCGGCGGAACAGCTTCAAATCCTTCTGTTTCTGCACGATAATTTTTATTGTTAAAGTTCTAAACAGTTCCTACTGTCATTCATTGACAAACGCCCGCCGCTTGTGTATAATAAAGGCATCTTTGAAAAGGAGGAACACACCATGCAAACTTATCGCTGGGCAACCTTAGGCTGCGGTGTCATCGCTCATGAACTGGCGCAGGCAATGGCAGAGCGTGGACAGGCCCTCTACGCTGTGGCAAACCGCACCCACGAAAAGGCAGTGGCATTCGCCGCACAGTACCGCATTCCCAAGGTCTACGACCGGCCAGAGGACGTTTTTTCCGACCAGAACGTGGACATCATCTACATCTCCACCCCACACAACACCCACATCGGCTTTCTCCGGCAGGCGCTCCGTGCCGGAAAGCACGTCCTCTGTGAAAAGGCGATCACTCTGAATCGTGCGGAACTGGAGGAGGCGCTGGCGCTGGCGGAGGAGCACCACGTGGTTCTGGCGGAGGCGATGACCATCTACCACATGCCCATCTACCGGAAACTGCGGGAGATCATGGACAGCGGAAAGCTGGGGGCGCTGCGTCTGGTGCAGATGAACTTCGGCATCTGCGTGTTGACCTGAGTATTCTTTCTCGAATTCATCGCGCTGCAGAAGCAGAT
>OGYE01001482.1_pt1 | contig 15251 bp, 13 predicted proteins | sample 1576471 | NCBI WGS metagenome assembly OGYE01 (sample SAMEA3541532, study PRJEB24748) | human gut metagenome | biome: human gut; feature: human-associated habitat; material: faeces | place: China | collected 2012
GTTTTGAACCAACACTTGACTATTGTGTAGTTAAGATTCCAAGACTTCCATTTGACAAATTTATTACAGCCAGCAGAAAGCTGACAACACAGATGAAGGCTACAGGTGAAGTAATGAGTATCTGTAACAACTTTGAAGGTGCTTTAATGAAAGCTATCCGTTCTTTGGAACAGCATGTTGAATGCCTTATGGATTATGATTTTACAGAACTTACAGATGATCAGTTAGAAGATCAGCTTCACGTAGTAGATGATAGAAGAATCTGGGTTATTGCTGAGGCACTTAGAAGAGGCGTAAGCTATGACCAAATTCATGAAATCACAAAGATTGATAAGTGGTTTATTGATAAAATTGCTATTATCGTTGAAATGGAAAATTCACTTAAGAATGAACCTTTAACACCTGAATTATTAAAGGCAGCTAAGAGAATTGAATTCCCTGACACAGTTATTAGCAGATTAACAGGCAAGTCAGAAGACGAAATTAAGCAGATGCGTTATGATAATAACATTGTAGCTTCTTACAAGATGGTTGATACATGTGCAGCAGAATTTGAAGCTGCAACACCTTACTATTATTCAGTATATGGTGGTGAAAACGAATCAGTAGAAACTAATCCGCCAAAGAAGGTACTTGTACTTGGTTCAGGTCCTATCAGAATCGGACAGGGTATTGAATTTGACTTCTGTTCAGTACATTGTACATGGGCATTTAAAGAAGAAGGTTATGAAACAATTATTGTAAATAATAACCCTGAAACGGTATCAACTGACTTTGATATTGCTGACAAGCTTTATTTTGAACCATTAACACCGGAAGATGTTGAAAATATTGTAAACATTGAAAAACCTGACGGTGCAGTTGGTCAGTTAGGTGCTCATACAGCCATTAAGCTTACTGAAGCACTTATGAAGATGGGCGTTCCTATTCTTGGAACAAAGGCAGAAGACGTAGATGCTGCAGAAGATAGAGAATTATTTGATGAAATCCTTGAAAAATGTAGTATTCCAAGACCTACAGGTGGAACTGTATTTACAGCAGAAGAAGCTAAGGAAGTTGCTAACAGATTAGGATATCCTGTTCTTGTAAGACCTTCTTACGTACTTGGTGGTCAGGGAATGCAGATTGCAACATGTGATGAAGAAGTAGAAGAATTTATGGAAATCATCAACAGAATTGCTCAGGATCATCCAATTTTGGTAGATAAATATTTACAGGGAACAGAAGTTGAAGTTGACGCAATTTGCGACGGCACAGACATTCTTATTCCTGGTGTAATGGAACATATTGAAAGAGCCGGAGTTCATTCAGGTGACAGTATTTCAGTTTATCCTGCATACTCACTTTCAAAAGAGATTATTGATACAATTGAAGATTACACAGAAAAGCTTGCACGTTCACTTCACGTAAAAGGTATGATTAACATTCAGTTTATCGTTTGTGACGGTAAGGTTTATGTAATCGAAGTCAACCCACGTTCATCAAGAACAGTTCCATACATTAGTAAGGTTACAGGTATTCCAATTGTAAAACTTGCTACAAAATGTATTATTGGACATACAATTAAGGAAATGGGTTACAAACCGGGATTACAGCCTAATGCAGATTACATTGCAATTAAGATGCCTGTATTCTCATTTGAAAAAATCCGTGGCGCAGAAACAAGCTTAGGACCTGAAATGAAGTCAACAGGTGAATGTCTTGGTATTGCAAAGACATTTAACGAAGCACTTTACAAGGCATTCCTTGGAGCAGGAGTTGTTCTTCCAAAACATAAGAAGATTATTATTTCTGTTAAGGATGCTGATAAGCAGGAAGTTGTTCCACTTGCACAGAGATTTGAAAAGCTTGGATATGAAGTTTATGCTACAAGAAGTACAGCAGATGTATTACGTCAGAATGGTGTAGATGCAATTAAGGTTAACAAGATTCATCAGGAAGCACCAACAGTTATGGACTTACTTCTTGAACATAAGATTGATATTGTTATTGATACACCAACACAGGGACGTGATAAGAACCGTGACGGTTTCTTAATCAGAAGAACATCAATCGAAACAGGTGTTAACTGTTTTACAAGCTTAGACACAGTTGATGCATTACTTACAAGCTTAGAAAGCAATGCAAAAGAAAACTTAACATTAGTTGATATTGCAACCATCTAAGATTACTAGTGGACTAAGGTCTTATTTCACCTGTGCTTGCACAATGGTGGGATAATGACATTGTAATAAAAAAAGCCTTGGAGAGAAACACATCGGAAAGGTTGTGTTTATGGCAGATATTATAAATAATATTGTTGGAGGAAGATATTATATACTTGAACTTATAGGCAGAGGAGGAAGTGCTATTGTCTACAAGGCAAGGGATATTCACAATGGTGGAATTTATGCTCTTAAGAAGTATATAACATCTGATCCTGCCAACAGAAAAAGATTATTGGAAGGAATGGAAAGAGAACTTGAAGTTTTAAAGAACTGCACTCATCCGGTCCTTCCAAAAATTTTTGACTTAATAAAGATTGAAGATGCATTTTTTCTGGTAATGGAATATATAGATGGGATTGATTTAAAGAAATATGTGGATGAATATGGAACATTATCTACAAAAATGCTTGTAAAAGTTATGGAACAGGTATGCAGTGGCTTTTATTATCTTCATAGTTTGTCGCCGGCAATAGTTTATAGAGATTTAAAGCCGGCTAATATTATCTTGTGCAAAGATGGAAGAATTAAGCTTATTGATTTTGGCATAGCAAAAAGATACAGAACAGATATTGATGTGGATAAGCTTGCCTTGGGAAGTAAGGGATTTGCGGCACCGGAGCAGTTTGGCGATAGCAAAGGGAAGGGGCTTTATAATACTGACATTAGGGCAGACATATATGGAATAGGTACAACAATGTACTATTTAAAAACTGCAAAAACATATAATTCAGTGTCAGGCAGTAAATCACTTTACAGTTTTAAAGACTATTTTAAAACAAGCCATAAACTTAGAAATATAATAAAAAAATGTACAAGAAATAATCCTGATTTAAGATATCAGAGCTGTATTGAAATACTTTGTAGCATTAAAACCTTGCATATTATTGGAAAATAATTTATTCTTTATAGTATGAAAATATGAAAAAATGGGAAGCCAATGGAGGTAATGAATGAATTTACAGGAAACAAAAGCAAAATTGGAAAAGTATAATCAGTCTCAGTTATTAAAGTATTATGATGAACTTGATGAAAACCAGAGACAGTCTTTATTAAAGCAGATAGATGAAATTGATTTTGATTTGCTTAAGTTAATTGAAGATGGCGGAAAAGAAACTGAAAAAGGTGTTATCACACCCCTTGACGATGCAGTAAGCATTGCTGATATTGAAGCAAACAAAGATAAATACACAGCTATAGGTACGGAAGCAATTAAAGAGGGAAAAGTTGCAGCTTTACTTTTAGCAGGTGGAATGGGTACAAGACTTGGCTCAGATAAGCCTAAGGGAATGTACAATATTGGTCTTACCAGGGACGTATATATTTTTGAAATGCTTATTAAGAATTTAATGGATGTTGTTAATCAGACAGGTGCGTGGGTTCCACTTTATATTATGACAAGTGAAAAGAACAACGATGACACAGTTAAGTTCTTTGAAGAAATGAACTATTTTGGTTATGATAAGAATTATGTTGATTTCTTTGTACAGGAAATGGCTCCTGCAGCATCTTTTGATGGCAAGATTTTCTTGGAAGACAAGGATAGAATTTCAACCTCACCTAATGGCAATGGTGGATGGTTTATCTCATTCGTTAAGGCAGGTCTTTGTGAAAAAGCTAAGAAGGCAGGAGTTGAATATATTAATATTTTTGCAGTTGATAATGTTTGCCAGAGAATGGCTGATCCTTGTTTCGTAGGTGCCATGATTGATGGCGGATACCGTTCAGCAGCAAAGGTTGTTTCTAAGGCTACACCTGAAGAAAAGGTTGGTGTACTATGCTTAGAAGATGGAAAGCCATCTATTGTTGAATATTATGAATTAACTGAAGATATGAGATACCAGACTAAGGCAGACGGAGAGCTTGCATACAAGTATGGTGTTATCTTAAATTATTTATTCAACATTGAAGATTTAGAAAAGAATATGAAAAATAATCTTTCAGTTCACCTTGTAAAGAAGAAGATTGCTCATATTGATGAAAATGGTAATGCAGTAAAACCTGAAACTGAAAACGGATTCAAGTTTGAAACATTAGTACTTGATATGGTACATATGATGGATAATTGTCTTGCTTACGAAGTTGTAAGAGAGAAAGAATTTGCACCTATCAAGAATAAAACTGGTGTTGATTCTGTTGAATCAGCCCGTGAATTACTTAAATTAAACGGAGTAACATTATAATGAAAAAATTATTAGAACTTATTACAGAAGAGTTTGAAAAAGCTTTTGAAAAGAATGAATATGACAAAAAATTAGGCAAGGTTGTTGTATCTAACAGACCTGACCTTTGTCAGTATCAGTGTAATGGGGCAATGGCAGGTGCAAAGCTTTACCACAAGGCACCTATTATGATTGCCAATCAGGTTGTTGAGTCATTACAGGACAATGAAATGTTTGAATCAGTTGAAGCAGTTATGCCGGGATTCATTAATATTAAATTAAATAGTGAATTCGTAGCTAAATATCTTAACGATATGAAGGAAGCTGACAAGTATGGATGCGAAAACAAGGCACCTGAAACTATTGTAATTGATTACGGTGGAGCTAATGTAGCTAAGCCTCTACATGTTGGACATTTGCGTTCAGCAGTTATTGGTGAAAGTGTTAAACGTATTGAAAGATTTATGGGTAATAAAGTTATTTCTGACGTTCATTTGGGAGACTGGGGACTTCAGATGGGACTTATTATTACAGAGCTTGAATGTCGTAAACCTGATTTAGTTTATTTTGATGAATCATACACAGGAGAATACCCTGAAGAGGCACCATTTACAATTTCTGAATTAGAAGAGATTTATCCATGTGCCAGTGCTAAGTCTAAAGTTGATGAAGAGTTTAAAGAGAAAGCACATCAGGCAACATTAAAGCTTCAGAGTGGATATGCTCCATATACAGCAATTTGGAAACATATTATGAAAGTTTCTGTTGAAGATTTAAAGAAGAATTATGGAAACTTAAATGTTGATTTTGATTTATGGAAGGGTGAAAGTGATGCTCAGCCATATATTCCGGGACTTATTCAGGATTTAATTGACAAGAAGTTAGCTTATGAAAGTCAGGGAGCTTTAGTTGTTGACATTTCAAAGGAAGATGACACAAAGGAACTTCCACCATGTATCGTTAGAAAGTCAGATGGCGCGGCTTTATATGCAACATCAGATCTTGCAACAATTATCCAGAGAGAACAGGATTACAAGCCTAACCACTATATTTATGTAGCTGATAAGCGTCAGGAATTACATTTTACACAGGTATTCCGTGTATCTAAGAAAGCTAACATTGTAGACGAGAATACTAAGATGGAATTTTTAGGCTTTGGTACAATGAACGGCAAAGACGGCAAGCCATTTAAAACAAGAGATGGTGGTGTAATGCGTCTTGAAAGCCTTATTGCACAGATTAATAAAGCTGTATACGATAAGATTATGGAAAACCGTACAGTAAGTGAAGAAGAAGCTAATAACACAGCTAAGATTGTAGGACTTGCAGCACTTAAGTATGGCGATTTGTCAAACCAGGCATCAAAGGACTATATCTTTGATATTGACAGATTTGCTTCATTTGAAGGAAATACAGGTCCATATATTCTTTACACAATAGTACGTATTAAATCAATTCTTGAAAAATACAAAGCTGAAAGCGGCAATGAAGATGTAAACCTTCCTGTAATCAGCACAGATAACGGCTCACAGATGCAGTTAATGCTTGAAGTAGCTAAGTTTAATGAAATAATTGAAAATGCAACAGAAGAACTTGCTCCACATAAGATTTGTTCATATGTATACGATTTATCTAATGCATTTAACAGATTCTATCACGAAACAAAGATTCTTGCTGAAGAAGATCAGACTAAGAAGGCAGGATACATTGCATTAATCAATCTTACAATTAATGTACTTGAACAGTGCATAGACTTGTTAGGATTTAGTGCACCTGACAGAATGTAGTGGGAAGAAGAGCAGTGGAATAGAGAAAAATATAAGCATCAATCCTGTAGTTGATTACATTATTGTAATTAATTGGCTACAGGGTTGATTTTTTTTGTAGTGGGGGACATTAAAAAATCCCTACAGCTTCAATAAAAGAAACTGTAAGGATTTTTATTTTCAATAATCTTATTTAGAAGCGCTTGTTTCAGCACTTGTAGCTGTTGTAGCAGCTTCAGTTGAAGCATCACTTGTTTTGCCCTGAACGTTTGAGTCGCCGTTCTTAATTAACTGCTGTCTTAAACTTTCAATAGCTTCTTTTGAAAGGGTGCTTCCCTGTGTTGTTGTGGCAGGAGTATAAAGTCCTGTGTCAATAGCAACAGAATATCCGATATAACCAATAAATGCTATAGCAATAAGTGTTGCAACAACGTATGCGGCAATCTTTTTAAAGTTACGCTTCTTAACATTTTTCTTTCTGTTGTATTTTTCCTGTTTATGCTTGTCTACTTTTGCCTGACTCATTATATGTACCTCACAAAAATTTAATAAATTCTTAAAATATTATAAATCAAAAGTTACTGTAAAACAAGGGCAAACTATGTTATACTACAAATAATGCTGTAAACAGTAATTTTAGAAAAAAGATAAGTTATATTAAAAATTAATTAAGAAAAAGATAAGTTTATACTAAACTTGTTAAAAAACAAGTTACATTAAAACAATTAAACAGAGATTGTTTTAAAACACAGGAGAAATATATGAATAACTACGATGTGATTATTTTTGACTTAGATGGAACATTAAGTAATTCAAAAGAAGGAATTACCAAGTCAGTTCAATATGCTCTCTCAAAGTTTGGAATTGAAGAGCCGGATTTAGATAAATTAGAGCATTTTATAGGCCCTCCATTGGTTGATGAATTAATGAAAAGTTATGATTTTACGAGAGAACAGGCGTTGGAAGGTGTTGAATTTTATAGAGAAAGATACAAGCCTATAGGAATATATGAAACAGAAATATATCCGGGAACTGAAGAAATGCTTGAGATGTTAAAGGGTAATGGTAAGTATATTGCATTGGCAACTTCTAAACCACTTCCTATGGCTGAAGAAGTTCTTAAGTATTTAAAGATTTACAGCTATTTTGATAAAGTTATGGGAGCTGAGCTTAAAGGACCAAGACAGAGCAAAGTTGATGTACTTGAAGCATTGTTTGATGAGATGCCTGACAGCATAACTAAGAAGCAGTGCATTATGATAGGTGATACATGTTTTGACATTGATGGCGCTAATACTGTTGGTATTGATTCAATAGGTGTTGATTACGGATTTGGCGACAAGGACGAAATGCTGGCTCATGGAGCTAAAGCCATAGCTTATTCTGCCACAGAACTATGCAATATGTTGTTAAAATAAAAATTATAAAGAATTTTAAATAGAATTAAATCATACATATTTTAAGATAGAATTTAATTATATAAATTTTAAAACGTAATTAAATTGCACAGAAGAGTATAGATAATTATTTTTATACAAAGACACAAAAAGGTAACAATATATAGATATAATGTATAAGTGTATAAAGCACAGAATTGAGGAAAAAAATGAGACAGAAAATAACAGCAGGAAGACTTTGGGGATTGATTAGCCCAATGGTTTTGTATATGATAGTTCAAGTAGTAGTATCAGGGATAGTAACATTTGGAATTATATTTGCAGCTAATTTTGTGTTACATGATTATGCTACTTTTTCAGCATCAAAGATTGGCATGAAAATAGCAGAGGAAAATATTTTACTTGAGTTGTTAATATCACAGATTATAACAGCACCGATATTAATTAAATGGTTAAAAGATGACATAAATTTGGATAAAGAAACAGGATTTTTTAAGAAGTTTAAAAGAACATCAGCATTTAAATTTTTACTTATAATTCCTTTTGGAATAACAACAATGTTTTGTGCCAATTATTTTGTTTCTATTCTACAGATGTTTATGCCGAAATTTATGATTGATTCATATGTAGGCACATCAGAGGCACTTACAAGCGGTCCGTTTATAATACAGGCATTGGCAACGGCTGTTGGTGCGCCTATTGTAGAAGAATTAATGTTTAGAGGTGTTATTTATAGAAGACTTAGAAGAATGGCCGGAGTAATTCCGTCAGCAATTATCGTATCATTGCTTTTTGGTGTATATCACGGAAACTGGATACAGGCACCATATGCATTTTTGTTAGGCATGGCATGTGTTTATGTATATGAAAGATACAAGAGCATAATTGCACCAATGATTTTGCATGGAACAGCCAACTTTGTTGCAATATTAATAACTTTTTTTGCAACAATTTCAGGAGAAAGCGTGGTTGATCAGCATATTACTTACTCAGTACAGGACTTAATTGTGCTTATAGTTTTTGTAATAATAACAGGTTTATTAACATTTTTATTATATAGAGTAATCAACAAAAAAGTAGTACCAGAGGAAATAAATTAAAAAGCATATTTCCCGACAATTGCCCACACAAAGGGGAGGGGCGGTACAGATTAGGAGGACAGGTAATGAAATTATTGACGATTACAATTCCATGTTATAATTCACAGGATTACATGGAAAAAAGTATTTGTAGTGCGTTAACAGGTGGAGACAGAGTTGAAATTATTATTGTAGATGACGGTTCATCAGATAACACATTGCAGATTGCAAAGAAGTATGAAGAAAAGTTTCCTAACATTGTAAGAGTAATTCATCAGGAAAACGGTGGACATGGAGAAGCTGTAAACACAGGAATTAAGAATGCAACAGGTTTGTATTTTAAGGTAGTTGACAGCGATGACTGCCTTGGAAGAAAAGCACTTGAAAAAGCATTAAATCTTTTGGAAGAAATGGTTGCAAAAGATGCAGGTCTTGATATGCTTGTGTCTAATTTTATGTATGACAAGCAGGGTGCAAGACACAAGAAGATTATGAGATACAGAAGTGCCATGACACCGGGCAAAATGCTTGGTTGGGAAGATATTCATTTTGGAAGAACACAGTATTTGCTAATGCATTCAGTTATTTACAGAACAAAGATTCTTAGAGAATGTGGAATGGAACTTCCAAAGCATACATTCTATGTTGACAACATTTATGTATTCCAGCCGTTGCCATATGTAAAGAATATCTATTACTTAGATGTTTGCCTTTACAAATATTTTATCGGAAGAGATGACCAGTCAGTTCATGAATCAGTTATGATTAAAAGACTTGACCAGCAGTACAGGGTTACAAAGCTTATGCTTGAAATCTACAATAGCAGTCCAAAGGACCAGAAGAACGCAAATGATGCAATGATTCATTATTTTGATATGATGATGTGTGTATCTTCAATTCTTTCAATTAGAGAAGGCTCTGAGGAAAGATTAAAGGACAAAGAAAAGCTTTGGAAACAGCTTGAAGAAACAAATCCTGAATTATATGGAATAGTAAGAAATTCACTTCTTGGAAGAACAATGAATCTTCCGGGAAAGTTTGGTAGAAAGTGTTCTGTAGTAGGATATAAGGTTGTAAACAAATTCTTTGGATTTAATTAAGGATAATATTTATTAGAAAAATAAAACAATTTAAAATTTGTTATGTTAAGGGGCTATCGTTTTGCGTTATGAACTGCTAGTGCGATTGCCCCTCATCTTATTCCTACCAATGTGGTTGAGATTGATATAAAGATTAGCTAATGTTATAATAGTTAGGTAATTATAACATTAACCAGAGTGATAAGAAGATTATAGTTAAATATATAACAATACATGGAGAACGCTTTATGACAGAAGACAAAAAGATTAAGATTGGAAAATTATGCAACAAAATAGCCACGGCGCTTTTTGTTCTTTTTTTTATAGATACTTGTGTTATGCCTATAATGAACAAAAGATTTTTTATAACATCAGTTGTAATTATAGCAATTCTATTTGCCATATGCAGTATCACAAGTCATATTTTATTAAAAGATTATAAACCGGAATAAATGTTCCGGTTAAAGGATTGCAAGCATGAATTAATGAAAATTTAGCTCTTGCAATTCTATTTATATAAGAAAAAAAGATATTTATTTAAGGAGCAAGAAAATGGAAAACAACAAAGGAACAATTTGTGTTCAGGGTGGATGGAAGCCAACTAAGGGAGAGCCAAGAGTTCTTCCAATTTACCAGAGTACAACTTTTAAGTATGACACATCTGAACAGATGGGAAGACTATTCGATTTAGAAGACAGCGGATATTTCTACACAAGATTACAGAACCCAACTAACGATGCGGTGGCATCAAAGATTTGTGAACTTGAAGGTGGAGCTGCAGCAATGCTTACATCGTCAGGTCAGGCAGCTAATTTTTACGCTGTATTTAATATTTGTGAAGCGGGAGATCATTTTATCTGCTCTTCAAATGTTTACGGAGGAACCTTTAATCTTTTTGGAGTAACAATGAAGAAGATGGGAATAGATGTAACATTTGTTGATCCTGATATTTCACCGGAAGATTTGGAAAAAGAGTTCAGACCAAATACAAAATGTGTTTTTGGAGAATCAATTTCAAATCCGTCTCTTGTTGTATTTGATTTTGAAAAATTCAGCAAGGCAGCCCACACTCATGGAGTGCCACTTATTGTTGACAATACTTTCCCAACACCTATTAATTGCAGACCTTTTGAATATGGAGTTGACATTGTTACACATTCAACTACAAAATATATGGATGGTCATGCTATGGCAGTAGGCGGAGCAATTGTAGACAGTGGCAATTTTGACTGGAAAGCACACGCAGACAAGTTTCCTGGAATGACTGAACCGGATGATTCATATCATGGAATTGTTTATGCAGAAAAATTCGGTAAGGCAGGATATATTACAAAAGCTACAGCACAGGTAATGAGAGATTTAGGCTCAATTCCAGCACCAATGAACTCATTCCTGCTTAATGTAGGACTTGAAACATTACACCTTAGAATGCCTAAACATTGCGAAAATGCATTAAAGGTAGCTAAGTGGCTTAAGAATAATGACAAGGTGGCTTGGGTTAACTATCCGGGACTTGAAGGAGACAAATACTACGATTTGGCACAGAAATATATGCCTAACGGAACTTGTGGAGTATTAACATTTGGAATTAAGGGTGGACGTGAAGCGTCAATTAAGTTTATGGACAACCTTAAATTCGTGGCAATTGTTACACATGTAGCAGATGCACGTTCATGCGTACTTCATCCGGCAAGTCATACTCACAGACAGATGACAGACGAGCAGTTAATCGAAGCAGGTGTACAGCCTGATTTAATTAGATTTTCTGTAGGAATTGAAGATGCAGAAGATATAATCGCAGATTTAGAGCAGGCACTAAATGCATAAAATTAAAGAATTTGATTATAAACTCTTGCCAGGAGCGGTATCATAAGAAAATCTAAATTATAAGTTACTAATCAAGGAGCATAGATTATGAAATTCAGACCGTGTATAGACATACATAATGGAAAAGTAAAACAGTTAGTAGGCGGAAGCCTTAAGGATAAAGGAAATCAGGCAGATGAAAATTTTGTATCAGAAAAAGATGCAGCCTATTATGCTAATCTTTACAAAAAAGATGGGATAAAAGGCGGTCATATTATAATTTTAAATGCCGGAGGTTCTGAGTTCTTTAAGGAATCAAAAAAGCAGGCATTGGCTGCACTTAAGGCATATCCTAATGGAATGCAGATAGGTGGTGGCGTTACGGCAATTAATGCAGACGACTACATAAGAGCAGGTGCTACTCACGTAATAGTAACATCTTTTGTTTTTAAGGACGGAAGAGTTAATTACGGCAATCTTAAAAGCCTTGTAAAAGCTGTTGGAAAAGAACATATTGTTTTGGATTTAAGTTGTCGAAAGAAAGATGGACAATATTACATAGTTACAGACAGATGGCAGAAGTTTACTGATGAAGTGGTAAACCTTGAAACCTTGAAAAAGCTGTCAGAATATTGTGATGAATTTCTTGTACACGGCGTTGATGTGGAAGGCAAATCAGGTGGAATGGAAGAAGAACTTGTTGCAATGTTGTCTAAGTTCACAGACATTCCGATAACATATGCCGGCGGAATAGGTTCAAAAGAACAGATTGAGAAGTTTGCTGAAATTTCACAGGGCAATCTGGATTTTACAATTGGCAGTGCACTTGATTTGTTTGGTGGAAAGCTAAGCTATGATGAAATTGTAGAGAAGTATAATAAATAATCTCTTATAATATTTTTTGAAAAAGCTTCCATACTACATAAAGAGTAGTATGGAGGTTTTTTTATGGATGAAATTAAAGAATATGGTCAGGTAAAACTTGATCACAATAATAATCACAAGAATATATTTTTGTTAAGCATAATCGGAGAAATAGAGGGGCACGAAAATGTGGCATCAGGTACTAAGGCTACCAAATATGAACACATCTTGCCAATGCTTGCAAAAATCGAAGACGATCAGGATATAGATGGCTTGCTGATTATATTAAATACAGTTGGTGGAGATGTGGAATGCGGACTTGCCATTGCGGAAATGATTGCAAGTCTAAGTAAACCAACAGTTTCACTTGTACTTGGAGGAAGTCATTCAATAGGAGTGCCGTTAGCGGTATCCGCTGATTATTCATTTATTGTGCCAACAGGAACAATGGTAATACATCCGGTAAGAATGAATGGTATGTTTATAGGAGTGCCGCAGACCTACGAATATTTCAAAAAAATACAGGAAAGAATAAATGATTTTGTAATCAATCACTGTCACATTCGTGAAAACAGATTTTCAGAATTAATGAATGAAACAGAAATATTAACAAAAGATGTGGGCAGTATTCTCGTTGGAAAGCAGACAGTTAAGGAAGGCATAATAGATGAAATCGGTGGACTGAAAGATGCAATGAAGAAACTGTATGAGATGGTTGATAGGGAAAGTAATAAGTAGATTGTTACTGTTGATTAAAGGGATGAGTAATTGTATGAGTGGCAGTATGAGCAATTGTATGAGTGGTTGCGTAAGTAGTTGTATAAGTAGTCATAATTGAGCATCGGAAGTTGATAAAAAACTTGTTTTAAAGAATGTACCACCATGGCGTAAGGCTGTGGTGGTACAAAATAAAAACTCAATAACAAACATTTATCACGCTCAAATATTAGCATTATTACTAAAAGTTTGCTATAATATTAAAGTTACATTAAATTTTAATGGGTACAATACAAGGGGATATTGCAGAAAAAATTAGATTAAAGAATTCATTCCAATCTATATGGGGAATATATACAGAATAAAAATAGATAAGAAAAATAGATAAAGCAAGAAAAACAGATAAAGCAAGAAAAACAGATATAACAAGAATAACATATAGATATCACACAGAAGAATAGGAGTTACACAATGAATAATTTCTTTGGTATGTTAGCCAGAATGAAATACATCAATCGCTGGGGATTGATGCGAAATACAAAAACTGAAAATATTGCGGAGCATAGCTTGGAAGTTGCTATTATAGCTCATGCTTTGGCAGTTATAGGTAATGCTTATTTTGGAAAAGAGTTGGATGCTGAGCATATAGCAATGCTTGGAATTATGCATGACACAACAGAGATTATAACAGGGGATTTGCCAACACCGATTAAGTATTATGCACCTGAAATAAGAGATGCATACAAGAAGGTTGAAAATGTGGCGGCCTGCCAGTTGATTTCAGAGTTGCCGGAAGAAATGCAGAATGCATATGAAGACATATTAATTGAGAATGATGACATTAATTGGAAATATGTAAAGGCAGCAGATAAGATGTCTGCATATATTAAGTGCATAGAAGAAAGAAATACAGGAAACACTGATTTTGCAAAAGCTGAGGAAACAATAAAGAAGGCTTTGGATGAAATGCATATGGAAGAAATTGAGAAATTTATTGAAATGTTTCTTCCAGCCTACACTAAAACATTAGACGAAATCAGCAAATAAAACTTATAGAAAAAGCAAAATAAAAAATGTATATAGTAAATCAAACAAAAAACAAATCCAAATGTACATAAAAACGAAATCAGCAAATAGAACATAGGAGAGCTGTATGAAAGCAGTATTTATTGCAGAAAAACCTAGTGTGGCAGCAGAGTTTGCCAAGGCATTAAAGCTAAAGACAACTAGGAGAGACGGATACATGGAAAGTGAAAATGCCATAGTTACATGGTGCGTTGGTCATCTTGTAACAATGAGTTATCCGGAATGTTATGATGAAAAATACAAAAAATGGAATCTTAGAGATTTGCCATTTATACCTCAGGGACAATGGAAGTATGAGGTGATTCCCGGGGTAAAAAAACAATTTAATATAGTAAAAGAGATTTTGAACCGTGATGACGTGGACACAATATATGTTTGTACCGACTCGGGACGAGAGGGAGAATACATATATAGATTAGTTGCCCAGGAAGCGGGAGTTAAAGGCAAAAAAGAGAAGCGAGTATGGATTGATTCCCAGACTGAGGAAGAAATTCTTCGTGGAATAAAAGAGGCAAAAGACCTAAAGGAATATGACAATCTTTCTGACGCAGCATATCTTAGAGCAAAAGAAGATTATTTGATGGGAATTAATTTTTCAAGACTCTTAACCTTAAAATATGGAAATTCCATAACCAATTATTTAAAGGGAGAGTGGAAGTCAATTAATGTTGGTAGAGTAATGACCTGCGTTCTTGGAATGGTATGCAATAGAGAGCGTGAAATAAGAGGTTTCGAAAAAACACCTTTCTATAGAGTTATGGCAAAGACTGATATACACGGACGAAAAATAGATACAGAATGGAAATCACAGAAAACATCAAAATTCTTTGAATCTCCACTTTTGTATAAAGAAAACGGATTTAAAGAAAAAACAACAGCCCAGGCACTGATAAGAGCTTTAGAGGAAAATGGACCAGCCAATAGCAATGACGAAATAGCAACAAACAACAATTCCACAAATATTGCATCAGACGATACAAGTAATAATGTAACAAACAGTGCAGTAGGAAACAATTCGGAAAATACTGGTGATATGAACATTGAAAAATATCCATTAGAAATGACTATTAAGTCCATCACTATGAAGGATG
>OGYE01001484.1_pt1 | contig 15247 bp, 9 predicted proteins | sample 1576471 | NCBI WGS metagenome assembly OGYE01 (sample SAMEA3541532, study PRJEB24748) | human gut metagenome | biome: human gut; feature: human-associated habitat; material: faeces | place: China | collected 2012
TGCACATTCACAGGAGCCAGCAGCAGACGCACTGCGGGCCAGCGCCGACCGATGACATTGCGGATATCCTGCAGTGCAGCACCAGTCTTGCTGGTAACAAGGCCGATACACTGCGGGCTGCGTATCCGCATGCCCGACGAGGACGTCGCGTTCGACGACCTTATCCGCGGTCGCATCGAATTCAAGGCCGGTTCCGTGCCGGATTACGTGATCGTGCGTCCGAACGGCGACCCGCTGTACACGCTGACCAACCCGGTCGACGACGCCATGATGCGCATCAACGTGGTGCTGCGCGGCGAGGATCTGCTGAGCTCCACCCCGCGTCAGATCGTGCTGTACCGTTACCTGATCGAGCTGGGCGTGGCCAAGGAAATGCCGCTGTTCGGCCACATGCCGTACGTCATGGGCCAGGGCAACAAGAAGCTGTCCAAGCGCGATCCGGAATCCAACCTGTTCCTGCACCGTGACAACGGCTTCATCCGTGAGGGCCTGCTGAACTACCTGGCGCTGCTGGGCTGGTCCATCGCCCCCGACCGCGACGTGTTCTCCATGGACGAGATGATCGAGAAGTTCGACGTGCGTGACGTCAAGGCCAACCCGGCCCGCTTCGACATCGACAAGGCCATCTCCATCAACGCCGAGCACATCCGCATGCTCGAACCGCAGGACTTCCTGAACCGTTCCGTGCCGTACCTCAAGCGTGACGGCGTGGTCTCCGCCGATTCCTGGGACGCGCTGACCGACCGTGAGCGCGAGGTCCTCACCGCCGCTGCTCCGCTCGTGCAGCCGCGCGTGCGCCTGCTGGGCGAAGTGGCCGGCATGGTCGGCTCCCTGCTGTCCACCGAAGGCTACATCGAGCCGGACGCCGACGCCAAGAAGCAGCTGAAGGATTCCGCTCCGGCCGTGCTCGACGCTGCGATCGCGGCGCTGGACGCCGTTGCTGAGGGTGATTGGAAGACCGACTTCCTGCACGAGACGCTGAACAAGGCGCTGGTCGAAGACGGCGGCTACAAGCCGCGTCTGGCTTTCGGCCCGGTGCGCGTGGCCATGAGCGGCCGCCGCGTGTCCCCGCCGCTGTTCGAATCCATGGAAATCGTCGGCAAGGACGTTGCCATGGCTCGACTCAAGGGCCTGCGCGAGCACCTGTGAGCCGTTGAGCTGCTGACTGTTAGCTGAATGATGGAAACCCGCCGGAGTGATTCGGCGGGTTTTCGTTTATGCGGAAGGCTGGTGCGGAATGGCGGAAAATAGCGCGACACGCCGTAAGTTGCGCGACTGTGCTGTTTCGCGTATATTTATCACTCGTTGCGGTTCACAGCCTAGCTGAGAATCACAGCGATAACTCAAGCCCCCGTCGTCTAGCGGTCTAGGACTACGCCCTCTCACGGCGCCAACACCGGTTCAAATCCGGTTGGGGGTACGAAGGTGCTATAATCCCAATCGGTTACAGCATCTAGCCAAATTGGGATGTGGTGTAATTGGCAACACAGCTGATTCTGGTTCAGCCATTCTTGGTTCGAGTCCAGGCATCCCAGCCAATGAGCCCTCGCAGATGCGAGGGTTTTTTGTTTTTCGCACCTGTCTGTTCACGTCGCTTTGGGCGGTGGGTTGATGGATTTTGCCGGATGCGATGTGGCAGCGCAATCTGCTGACGCCCTGCGTGAATCGCACATGTAATCGCCCAATGTTGCATTACCCTAGAAGTATGACCGAATTGCAGCATGCCGCCAAAGCCACGCGCCCGCGCATCCAACCAGCGGAAGAGGGGGACCGTCGACCGCTTTCCGTATCCGCACGGCTTGGCCGCCTGCAATTCCACCAGTCCGGCAAATTCCGCGTATTGCAATTCGCCGACATCCAAGACGGGCCGAAAGTCAGCAAAGACACCATCAGCCTCATCGAGGCCTCGCTTGACGCCACACGCCCCGATCTTGTTATTTTCAACGGCAACCAGATCGCCGGATATGATTCCGCATACGCGCTGACCTCCCGCAAGCGTCGCTGGGACGCGCGTCCGGCATCCGCATCGTCCGAAGCGTCCGGGGAACGCTATGCGGCCGCATTGGAACACACCCGCGAATTGGTGCGAGCCACCATCGAACAACTGGTCCACCCGCTTGCCGACCGCGGCGTGCCGTGGGCTGTGACGTTCGGCAACCATGACTTCCAGTGCGGGCTCGACAATGACGAAATCGAAAGCATCTGCCGCGAATTCCCAGGGTGTATCAATCCGGAACGCGCTGCCGACGGCACGACGGGCATCGCCGTGAAACATGGTGTGAAACATGATGTTGGCGATATGGAACAGGACTTCGGATTGCCGGAACAGCCCGTGATCGCGTGCGCGCCCGGCACATTCGCGTTGTCGGTGACGGACGTCGATCGCACGTATGACGTGTTGGGCTTGGTCTTGCTGGATTCGGGCGATTACGCGCGTTCCGGCGGCTACGGGAGCCCGTCGGAAGCCGCGCTGCGCTTCCTGGCGGATGCGCCGGGGCTGATGGCGGCGCAATCGCAGCAGCTGCAACAAGACCGGCAAGATGAACAGGACTCGCCGCGCGAACCGCGCAAGACGCCGTCCACGCTGCCATGCATGGTGTTCCAGCATTTCCCGATTGAACAGTATTATCGCCTGCTCAAGCCGGTCGCGGCCACCGCTGCGCGCGCGATTGAAGGATACCGCAACTTCGCGGGGCGGCATTTCGTGCTCAACGAAGACAAAACGCAACCCGGAAGCTATCTGGGGGAGGGCGTCAGCTGCCCGGATGCCGACAGCGGCGAATTCGCAATCCTTGACAAGGCGGGATATTTTGCGATTTCCGCCGGGCACGACCACCGCAACGCCTTCGTCGGTTCCGTGCCGGTCGGAACCGACGGTGACCGGCAGATGATGATGGTCGCCTCGCCGACCAGCGGTTTTGGCTCATACGGCCCGGTGCCGGCCAAGCGTGCCGCTCGACTGTTCGAATTCGACATCCGCCACCCGTACGAGCCGCGCACGCAGCTGTTGGAATACGACGAGCTGGTGGGCAAACCCAGCGCGGGCAAGGCCTACGCCTACGGCATGACCAGCGAATCGAAGCCCGATTCGGAAGGCATGGACCTGCTCCACAGGCCGACGTGGTGGAGCAAGACGTGGAACAAGCTGGTCTCGCTGTTTCGCCGGTAGCTGTTTGTTGACTAGTCGTTCCGCCGGTAGCCTTTCCGGCGGTGACTATTCCTTTTCCCGACTTTTAGCTTTGAAATGAATACAAAAAAGCTGACGATGGGAACTTTCCATCGTCAGCTTTTACGTTACGTATGCGACTGGTCGCGGACCTGTCAGCGGCCGGAAGACGCCTTGATCAGCGCGTCGGTCAGATACTTGCCGGCGGCCATGACCAGCGGCGCGTAACGGCGGCCGGGATTGGCGCCCATACGGCCGTTCGGGCCGGAAATCGAAATAGCGGCGATCACCTGGCCGGACGCGTTGCGAATCGGCGCGGAAATCGAACACACGCCCTCATCGCGTTCATTGATCGACTCGGCCCAGCCGCGCTTGCGGACGGCGGTGAGCTTGGCCGCAGTGAACTTGGCGTGACGCAGACCCTGATGCAGGCGTTCGGAATCCTCCCAAGCCAGCAGAATCTGGGCTGCGGAACCGGCTTCCATGGACAGCATCGCACCAACCGGAATGGAATCTCGCAGGCCGGACGCGCGCTCCACGGCTGCGATGCAGACGCGCTGATCGCCCTGACGGCGGTAGATCTGCGCGGATTCGCCGGTGCGGTCGAGCAGGGTCTGCAGAATCGGCGCGGCGGCGGTCAACAGGCGGTCCTCGCCGGCTGCGGCCGCAAGTTCCGCGAATCGCGATCCGAGCACGAAACGACCGTGCTGGTCGCGCAAAACGAAACGGTGACGTTCCAGCGCGATCGCAAGACGATGCGCGGTCGGACGAGCCAGACCGGTCGCGGAAACCAGCTGTCCGAGTGTGGCCGGACCGGATTCAAGAGCGTCGAGAATCTTGACTGTCTTGTCGAGCACGCCGACCCCGGAATGAATTTCGTTGCTTTGCGGGGTGGCTGCGTAATTGCCGTTTGCCTCGTTCGTGGCGTTCATGGCCTGCGTTTTGGGCATGGCGTTGCTCGTATTCGAAGAAGAAGTCATACGCTGAATTATGCCATCTCACATATTGAAATGCAAAATGTATGTGGTTCGCGACTGGGGTAAAGCAGAATATTTACCTTGCTTCCACCGGCTGGCGAAGCTGGGAAAATGCTGAAATTTCAACGATTGCGCATATGCCGTAAGAAGACGGGAAAGTAACTTTTCCGCGTTTGCCGAGCTCGTCCCTCATTCATATCTCATATACCGGCATGAAGGACCTCGAGCCCGTTTCAAGCCCATAGGCTTATAGCACGAAGAATGCGGCAAGGCAATAGCCGCGAGGAAATTAGTGAGGAAAAATCTGAGGAGGTCCCACAATGGGAACTACATTGGCCGAGAAGGTCTGGGCCGATCATTTGGTACGCAAGGGTAGCGATGGGGCTCCCGACCTGCTGTACATCGACCTGATGCTCATGCACGAAGTGACCAGCCCGCAGGCGTTCGAAGGTCTGCGTCTGGCGGGACGCAAGCCGCGTCACGTCGACCAGCTGATTGCCACGGAAGACCACAACACGCCGACCGTCGACATCGACCGTCCGAATCCGGACGAGACTTCGGCGCTCCAGCTGAGCACGCTGGAAAAGAACTGCAAGGATTTCGGCGTGCGTCTGTGCCCGCTCGGCGACGCTGACCAGGGCGTGGTCCACGCGTTCGCTCCGGTGCTGGGTCTGACCCAGCCGGGCATGACCATCGTGTGCGGCGACTCGCACACCTCCACCCACGGCGCGTTCGGTGCTATGGCCATCGGCATCGGCACCTCCGAAGTGGAGCACGTCATGGCCACGCAGACCCTGAGCCTGAAGCCGTTCAAGACCATGGCCGTGAACATCGAGGGCGACCTGCCGAAGGGCGTCACCGCCAAGGATATTATTCTGGCCATCATCGCGAAGATCGGCACCGGCGGCGGCCAGGGCCACGTCATCGAATACCGTGGCGAAGCCATCAAGAAGCTGTCGATGGATGCCCGCATGACCATCTGCAACATGTCCATCGAAGCCGGCGCCCGCGCAGGCATGATCGCCCCGGACGAGGTGACTTTCGAATACCTGAAGGGCCGTCCGCACGCGCCGGAAGGTGAGATGTGGGACAAGGCCGTCGAATATTGGAAGACGCTGAAGACCGATGACGATGCCGTGTTCGACAAGGAAGTGACCATCAACGCCGAAGACCTCGAGCCGTACGTCACGTGGGGCACCAACCCGGGCCAGGGCGTGAAGATCTCCGGCGTGGTGCCGGATCCGGCCTCCTTCAACGACGAGACCGAGCGTTCCGCCGCCGAGCGTGCCATCGCCTACATGGGACTGAAGCCGGGCATGCGCATCAAGGACATCGCCGTGGACACCGTGTTCATCGGCTCCTGCACCAACGGCCGTCTTGAGGACCTGCGCGTGGCCGCCTCCATCATGAAGGGCCACCACAAGGCCGACAACATCCACCGTGTGCTCGTGGTGCCGGCATCCTCCCGCGTGCGTCTGCAGGCGGAAAAGGAAGGCCTCGACAAGATCTTCAAGGACTTCGGCGCCGAATGGCGTAACGCCGGCTGCTCCATGTGCCTGGGCATGAACCCGGACAAGATGGTAGCCCGCGAACGTTCCATCTCCACCTCGAACCGCAACTTCGAAGGCCGTCAGGGCAAGGGTTCGCGCACGCATCTGGCGTCGCCGGCCGTAGCCGCCGCCACCGCCATCCGCGGCACCATCTGCTCGCCGGCCGACCTGTGAGCCTGCTGCGAGCGGAAGCTGCGAACGCAATCGTAAGTAATCGAAATATCGAAATCGAATATCGATAGGCAATCGAAGGATTTGTTGACATGGAAAAACTGACTACCCTTACCGGCGTGGCCGTGCCGCTTCGCCGTTCCAACGTTGATACCGACCAGATCATCCCGGCCGTGTTCCTGAAGCGCGTGAAGAAAAGCGGCTTCGACGACGCCCTGTTCTACGCGTGGCGCCGCGACCCGGAATTCGTGCTGAACAAGCCGGAATACAAGCAGGGCAAGATCCTTGTGGCCGGCCCGGATTTCGGCATTGGTTCCTCCCGCGAGCACGCCGTGTGGGCGCTGCACGATTACGGTTTCCGCGTGGTGATCGCGCCGAGCTTCGCCGACATCTTCTACGGCAACACCGCCAAGAACGGCGTGCTGGCGGCCATCATGCCGCAGGAGTCCGTCGAACTCCTGTGGAAGCTGCTGGACGAGGAGCCCGGTCGTCAGATGACCGTAGACCTTGAGCAGCGCACCGTCACCTGCGGCGACGTGACGTTGCCGTTCGAGGTCGGCGATTACGTGCGCTGGCGCCTGATGAACGGCTACGACGACATCGACCTGACGTTGCAGCATGAGGACGACATCGCCGCCTACGAGAAGATGCGCGCCGAGAAGTTCCCGTTCAAGCCCAAGACCATCCCCGCCAAGCATTGGGCCGAGGAACCCATCCAGTCCGCCCGCGAGCCCGAAGAGGGCGACTGGGCGGGCCCGCTGAGCGACCGCGGCATCATCTGACCGATCGGGCCAGCCTCAGCCAGCGATGCCTTTGCGCCGGTGTTGGTTGAGCGGAGTGAAACCTGTTAATGTCGTATCCGTATATCGACCGGGATGTTGGCCGGTCATGATGGCATGCACGGGCGTGATTGTCGCCCGCTGCAACGGAAGGGGCATTGATGGATTGGCATGCGTCCGTGTATGGTTCCCGCTCCGGCGGCGGCCAGTACCGCGACTTCTCCGACGGTGATGCCGACGATGACGGCGTCACGTACGGCGCTCGCGGCTCGTACGCCGACATGGCAGACGACACTGCCGGTGCCACGCCGCTGCCGCCCTCCGTCGACGACGCCGAACTGCGCCGGCTCGGCGGCAACGCCGTGTTTTTTCGTGCGAAGGACGTGCTGAAATCCGGGCGTATGCACGACATGGCCGTATCGTTCAACGTGCCGGATTCGCCACGTACCTCGGGCACCATGCTGACGGGCGCGCGGGCCAACGTACGCCTGACAGCGCTGGTCAAAGGCGCCGACCGGTACGCGGACGATTACCGCGTCTCCGCCGCGATCGACACCGACGCGGGCAAGGTCGGCCAGTCATCGTGCACATGCCCCGCATACGGCCGGTTCCGGGGCGTGTGCAAGCATGTCATCGCGCTGGTCATGGCGTACAACGAACATCCGGATGACTTCGCCGCGGCCGACGATGGTAACGGCTCCACGAACGGTATCGGTCGCGGAGCCGCAGGCTTGGTTCCCTGGCAACCTGCCGTGCGCACGACCCGCGCGCTTGACCTGTTCATGCGGCAGCAGGACGACGAGCGCACCCGCAGATCGCAGAGCCGGCAGCTCGACCTGTTGAAGGAAATCGGCGGACTGGCTGATTCCGGAGGTGTCGCCGGCGCAGCCCAGACGGCGCGGTTCATGCCCATCGCCAGCGTGTCGCTGCGGCTCTCCTTGAGTTTCTCGCTGAACAGCTGCGTGGCGAAATTCCGCATCGAAGTGCCGTCGCGCGGCATCTCCTATGTGGTCAAGGACATCGCCTCGCTGCTGCAATCCGTGAAAAACCGCGAGTTCGTCGCATACGGCAAGAAGCTCGCGTTCGTGCACTCGCGCGACGCCTTTGACGAGCGCTCGCGGAACCTGCTCGACGTGCTCTCCCGCGCGCAGGACATCCGCGCCGTCATCAACAACGACAACAGCGCATACTCCTACTATTACCGGCGTCAGTCGGATGACGCGACGCTGACGTTGTCGGACGGTGAGGTCGCCGAACTGCTCGATACGTACGTCGGCACCGAAGACACGGTGGAATACACGGCTCCGGCACGGTTCTACGCGCCGACGATGCGCGTATCAGTCGTGGACGGCAATCCCGATCTCGGCCTTGCGGTGGAACGCGGCGACGATCCCGAGGCCTCGAACGGCAGTACGGCGGCGGCCGGTTACGTGATACGGCATGCGCAGCGCGTGGAACGATTCATTGAAGGACAGCGCTCGCATTACGTGATCGCGCGGCCGTTTTCCCAAGCCGAATCGGGCGCGGGCGTGGGGTCGGGTGGTCGGGCGCTGCTGAGCGTCGATCGTGCGACGATATACCGGTGCGATGCCGATTTTGCGCAGAAACGGGCACTGCTGAGCCTGCTGTGCGGTGAAAACGATCGCGAGGCGATGTATCTGAGCGAAAGTGATGTGGATCGTTTCGTGCGCACGGTACTGCCGCAACTGGTCTCCCGCCAGGAGAACGAGGCCGGGCGGTCGGTCGACGCCATTGGCGCATCCGCCGGTCCGAACGCGGAGGACGGTTCCGCCGCGTCATCGGTCTTTGACCGGCTCGTGCCGCCAGCTGGGCGTGAAACCGGAGTTCCGGCGCACGGCGGCTTGATCATCGACGTGCCGCCCGAGCTGCTGGCGAAAATGCGCGTGCCCTGCAGGCTCGCGTTTTACCTCGACCGCGACCGCGCCGGGGTGACATGCGACGCGCAGGCTCATTATGGCGACAAGCATTACCACGTGTTCGACGGCGTCGGCGTCGACGCGTCCATGCGCGACAAGGAGATGGAGCGACTCGCAGTCGAGGCGATGCTCCACTATTTCCCGCGCCCGTCCGGTGCCGTGGCCGCCATCCCCGAGTCCGATGACGAGGCGATATACCGTCTGCTGACCGAAGGATTGGCGGTGTTGCGCGGTTTGGGCGACGTGATGGCGACGCCCGCGTTCGACGGCCTGACCGCCATGCCGCGCCCGACGATCTCCATAGGCCTTTCGGTGAAATCCGGGCTCGTGGAGATATCGCCGATCGCCGACGAAATCGACCCGGACGACGTGCCGGGCCTGCTGGCGAGCTACCGTCGGCGCCGCAGATTCCACCGGCTGCGCAACGGCTCCTTCGTCGACATGCGCAACGTGGATATGTCCGACGTCGACGAGATCGCGGATGACCTGGGACTGCGGGCCGCCGATCTGGAATCCGGCTCGATCACGGTGCCCGCCTATGAGGCGTACTATCTGGACCATCAGGTCGACGACGACGCGAAGGACGCAAGCTTCACCGCATACCTGGACGGCCTGCGCGTGATCGATCCGTCCACGTACCGCGTTCCCGCTGCGCTGGCCTCCGTGCTGAGGCCGTATCAGGTCGAGGGGTTCCGCTGGCTCAATGCCGTGTGCGACAAGGGATTCGGGGGTATCCTCGCCGACGAGATGGGTTTGGGCAAGAGCGTGCAGCTGCTGTCGCTGCTGCTTGCGCGGCATAAGGAGTCCCGGGCCGAGCACCGTCCGAATCTGATCGTCTGCCCGGCCTCGCTGGTGTACAACTGGGTAGCCGAGGTGGCGAAGCACACTCCCGAGCTGCGCGTGGAGGCCATCGCCGGCACCAAACCGGAACGTCGCGCGATGCTTGACGGCGTGCGCGCCGCACAGCAGGACACCGGTGTGTCTCCGACGCGGGAATCCGCAAGGCCGGCATCGGCCGCGGCCGCGTCCGACGACGTTCCCGACGTGCTCGTCACCTCGTATGACCTGCTGCGGCGCGACATCGACGACTATGCGGGACTTGAGTTCTACTGCATGACGCTCGACGAGGCACAGTACATCAAGAACGCCGCTACCAAGGTGTCGAAAGCCGTGCGCTCCGTCACCGCAGTGCATCGTTTCGCCCTGACCGGCACTCCGATCGAGAATCGGCTGAGCGAGCTGTGGAGCATCTTCGATTTCCTGATGCCCGGCATGCTCGGCTCGTACGCGCATTTCCGCGAACGGTTCGAGATGCCGGTGCTGAGCGGCGACGAGACCGCACAGAAGAAACTGCAATCGTTCGTGGGGCCGTTCATTCTGCGCCGTCTTAAGTCGCAGGTGCTCAAGGATCTGCCCGACAAGATCGAGAACGTCATCACAGTGCAGCTGCAGGGGGAGCAGCGCAAGCTGTATGCGGCACTGGAGCAGCAGCTGCGCTCGGTCATCCTGAGCCAGCGTCCGGCCGATTTCAACACCGGCAAAATCCAGATTCTGGCGCAGCTGACCCGACTGCGGCAAGTATGCTGCGACCCGCGGCTGATATACGAGAACGCCGACGGGCATGCCAGTGCCTTGAGCGCAGGGGTGCAATCCGCCGCGAAAGACCCACAGCAGTCCGTGAAACAGCCTGTGAAACAGTCGAAGGCGCGCAAGACCGTAAGCTCCGCGAAACTGGACGCCATCATCGAACTGGTGGACTCCTGCCGTGATGCCGGCCGCAAGATGCTGATCTTCTCGCAGTTCACCAGCTACCTCGACCTGATCGCGCAACGGTTGCGGGCCGACGGCGTGGAATACGACATGATCACCGGAGCGACGCCGAAGAAACGCCGTCTGGAGCTGGTGGACCGGTTCAACGCCGACGCGACGCCGGTGTTCCTGATCTCGCTCAAGGCGGGAAACACGGGCCTGAACCTGACCGGCGCATGCGTGGTCGTGCACGCCGATCCGTGGTGGAACGCGGCCGCGCAGGATCAGGCCACCGATCGCGCCCACCGCATAGGCCAGACACAGGACGTCAACGTGTATCAGATCGTGGCGAAGGACACGATCGAGGAGCGCATCCTCAACCTCCAGCGCAGCAAGACAGACCTCGCGCAACGGTTCGTGGATTCCGCGTCCTCCGCCACCGGACGGTCGATGGCCGCGCTCACCAAGGACGACCTGCTCGCCCTGCTGGGCTGAAGGTTTTTCCCCACGCAACAGTCAATTCGTCGCGATACCATCGGTGCTTGGATGTTCGTAAAGGAAAGGACGTGATGAGCGTGCGTAAGAAGCTGATGAGCGTGGTCGCCGCGGTGGCGACGGCCGCTGCCATGGGCGCGACCGGTGTCGCTGCCAATGCCGCTGATGTTGTTGCCGTGCCGCAGGAGGGGCTGTCCGACACGGGTGCGTCGATCGCCATCGTCGTGGTGCTTGTCGTGGTGCTGGCCGCGATTGGCGTGGGCGTCACCGTGGCCCGGAAGCGTCAGAGCGCTACGGGCGCACACGTGCAGGGCGAGGGCGAGGGCGCCGACGAGAGCGGACTGGTGGCCGATGGTGCTGATACGGCTGATACGCAGACCGTGCAGTTCGATGATGCCGCTCCGGCCGCGGATGACTCTGACGCCGGTTCGGGGGAATCCCGCGACTCCGAGTGATTCCGGAATAACCGCAATGTGCAAAAGGCCCTCTTCGGAGGGCCTTTTGCGTTGACATGGTGTTTTGCCGGTGTCCCCCCCCCCCAGTCGGCCTTACGGCCGGTGGTGCCGTCCGTAGGCGAAGGCGAGCCGGCCGGCGAGCGAATAAGGTCGCGCCCGCAGGACGGGCGTCCTTGACTGCAGGGCCCGAAGGGCTGTCGCGAAGCGACTGGGGTGGTCCCACATCGTGAGTGTGATTCGAGGTCTACGATCCGACGCTATCTGCATTTCGAGGGGTTGATTCGACGGTCGCGAAACATCTATCTACGTTTCGAGGGGGTGCCGAAACGCGATACCTGGAGTATTGAGCGCTAATCGCCATTGGAACCATGCCGTTCTGGAGGCGTTCATACTTGGCTACCAACCCCCTGAAACGCAGATAGATGTCCCATGGGACTCGAATCAACCCCTTGAAAGCGAGATATCGCCAATCAAGGCTTGAAAATGTCGCCCACAGGCATATCGGGCCCACATGAGATGTCGACACTGACGTTGATGGGCGATACACGGCGTACTGTTGAACCATGAGCATGAACGATCGGCAACAGGCCCATGGGCAACCTGATGATGAGATGGAACCGGAAGGCCAGCGGCAGCCGGCTGCTGGAGACGGAAACCCCGAAAAACTCCAGATGCCTGCCGGTGACGCCCCGCAGCAAGTTGGGCAGCCGATGCAATGGACGGCCGGCGAAACGCCGCAGCCTTTGCCGTATTCACGGCCTGTGAATCCGCCGCAATCCGTGAACCGGCCTCAGCCGGTCGGCCACTCGCAGCCGCCGGTGGCGGGACAATGGGCACCGGCTTCTGAGCCACGTCTGCCTGCGTATGCAAGTCGAAGGAGATTGACGACCATTCACAGGTGAAGAATAAGCGTGTATGCAAGGATGGCCCTGTATTTTATGCTGAGGAGGTGGAGCTGTAATGAATACAAAGGTAAGTATTGCAGGTGTGGAGCTTAAGAATCCAATCACCGTTGCATCCGGTACATTTGGCTCTGGTATGGAATACGATGAGTTCGTAGATTTGAATCTCCTTGGAGCCGTGACGACAAAGGGCGTGGCGAATGTTCCGTGGCCGGGCAACCCGACACCACGTGTGGCAGAGACCTATGGCGGTATGATGAATGCAATCGGATTGCAGAATCCGGGAATCGATACATTTGTGAAGCGGGATATCCCATTCTTAAAGGAGAAGGATACGAAGATTATTGTCAATGTGTGTGGCAAGAGTACCGAAGATTATCTGGACGTTGTGGAACGGCTTGGTGATGAGCCGGTTGACCTTCTGGAGATTAATGTATCGTGCCCGAACGTGAAAGAGGGTGGTATCGCATTTGGACAGGATCCAAAAGCCCTGTATGATATCACGAAGGCAATTAAGGCGAAGGCGAAGCAGCCAATCATCATGAAGCTTTCTCCGAATGTCACAGATATTACGGAGATGGCGAAGGCAGCCGAGGCAGCCGGAAGTGATGCACTTTCCCTGATTAACACCTTGACCGGAATGAAGATTGATATAAAGCGCCGTGCATTTGCAGTTGCAAACAAGACGGCTGGTGTATCCGGCCCGGCGATCCATCCGATTGCAGTGCGTATGGTATATCAGGTGGCAAATGCCGTGAAACTGCCAATCATCGGTATGGGAGGCGTGATGAATACAGAGGATGCATTGGAGATGATCATGGCTGGTGCAACCGCAGTTGCAGTTGGAACGGCGAATTTCCACAATCCATATGCAACCGTTGAGATTATAAAAGGAATTGAGGAATATATGCAGGCAAACGGGGTAGATGATATCAACACCCTGATTGGCTGTGTAAAATAAATGATTATGGGTTTGTTCAAGAAACGAAGATATTATTTTACAGATTCATCGTTTGCGAGCGATACGATTATCGCTGACTGCATGGGTGGAATCGCGCTGATTATCGAAGTTGTCAGTGTGATTGTGTCCATCGCGACGGCGGGGCATGTGCCGGAGGTATTCGGGTTATTGTATATCATCGCCATGCTGCTGTCGATCGTTGGAGAGATCTTTGCACGCATGGGTTTACAGTCCCAGAAGGGCGGCGTGCGTGGCAAGCGGATCTCCATCTGGCTGAACATCGTATCCTTTGTGGTTCCGGTCATAATCATTTTATTAGGCAGATTTTAAAGTCTTTGGACGAGGTAGGAGGAAACTATGAACGACGCGGATTTGCAGGAGCGTATGCAGCTTGCGATAGAACGAATCAGTGAAATAAAGGAAGAGGATCAGACAATCTGGGATACACTTGCGAAGATGGATGCAGGTGCGAAGAATCTCAAAACATATTTTGACAGTGTGGCAGAGTTTATTCTGTATGTGTATGACGTGTACGAGATTGTGTCACAGCCGGGTAAGATCGACCTTCCACTTTCGAAATTACAGGAGATCAATCACAATTTATATGCAGACATTTTGCCGGAGCATTATGACGCAAGCTTTGCAAACCCGGATTATGCCGTGGAAAAACTTGGTGAATATGGCAAATATTTATGTATGTTATACGCGGAGATCCGTGCTATGATTGCGTACGCGTATGAAGATGAGATGCAGGCGATGATTTCCCTGATGGAGCTTTTCTTAGAGGTGTATGGAATCTTTACTGCATCCGAAGGAGAGAAGCTTCCAGACGAGAAGGAGATCAAGGAAGCTATCTATTACTATATGTATGATTATGCGGATGTGCTTGTTGCAAGAAGAATCCGGGAGACGGTTACATGCGTGAATCCTTTTGCGTATGATATCATCATGCAGAGTGACCTTATGACACCGGATTATCTGTATGCGTACGGCGAATATATCGGTGAAAATGAGCTTCGGATGGCGCAGTATCTGGCGAAGCTTCCGGAGGAGAAGATCGAAAGTCTGGCATGCACGTATGTGCAGGGCTTTATCAAGGGCTTTGAGACGATGCGGATCGATATCAGCCCGAAGAAGTCTGTGAATATCCGCTATGCGATCGGACAGGAGCGCATGGTGAAAGCGGCAATCCAGATGTTTGAGAAAGAAGGTCTGGCATCAATACTGTTCCGGTATCCGGTCAGCCGTATGAACCGGAAGGCAACGATCCGTACCGGATATGCTGCGACACCGGCGAACAAGCAGTATGAGTATGACCATGCGGGCGATGATGCAGTGTTCTTCGACCGCGCGTTCATGGAGCGGAAGCTCGAAGTTATGGAGCAGACCTATGAGCAGGAGAAAGAAGCTGCGCTTGTCTATGCAGGTCCGGCGGTCATTGAGGTGTTCGGCGAAGATCCGTTCAGCCCGCAGACGAAGCCGACAGTCTGGAAATTATCCGACAAGCAGCAGAAGATGTCTGTGGAATATGCGTCGAAGGCGGCGGAGATCACAAATCATTACATTCCACATGACCAGTACAGCTTCACGATTATCGCATATCCAATCCCGGAGATTGGTGCGGATTTCGAGGAATCAGAATATCCGCTTCGGAATACCCCGCTCCCATATTCCTGGCACCGCCGTGGTCAAAGTTCTCTCTGGTCATGTGAAAAATGCGGCTTGGAAACGGAAGTTCCTTTCTGATCTGCTCGATCGGATACTTCCGGATGGCATCGTTCCACAGCGTCTCCTCGGTATTCACCAGAATAAGTTCATGTATAACAAAGGTCTGCTCCTGCAATTTTTGCAGGAGCAGACAAAAAGTGTCATCCGGTTTGTAAGTCGGAATTATGATATCTACACGCATCAATAGCCATCTCCCTGGTGGAATCCGGTATCACTGATAATCTTTTCACTGTTGCTCTTTACCGTGTCTGTCGGCTCATATTCCGTATCATCGTACAAGAACTGATGCAGCTGAATGACGTTGGACTTCAGATCACACGGTACTACCACACTTCCCTTGTGGAATCCAGCAGAAAATATCTTGAAGATAAGCTCAA
>OGYE01001492.1_pt1 | contig 15183 bp, 14 predicted proteins | sample 1576471 | NCBI WGS metagenome assembly OGYE01 (sample SAMEA3541532, study PRJEB24748) | human gut metagenome | biome: human gut; feature: human-associated habitat; material: faeces | place: China | collected 2012
TTGATTTTTGACTTATAATAAATGACGGAGCAAAATAAGAAAATCAACGTGTTTGCAGAACCCGTTTTCGTTTATACATATTAAACAAAATTAATAAGAACCACACTAATTTGCGTTATCTTTATTAGCCAAGTACAGTATTATATCTTTTCTTGTGATAATACCAATAAATACATTGTTGTCATCCACCACAGGCACGAAGTTCTGGTTAGTGACTTTTTCAAAAAGTTCTTCCATTGAAACCTGTATGTTGACAGCGTTGTTATCTCTTTTTCGTTCAATGTCCGTAATAGGAATATCTTCCAACTGGTAGATGTCAGGAAAATCGTGGTCCTTAAGGTACCAAAGCAAGTCCCCTTCAGTAATTGTTCCTATGTATTTTCCTTCTTTATCTAAAAGAGGAATGGCGGAATATCCGTGGAACTCCATTTTTTCCACAACCTGTCTCAGTGTATCGTCATTGAATATATGTGACACCTTTTCCTTCGGTGTCAAAAAAAATAAAATGTTCATTAATTACCTCCTGTAAGCTTCGGGCAATCCAGGCATACCCCCCGGTCAATGCAATAAGGGAAACATTGACATTTAGCTTCTTTTTAAAATTTTTCTACGCCGTTAATTCTACCAAAAAAATACCAAACTATCCATAGAATACACAAAAAATTAACAATAAATTAAGAAATCTTTATGGATTAATCAACCTATGATATAATGGGCGGTGTTGAAAGATTTTGGATTAAAAATTAATGGCAAATACATTATCTTAAATAAAGTTAAGAAAATGTTATTGAAAACAAAATATTTATCGAAAACAAAGTGTTTATGGAAATAAGAGGGACTGAAAAAATGAAAAACATTACAAAAGAAGAAATGAACATAAAAGAGTTTTTTGAAAAATATCCTAATGTGGCAATTGCTCTGTCAGGTGGAGTTGATTCAGTATTTTTGGTTTATATGGCAAAAAAATATGCAAAGAGCGTGAAGGCGTATTTTGTCAAATCTGTTTTTCAACCGGAATTTGAAAAAAAGGATGCAGAAAAAATTTGCCGGCAGTTAGGCGTTGATTTGAAGATTTTGAATGTGGATGTTTTGTCTAACAAGCTGGTTACAGACAATCCGGCCAACAGATGTTATTATTGTAAGCAGGGTGTTTTTGAAACAATTCTTGAAGCAGCAAAGAATGACGGAATGACAGTAATTCTTGATGGAACCAACGCTTCAGATGATGCAGATGACAGACCGGGAATGAAGGCTTTGCAGGAGATGAAGGTTTTGTCCCCACTTAGAATGTGTGGCTACGTGAAATCTGAAATAAGAAAGCAGTCAAAGGAAGCAGGTTTGTTCGTGTACAACAAACCGTCATACGCTTGTCTTGCAACAAGAATACCAACAGGTACTGAAATAGATGAAGAAAAAATCAAACAGGTAGAAACAGCAGAAAAATTTTTGCTTGACTTAGGCTTTTCTGATTTCAGAGTAAGATGGATGGACAACAAAGCCAAAATCCAAATGCCTGAAAGCCAGTTACAGGCACTTATGGAAAAGCGAGAAGTTGTATTGGAAGAATTGTCAAAAATATTTGATGAGGTATTGCTTGATTTGAGAACCAGATAGGAATAACATAAAACAAGACAAAGAAATATGATTATAAGAAAGGCGACATTATGAAACAATCAGAGTTGATGAATATTTTGGATGATGTTGCAACGGGGAAAGTTACTAAGGAAGAAGCTTTGCTTGCCATTAAAGAAGAGCCTTTTAAGGATATGGGGTTTGCAAAGATTGATACCCACAGAGGCATCAGACAGGGTGTGCCTGAAGTTCTTTATGGCGCAGGAAAAACCAAGGAACAAATAAAAGAAATTGTCAAGTATCTACAAAAAAGTGGTGAGGAAACTGTACTTATAACAAGAATGAGCAGTGAAGCCGCTAAGTTTGTCAGTGAAGAAATAGATTTGAGATATGATGAAATATCTAAGGTTGGAATAGTTGGACCAATGCCTAAGAAAGACGGTATTGGAACAATAGTTGTTGCAACGGCAGGAACAAGTGATATGTATGTTGCAGAAGAAGCAGCGTTGACGGCAGAGGTTTTGGGCAATCAGGTTACAAGACTTTATGATGTGGGTGTTGCCGGACTTCACAGATTGATAAGCCACGTTGACGAAATAATGAGTGCCTCCGTAATAATCGCAATTGCAGGAATGGAAGGCGCACTTGCCAGTGTCATAGGCGGAATGGCAGACTGCCCTGTAATTGCAGTGCCAACAAGTGTAGGCTACGGTGCAAACTTTGGAGGCTTATCAGCCCTTTTATCAATGCTAAACTCCTGTGCCAGCGGAGTAAGCGTAGTCAACATAGATAATGGCTTTGGAGCAGCATATCAGGCAAGCATGATAAATCATATGAGAGCGAAGTAGTAGGGTGGGAGAAAACCTGCTCTTTCGGAAGAAATTACGGATAACTCGAGGAAAAACACATATAAAAGAGGAACTAATATGAGGATTTTGTATTTAGATTGTGGAATGGGTGCAGCAGGCGACATGTTGATGTCTGCTTTGCTAGAACTTGTTCCGGATAAAGATAAGTTCGTTGAAAAAATTAATAATATTGGAATTTCAAATGTTAAGGTGAAGCTTGAAAGCTCGGTTAAATGTGGTATAAAAGGAAATCATGTTAGAGTTTTGATTAATGATGAAGAAGAATTGTCTGAGGATGTACACAACAGTGATGAATTACATCATCATAACCATACCCATCATCACGCTCATTGCCATGCAACCATTGATTTTATTGAGCACACGATTCAAAATCTTGCAGTTTCAGACAAGGTTAAGAATGATGTAATTTCTATATACAAGCTTATAGCTCAGGCTGAGAGTAAAGCTCACGGTGTGGATGTTTCTGAAATTCATTTTCATGAGGTTGGAATGATGGATGCAATTGCAGATGTAACATTTTGCGCTATGTTAATGGAAGAGATTAACCCTGACAAGGTGGTTGTATCGCCTATTAATACAGGTTTTGGAAAAGTGAAATGTGCTCATGGAATACTTCCGGTTCCCGCACCGGCTACAGCTAATTTGCTTGAAGGAATGGTTTGCTACAGTGGAAATATTGAAGGTGAACTTTGCACGCCAACAGGGGCAGCAATTTTGAAATACTATGTTAATGAGTTTGGAAATATGCCTGCAATGATTATGGAAAAGCAGGGTTATGGCATGGGAAACAAAGACTTCCCGGTGGCTAACTGCATTAGAGCAATTCTTGGAGAAAAGACAGAAAACAATTCAATTAGGGAAAGTAACAATGACACCAATCAAAATAATAGAACCATTGAGAATAGTGATACTATCCAAGACGCCATTGTGGAGCTTCGTTGCAATATTGACGATATGACTGCGGAAGAATTAAGTTTTGCGGTGGAACAGATTTGGCAGGATGATGTGTTGGACGTTTACACTATGCCAATTAGTATGAAAAAAGGTCGTCAGGGAACTTTGCTTAATGTAATGTGCAAAGAGTCGGCTAAGGAAGATGTTGCCGTAACTATTTTTAAGCATACATCAACAATTGGAATTAGAGAATACAATTGCAGCCGAATGATTTTGAATAGAAAGATTGAGAAGGTTAGCACCCAATATGGAGGTATTGATGTGAAAAAGACATATGGCTATGGAGTTGAAAAATCCAAGTTGGAGTTTGAAGATTTGAAGAAAATAGCTATTGAAAATAACATTTCCATAAGAGAAGTGAAGGATAATATTTAATAAAGATACTTTAGGAGGACAAATTTATGCATATGGCAGACGCCTTGTTATCACCGGCAGTTGCAGGGACAATGTACGCCTGCAGTACAGCAGTGGCAGCATACTCAGTTACAAAAATAAGAAAAGAAGATGATCAGACTAAAATCCCAACCATGGGAATAATGGGAGCTTTTGTTTTTGCAGCTCAAATGATTAATTTTACAATACCGGGAACAGGTTCTTCAGGACATTTGTGCGGAGGAATGTTGTTGTCCGCAATGCTTGGGGCACCGGCAGGTTTTCTGACAATGATAGGTATTTTGCTGATTCAGTGTTTGATGTTTGCTGACGGAGGTTTGATGGCTCTTGGGGCAAACGTGTGGAACATGGCATTTTATGGATGCTTCATAGGAGCGATGGTTATATGGCGCCTTGTGATGAAAAACGGCGCATCAAAAAAGAAAATAATGGCAGCGTCAATTATTGGTTGCGTTGTTACTTTACAACTTGGAGCTTTTTCAGTAACACTTGAAACTTTGGCTTCAGGAATTACAGAACTTCCTTTTACTGCATTTGTTTCAGTAATGCAGCCAATACATTTGTGCATCGGATTGGTTGAAGGAATAATTACCGGGGCAGTTCTTTGCTTCGTCTACGAGGCTAGACCTGAATTGCTTTGGGGAATTGAAGCTGTTGACAAAAAAGAAAAAATGCCGTACAAAAAAGTTTTGGAAATTCTTTTGGCAATGGCAGTAATTATTGCAGGTGGCTTATCACTTGTGGCTTCATCTTTGCCGGATGGCTTGGAATGGTCAATTTCAAAAATCACAGGAGCTACGGAAGTGGAAAGCACAGGTGGAATTTACAGCTTTTTTGCAGGAATACAGGACAAGCTTGCAATCCTTCCTGACTACGGATTTAAGTCTTCAGACACAATTGCCGGAACATCATTTTCAGGCATTGTAGGTGGAGTGGTAGTAATTTTACTATGCGTTGTGTGCTGCAATTTGTTTAAGTTTTTTAGAAAGAAAGCATAATGGGAAAATTTGAAAATGCAATACACGAAATGTGTGCTATTGAAAATCAGGCTGGGGAAGATAATTTTCTAAATAACATACACGCACTGGCAAAACTGTTTGTAACGGTTTTGTATGTTTGTATGGTAACTTCTTTTCCGAAATATAATGTGACAGGTCTAGTGGGAATGATAATATATCCCTTGATTATTTTTAACCTTGGGGACATTAAATTTGGAAAATGTATAAAAAGAATCAGACTTATTCTGCCATTGATTTGCATAATTGGTATTTTTAATCCTTTTTTTGACAGAAATGTTTTGCTTACAATGGGTGGAGTGAAAATAACCGGTGGCGAAATTTCCATGGTGACACTGATGATTAAAGGGATTTTGACGGTGATTGCCATTTATATTCTTATAATTACAACAACTATAGACCGAGTATGCATGGCACTTAGAAAAATACATATTCCTGAGATTATTGTTATGATTATCCAGTTGATTTACAGGTACATTAACGTGTTGCTAAAGGAAACAAAAAGAATAGTTGAGGCGTACAGCCTTAGGGCACCGGACCAGAAAGGCATTAATTTTAAGGCTTGGGGAAGTCTGCCGGGGCAGTTGCTTTTACGAAGTATAGACAGGGCAACCGATGTGCATAACAGCATGAGTCTTAGAGGTTACAATTTTAATAACGTGCGAATCAGAAATTACAAATTAAGTAGCAGGGATTACGTGTGGATGATTTTATGGACACTGGTGATTATCGCTTTTAGAGTGTACCCTGTTTTTGAAATAGTGGGCGGTTTGTTTACATAAAAGGACAAAAAGATGGAGAATATAATTTCAGCTTCCGACCTTTCTTTTGGCTATGATAGCAAGAGAAAGGTTTTGGAAAATATAAATTTTCAATTAAAAAAGGGTGAGTCGGTGGGCTTGGTTGGCGCTAACGGCGTTGGAAAGTCTACTCTTTTAAGAATACTTGTTGGTCTAAATACAGGTTTTCAGGGAGATGTGATGGTCAACAATATTCCACTTGAAAAAAAGAATTTAAAGACTATTAGAAAAAATGTTGGCTACGTTTTTCAGGATGCGGACAGTCAGCTTTTTATGTCAACTGTTTTTGATGATGTTGCTTTTGCACCGAGAAATTACGGAATGTCTGAGGCAGAAGTTAATGAGAAAACAATGGAAGCGCTGAAAGTTGTGCACATTGAACAGCTAAAGGACAAGCAGATTTATAAGCTTTCCGGAGGGGAGAAAAAACTTGCCTCTATTGCAACAATCCTGTCAACGGAACCGGACGTTATATTGATGGATGAGCCAAGCGTGGCACTTGATCCAAAGAACAGACGAAACCTAATCAACATATTAAATCAACTGAATCAGGCAAAAATAATAGCTTCTCACGATTTGAATATGATAATGGACACTTGCGAGAGAACAATACTTCTTTCAGACGGAAAGGTAATTAAGGATGGTAATACAAAGGAGATTCTTTTGGATAAAGAGCTGATGGAAGAAAGCGGCTTGGAGTTACCGTTAGGGTATTAGGAAAGTTAAAAATCAGATAACATTTTATATTATAAAAGTTAACAAATTGTTTACAAGAAATGTTAGCACTCACTGTTGACGAGTGCTAACAAAAGTGCTATAACATAATCACAGGGAAAAAAGAGAGTCCCTGAAAGAAATAAAATTAACAATTACGACTAATGGAAGTCGCAATATGCAGTCAGCTAAATTCACAGATTTTGATTGCAGATATATAAGGAGGTAAGTATTATGTTAGCACCTAGTATTTTTGGAATGAATGATTTATTTGATGATTTTGGAGATGTATTTGAATTTTCACCTGCATTTAGAAAGCAGGTAGCAGCAACTAGAAATATAAGCTCAGATATTAAAGAATTGGCTGACGGCTACCAGATTGAAATGGAATTACCTGGATTTGCCAAGGAAGAAGTAAAGGCACAGTTGAAAGACGGTTACCTTACAATTACCGCTGAACACAGTGCAGAAAATAAAGAAGAGAACAACGAAGAAAGTCAGAAGAAGGAAGCCGTTAAATATATCCGTCGTGAAAGATATTATGGCAAGTGCCAGAGAAGCTTCTTTGTTGGCAAGAACGTAACAGAGGAAGATATTAATGCCAAGTTTGAAAACGGAATCTTGACAATGTATGTTCCTAAAGAAGTAAAGAAGCCACAGGTAGAAGAAAAATTCATTACAATTGAGTAATGAAGGTGGAAGAACTTGAATAAATCTTTTGGATAAAAATTAAATAAGGCAGTAGCGCTGCGTGGTGGAAACGGGAATTACAGTAAAAAATAGAAAAATCACAGAATGTTCTGTGTAATGTAAATAAAAAATATCCGGATAGAATGTAAGCTTAAAATACTTTCTTCTATCCGGATATTTTATTAATTCATTTTAAAAATTCAAGCCCTATTTTTTCTTCTTAATTTTCAATGGCTTATTTTTCACAACAGCGCTATATGAGCTGTAGTAGTATTTTTTACCAACTTTTAAGTAGGCTCTCACTTTTACGTAGTATTTCTTTGTCTTTTTAAGGCCTTTAACTTTTACGTACTGTTTTGTGTTGCCTGAAACAGTGTATTTCTTTACGACATGCTTCATTTTCTTGTCTGTTGCAACTCTAACTTCATAGCCTGTGCATCGTGGTGAGTTAGTCCACTTAACCATGATTCGTCTGTTCTTGCTATATCTCTTAGCAGACTTAATTGTTACTTTTGCCGGCTTTGTATACGTAGTCTTTGCCGTGCAAGGTGAAGATGTATATGTTTTGCCATCAGCCTTTAAATATGTTGCAACTCTGTATCTGTACTTTGTAGCAGAAGCAAGTTTAGTGATTTTGTATGACTTTGCATCTGAGTTTGCGATAGTCTTTATGGCTTCATATTTCTTTTTTGAATAGTTGTAACGGTAAACAATATATCCTGTTATTTTGTCTACAGGTGTCCATTTTAAAGTGACTTTTGATGTTGTAGTAGTTGAATCACTAAAGCCGGTCACTTTAGGCATAACAATTTTGTACTTTAATTCTCTTTCATCTGTACAGTTGTTTATACCTGATATGTAAACCTTTGCTGTTCCCGGATTTTTATTGTCAGAGTAGCTTAACTGATAATTAATGCCCTCTACAAGTTCGATATCCTTATATTTAACAGTAACAGTAGGCAACTTTCTTGAACCGTCATATGTGTAACTTGTCTTACTTAATGTGCAACTAAAAGCTTTAGTGTTGTACTTGACACGAAGAATTGTAGGTGTAACTTCATTAGGATTAACCATATTAGTTGTGAAGCTTCGCGCACCCCATTGATAATAAACACCCATTATTGCAGGGGTATCAAGTGTGTAAACACCAACCTTTAAACCTTTAGACAAAGCAAGTTTTATGGCAGCTTCCGTAGTATAATTTTTTTCTCCATTAAAAGTAACTCCTTCAGCGTTACATTTAAGTGCGTCATTTACTGCATCTTCATCCAAAATAGTACTAAGATAAGTAGTTGCTAAAGTGCTGTCAATGCTTTTAATTTTATTCAAATAAGTTTTGCTAAAAGAAATAAAAGTTACACAGTCTTCAACGCCGGCATTTTTTAAAGGTTTAATTAATTCACTTTCAAAATAGTTAGGATAGTTACTGTCAGATACGCTCTTAATTTCAATCTGCCAGTTGACTTTTTTTCCTTCGGATTTGTATTTCTTAATCAAGTCAATAACCTGGTCTAATGTGGCAATTTTAAGATTGCTGTAAGCATCAACATTGTTACCCTTAGTATATGAATATTTTAACAGTTCGCTGTAAGTTGAGTCTGAAATATCAACGCTAACGCCCATTGTATTTTTTAATGAATCGTTGTGTGAGATAACCCATGTAGCCTTGCCGTTTGAATCGGGCTTACATCTTCTGATATCAAGTTCAATCTTTGAAAATCCTGAAGCTACAGCCATTTCAAAAGCCGGAATTGAGTTCTCCGGTGCATAAGCTGAGTAACCTCTGTGTGCAACTAAGTCAAAAGCATCAGGGTCTACTGTTGTAGGTTGTTCAGTTGTAGTTTCCTGTGGTTTTGTAGTTGTTTCTGCAGGATTAGTTGTAGGACTATCCGTTGTAGTATTGTCAGTTGTTGATTTCTCAGTAGTAGTAATTTCAGTGGATTGTTCTGTTGAAGTTTCAATTGCTTTTTCCAAAGAATCAGAAGAATTAACCACATTAGAAGCAGATTGCACAACATTATATGTGGCAGCTTCAACTTCGGTAGCCTGTGTGTTTACTTCATAAGAATGTGATGAGTTAAATGTGTCTGCCTTAACTTCCTTAGGCGGTGCTACATATCCGCTCATCATTGTTGTAATCATAGCAAGAGAAAGAATCTTTGCTACTAGTTTCGTGTTTTTATTTCTTTTTCCCATATTTATATCTCCTTTTCATACAAAATTGTATTATAACATTGATTGCATGATTTGACATCTAAATCTTATAAAAAATTTGTGATAAAAAACTGTTGAAAAAAAAAAAAAAATAGTTTATGCTACTTATATATTCCATACGACTGGCGGATTAGTGGGATTACCCACAGGGAGTATGGATGTACGTAGTCGACCGCCTGGGCAACCCTCTGGGTTACCTGGGTGGTTTTTTCATTTTGTGGAATTTTTAGAAAGGTTTGAAAGATTCTTTTAGAAAATTTCTTATAAGTTCTGCAAAACAATTAACTATCTTTGGAGAGGACAGAGGAGTTAAAATATGTTTATTAATTCTTTTTGCAGAAAAACTTCGACCCATTTTCTGCAAAGAGAATTACATTAAACAGTAATCTTAAATTAAAAACTTAAAACCCAAAGTAAACTTAAAATCAAAATTAAGGAGATTAAAAAATGCAGATGTTATCACTTGAAAATGAATTAAAAGAAAATTCATATCCGGGAAGAGGAATCGTAATTGGAAAAACACCTAATGGAAAGCATGCTGTAACAGCATATTTTATTATGGGAAGAAGCGAAAACAGTAGAAATCGTGTTTTTGTTGAAGAAGGAGAAGGAATCCGCACAGAAGCTTTTGATCCATCAAAGCTTGTTGATCCAAGTCTTATTATCTACGCACCTGTTCGTGTTCTTGGAAACAAGACTATCGTAACTAACGGCGATCAGACAGATACAGTTTACGAATTAATGGATAAGCAGCAGACTTTTGAACAGGCACTTAGAACACGTGAGTTTGAACCTGATGCTCCTAATTACACACCTAGAATTTCAGGAATTATGCATATTGAAGATGGAAATTATAATTATGCAATGTCTATCTTAAAGAGCAACAACGGAAATCCTGAAGCATGTAACAGATATACTTTTGCATATAATAACCCTGTTAACGGAGAAGGTCATTTCATTCACACATACAAATGTGACGGAAATCCACTTCCAAGTTTTGAAGGTGAACCAAAGCTTGTACCTATGATGGACGATATGGACGCATTTACAGATATGCTTTGGAACAGCTTAAACGAAGATAACAAGGTATCTCTTTTTGTAAGATATATTGATATTGAAACAGGAAAATACGAAACAAAGATTGTTAACAAAAACAAATAATTATAATAATCAGTGTAAGTTTTGGAGGAATATATAATGAAGGAATTAGAATTAAAATACGGATGTAACCCTAATCAGAAACCATCAAGAATATATATGGAAGAAGGAGAACTTCCAATTAAGGTTCTTAACGGAAAGCCTGGATACATTAACTTTTTAGACGCATTTAACGGCTGGCAGTTAGTTAAGGAATTAAAGAAAGCAACAGGTCTTCCTGCAGCAACATCATTTAAGCATGTTTCACCTGCAGGTGCAGCAGTTGGTCTTCCACTTAGCGAAGTTGAAGCAAAAATCTACTGGGTAGATGATCTTGGAGAATTATCACCACTTGCATGCGCATATTCAAGAGCAAGAGGTGCAGACAGAATGTCATCATATGGTGACTTTATTGCTTTATCAGATGTTTGTGATGTTTCAACAGCAAAGGTTATCAAGAGAGAATTTTCAGATGGAATCATTGCACCGGGATATGAACCTGAAGCACTTGAAATGTTAAAAGGAAAGAAGAAAGGGGCATATGCAATTATTGAAATTGACCCTAACTATGTACCAAAGCCAATTGAGCATAAAGAAGTATTTGGTATTACTTTTGAACAGGGACGTAACGAACTTAACATTGATGATGATTTCTTCAGCAATGTAGTTACAGAAAACAAAGATATTCCTGAATCAGCTAAAATTGATATGGCTATTTCAATGATTACATTAAAATATACACAGTCTAACTCAGTATGTTTCGTAAAGAATGGACAGGCAATCGGTGTAGGTGCAGGTCAGCAGTCAAGAATTCACTGTGTAAGACTTGCAGGACAGAAAGCTGATAACTGGCTTCTTCGTCAGGCACCACAGGTACTTAATCTTCCATTTAAGGAAAATATGAAACGTGCAGATAGAGATAATGCAATTGATCTTTATATTGGTGAAGAATATATGGATATTCTTGCTGATGGAGAATGGGAAAGAGTATTTACAGAAAAGCCACCTGTATTTACAAAGGAAGAAAAGCAGGCATGGCTTGCACAGGCTGACGGCATTACACTTGGTTCAGATGCATTCTTCCCATTTAGCGACAATATTGAACGTGCTTACAAGAGCGGTGTAAAATATGTTGCACAGCCAGGTGGTTCAATTCGTGATCAGGATGTTATTGATGCATGTAATAAGCATGGTATGGCAATGGCATTTACAGGACTTAGATTATTCCATCACTAAAAAGCATAAAATAGTGAGATTATAAGAGGGCTGTATTATTAACGATTGGACTTCTCCTTTTTAAAATTCTTGTGTAATTTAATAGTTTTACATAGCCTGCAGAAATTTTCGTCGCAAAAACGTTGATTTTCTTATTTTGCTCCGCCGCCTATTGTAAAACAAAAATCAAAACTCGCCTACGGCTCAAACAGTTGATTTTTGCTTTACTCTATGCTCGCAAAATTTCGAAAATCTGCCTATTGTTTGCTTTCAAAAATTTCTGCATCTATGTAAAAAAAGATATTATAAGAATTTCAAAAGGAGATATCTCACCGTTAGTGATACAGCTCTATTTTCATATAGCAGAGTTAAATATAAAAGGGTAATATAAAAGGGATTGTTTAAACTCTGTTGACATATGTGAGCCCATATAATATAATTTCAATGACATTGTACTATATGGTGTAGTACAATCTCACAAAAATTAGAAATTTGTAGAGGAAAAGTATGGAACGTATTTACAAGATATTGCCTAAATACGCATTTATTCCCATTATATCCTGCCTTTTATTAAATAGTATTACTTATTTTGGAAGCAGAATATTTACAACGGGAATGCACCACTATGATATAAGCATAGCCATTGATAGAATGCTGCCATTTGTAACTCCGATGGTATCGGTTTATGTTTTGGCTTATGTCACATGGATTTTGGGTTTTATCATAATAGGAAGAGAAAGCAAAAAATTATGTTATGAAGTATGTTCAGCGGAAATGATTGCAAAACTCATATGTCTTGTTTGCTTTATAATGATGCCAACAACATTAACAAGACCTGAAATTACAGGTACAGGCTTTTGGAATTGGCTTACCTCATTGATATATTCAATGGATGCGGCGGATAATCTTTTCCCGTCCATTCATTGTCTTGAAAGCTGGATATTATTTAGAGGTGTAATGAGATGCGAAAAGCAGGGCACGGCAATGAAGATATTTATGTTTGTGTCTGCAATTTTGGTTTTTGCATCTACAGTATTAATAAAGCAGCATGTTGTAATTGATATTATCGGTGGTGTTTTGGTTGTTGAAATAGGTTTATTCCTAGCAAAAAAATTAAATACAAAAAGAATTTTTTATGCTATTGAGAATAAATTAGGTTTAGAGTAGAAAGGCTTGGTAGGATTTTGAAGAGCAATAAGAAACAGATTATATGGTCCTTAATTTTTATAGCTTTAATTGTTTTGACAGTATGGGTTATTGTAAAACAGAATGAATCTTTTTCAATAGAAGGTTTTATAAATTATGTATCAGCTGCAAAATGGCAGTGGATAGCGTTAGCCTTTCTTTGCATGGTAGGATTCATCGTTTTTGAAGGACTTGCTGTTTTACAATTATGTAAGGCTTTTGGATACAAAGAGAAGGTTAAGCGTGGAATAGTTTATTCAGCTGTTGATATTTATTTTTCAGCCATTACTCCGTCAGCTACAGGCGGTCAGCCGGCATCGGCAATGTGTATGATGCAGGATGGAATTCCAGGAGCAGTAACAACGATTGTTTTGTTACTAAACTTGACCTTATACACAATTGCGATTATAGTTATAGGTGCTGTTTGTTTTATATTTAATTTTGATATGTTTAGGCATTTTAGCATTTGGTCAAAATATATGATACTTATCGGATGTGTTGTCCAGTTTGTGTTATTGACGGTATTTCTTCTTTTGGTTTATAAAGAGAAGATTGTTACAAAAATAGCAAATACCGGCATGAAGATATTGCATAAGCTTCATCTGATGAAGAACATAGAAAAGAGACAGGCACATTTGGTCGAAGTGGAAAGACAGTATAAGGAATGTGCGGCAGCAATAAAGAATAATAAAGTAGCTGTATTTAAGGCTTTTATATTTAACTTATTACAGAGAATTTCACTTATTTGCGTTTCTGTATGTGTTTATATGGGCGTAGAAGGAAATATAAAAAGAGCGTTTGATGTATTTTCAGCACAGGGCTATGTGGTTCTTGGTTCAAACAGCGTTCCCATTCCGGGAGCAGTTGGTGCAGCAGATTATCTTTTTATAGATGGATTTGGTGGTATATTAAAAGATCCTGTTAGTATTGAATTATTAAGTAGAGGGATTTCATTTTATTGTTGCATTATAATTTGTGGAATAATTACACTTGGTATTTATTGTACAAAAGCGTGGAAAGGAATGAAGCAGAAGAAAAAATGTTAGGTTTTTATGATTACACTGTTGTTCTTACATATTGCTCAGTAATTTCAGCAGTAATAGGGATTTATGTTTCACTTAGCGGAGCAGGTCATCCATATATTGGAGTAATGCTTTTGTTATTATGTGGTTTGTTTGATACTTTTGACGGACGTGTGGCACGTTCAAAGAAGAATCGTACAGAGAAAGAGAAAGCTTTCGGAGTACAGATTGATTCATTATCTGACTTAGTTGCTTTCGGTGTTTTGCCGGTTTGTATTGGAGTGGCATTATACAACAGAGATAAGTTTGATTTTATTAAAACAGGGAAGGAAAGCCTGTTATTACATATTCCATTTGTAATAATTGTTATTTTGGGAGCGTTATTTGTACTGTGTGCTCTCATAAGACTTGCATATTTTAACATTACAGTGGAAGAAACACAGGGAGACAGCGTAGGCGATGACAAATATTATTTTGGACTTCCTGTTACATCAACAGCATTAATATTTCCAACATTTTTGTTAATGAGACACATTATGCTTATTACATGTCAGATTAACATTTCGTATATTTATTATATTTTGCTGGTTATTGTTGGAATATTGTATATTTTAAAATTCAAGTTAAAGAAACCGGGAACAGCAATGATTTATCTTATGGTTGCTGTTGGTGCAGTTGAATTTTTGGCAGTAGTGTTAATGAAGATTTGTTTTGGAAGATAATATGAAAAAAGAAAGTTCAGGAATTTTAAGATTTTTATATAATACAGTGCCGGGAAGAATGGTACTTAAGATAATTACAAGCCCCACAATTTCAAAAATTGGTGGGGCTTATATGGATTGTAGGGTATCAAAAATTCATATAAAAGGTTTTATAAAAAACAATAATATTGACATGACTCAATATGAAAAAGCTAAATATGGATGTTTTAATGATTGCTTTACAAGAAAGATAAAAAAAGAAATGCGTCCTATTAATATGGAAGAAAATGCATTTATCGCTCCATGTGACGGAAGACTGTCAGCCTATCATATTTCAGAAAACTCGGATTTTTATATAAAGAAGAGTTATTATTCAGTGGCTGATTTAATAAAGAATAGTAAGAAAGCCCCTGATTTTAATGGAGGAGTATGCCTTGTTTTCAGATTGTGCGTAGATGATTATCACCGCTATGGGTATGTGGACGACGGAAAGATAGTTGAGAACAATTATGTGCCGGGAGTTTTGCATACTGTAAGACCTATTGCATTAAACAGATATCCGGTTTTTGTTCAAAATAGTCGTGAGTATTCTGTTATTGAAACTAATAATTTTGGAACAATTACCCAGATTGAGGTTGGGGCATTAATGATTGGCAAAATCAAAAACCACCAGAAATCAGGCTTAGTAAAAAAAGGTCGTG
>OGYE01001494.1_pt1 | contig 15173 bp, 10 predicted proteins | sample 1576471 | NCBI WGS metagenome assembly OGYE01 (sample SAMEA3541532, study PRJEB24748) | human gut metagenome | biome: human gut; feature: human-associated habitat; material: faeces | place: China | collected 2012
ACTGCCTGCTGCTTCCGAAGAAAAAGGATCTTGATTCCGACCATCAAAAAGTCCTATACCTATTGCATTTCTCATAGGGAGTTAGTACCTTTGAGTCGTATACTGAAAGGTCAGAACATCCCCATCTTTTCTCCCAAAACATCCCCATGTTTTGGGGTATTACATCCGGGTGTTTTGGGTGAAAACATCCCCATGTTTTGGGGCAATACATCCGGGTGTTTTAGGTATTCAGTCATATAGTGAAAGGTATTCGGTCACGGAGTCTTTACCGTAAGGTATAGGCTTTGTGTATGCAAGTTGTAGGTGTGCCTCGCGTCGGGCGGGAATATCTTTCGTTTTTTACGAACCTAATTATAAAGAAAGATTGGTATGTCAATGAATTATGTGGTCCGCAAGAAGGTGGACAAGAGTGGAGACAAGGAAGTGGTGCGCTACTACGCGGCGTCAAAAGTGCTTCAGCCGGAACCGGTGAGCAATGACGAACTGGCCAAGAGGCTGGCTTTTGTCAGTTCCTTGCAAGTGGGCGACGCCCAGTCCGTGCTGGTGCAACTGCCGGATATTATAGCGGACTATCTGGCGAGCGGGCGCACGGTGAACATCAAGGGGCTTGGAAATTTCTATCCTGCCATCACCAGTGAACCGGTGGAGCGGATAGAGGAGTGCACGGCAGACAAAGTCCGTATCTCGCGTATCTGCTTTAAGGCGGCAGGTAGTTTTATGCAGCGCATCTACCGTCATTTGGACTTGTTCAGCTTCCAGGTGCAGGAATTGAAAAAGGAGTTGAAAAAGAAGGGGTGATTGCTTGCAACCTTTTTTCCTGGAAATAACGCGTGCCCCTTGAATGCTTTTCTGCTCCAAGGGGCACGTTGTTGAAAGAGGTTGTGTGCTTCTTTTATTATTTTCTTCTTTAGGATTATTTTACCCAGTTACCGGCCATCCACTCGCACTCTGCTTTGATGTCGTCGAATGAAGTATATTTCAGGCTGGTGTCGACGGTGTTTCCGGCAGACACAAAATTGTCGTTGGTATAGATGTTCTTCTCACTTCTCAGTTCAGAGTCTACGGTCATGTTGGCGAGCTTGGAAGTACCTGCCAGCAGGGCGTTTTCGGTCTCTTCGCTTTCCAGGGTGACGGCGTTCTTCTTGCCGCACACTTTGGCGCCGTCTATCTCTACCTGGGTGCCGCGACGCAGACGGATGCCACGGTTGCCGGCAGCGGAGTTATTGCCTACAAGGATGAGGTTCTTCAGTACCGGGTGGGCTACCGGGGTGGCTGCATAGTTGTTTTCGTTGTTGTCGGCTTCGATAAGGCAGTCGCAGTCGTAGCCCAGGGTTTCTTCGGCTTCCTGGTAGGCCACGAGGTTGGTGGCGGTACCGTTCCAGCCTTCAGTCCAGTCGAAGGAGTCGTCGCTGCAACTTACGGATACCAGATTGCTGACGTTGACCGAGCCACCGAAGAATTCAAAGCCGTCATCGGAACCTTTGTAGGCTTGGCAGTACTCTACGGTGGTGCCATTGCCTACACCGTAGAAGGTGATACCGTTGGCTTCGTGCTCACTGTCGAAGGCATAGCCGCTGTATTCCACACGCACGTATTTCAGCGTGCCCGAATTGTCGGCATCGTCGTTGCCGCCATAAGTGGCACCGCCTATCTCGGAGCTGCCCTTACCGCCTTCGGCATTGGTGTGGGCCTTGCCGCAGATATGGATGCCGCCCCAAGCTCCCGGCTCTTCCTTTTCAGAAGTCATGACAATGGGGGCGGAGGAGGTACCGACGGCATTGATTTTACCGCCTTGTTTCACGAGGATGTAGTCCACGATGTCGTCGTAGATGGAGATAATTTTCACACCGGCTTCGATGTTCAGTGTGGCACCGTCCTCTACGATGTATTCGCCGCTCAGTTTGTAGGTGCTGCCGGCGGTCAGCGTTACGTCGGAGGTAATGGTACCTTTCAGGGTCGTGCCGTTTTCGATTTCATTGCCGTTTCCATTGTTGCCGTTGCCGCCATTGTCGTTGTTGTCATCGCTGCTGCAGGCGGTGAGGACAGACATTCCGGCTATCAAAGCCAGAGAGTAGGATTTCCATTTCGTTGCTTTCATAATTCCATTGTTTTTTAGTTATTGATTTATTGTAATGGGTTCTGTTGGTATGGTATGCGGTCCTTACAAGTTATAGCTTATCCCCACTTCAAAGTTCGTTCCTTTGCGGTAGCGTTCCACCTCCATTTCTTGCCCCGTGGTGGGAATGTCTTGCTTGAAGATGACGTCGCGGTTCAGCAGGTCGTTCACTTGCAGCTTTAGGCTGAAGTGCTTGCTCAGGCTATAACCGGCACTGAAGTTCAGTGTATGCAGAGCTTGTTGTTTCACGTCACCCAAACCTGATACGCCTACTGCGTGGATACGGCTGCCTTGCAGGTTGTAGAGCAGGGCAAGGTTGAGCTGCCTATCCTCACCGAAGCGGGGAGAGTAGGTGAGGTCGGCATTAACCAGGATGGGCGATGCACCTTGCAGGGAGCGTTCCTTGTTGGTGTAGGCACCACCTTGGGGTAGCTTCACGTTGGTGTACATGTAGCTGGCATTGGCGCCCAGTCGCAAATCTTTGATGAGTTGCTTTCGGAATTCCACTTCTACACCGCCTGCCATACCATTGTCGGCATTCTGGAAAGAGTGTTCCGTGGCACCGCCTTTCAGTCGCTGGATACGTTCGATTGGGTTGTCCAGATACTTGAAGTATCCGGTTATGGAAAGCATGTCGCCATTCTTCTTGAAGAGTTCGTAACGTAGGTCGAAATTGAAGTTATATCCGTTCTGCAGGTCTTCGTTACCGCGGATTTGTGCTGCTCCGTAGGATTCTTCGTAGAGGAACGGTGCCATCTCGATGAAGGACGGACGGGTGATGGTACGTGAGGCGGAGAAGCGGAGGCTGTTCTCTTCGTTGACCGTGTATTTCAGGTTAATGGCGGGGAAGAGGTCGTTCTTGTCCAGGTCGCGCCGTTCTGCATACCGCTCGCCGCCGTCTGTGGCATATTTCACCCACTGCTTGCTCAGCTCGTAGCGCACGCCGAGATTTACCAGCAGTGCGGGTATGGGGTAGAAGTCCGTAAGCAGATAGCCGGAGTAGATTTCATTGCCGGCCCGGTAGCTGTCCTTGGGCTGCATCTTACGTTCCAGGACAATGGTGCCGTTGGCAATGTTCTCTTGATTGAGAAAGCCGTCGGTGTCGTAAATGTCGGTGATGGTGGGGTTCAGCTTGTTGATGTTGTAATAGAAGCGGGTACCCATATAGTCGCGGCTTTTGTCCTTATAATTGAACCCCGCTTTGATAAAATTGTGGTCGTTCCACTTCCACTTCAGGGCGAGACTGGCATTCCACTCTTCCTCATTGAGTTCGCCGAAGTAGCGCATGGTTTCCTGGCGGTTCAGTTTGAAGAGGCTGAGGCTGCCGTCGTCGGCTTTGAGATACATTACTTGGCGGCGGTCGGGCTCTTCACTACCGGTTTTGCTGTAGGAACCGCCCCAGGCCAGTTGCCATGTGTCGTCCGTGCCAAAGTTGTGCACGCCGTTCAGTTGGTGGTTCTGTAGCGTGTAGATATGGGTGATGTTGTTGCTGCCGATGAGTTCGTGACCTTCGGCATCGGCACCTTCGCGGCGCTGGTAGGTGTCGATGGCGTTGCGGGCGTAGAAGAAGGTGTAACCGATGCGGTCGCTGCGGCGCAGGGTATATCCGAGGTAGCCCAGTGCGGCGAGTTTCAGTTCGTTGGCATAGCTGTCGTAGGCGAAGTTGTCTTGTACGTTGCCCGTGGCTTCCAACGTTTTATAAAAGGCGTCGTTCATATTCTGGTATCCGTTGCTGGCACTAACGGAGGCCAATAAACTTAATGTCTGGTTACCGATGCCGAGATTCTTTCCAAAGCCAAGGTTGCCCCCAAGTTCGGGCAGGGAGTTCTTCCTCTCTACAGCAAACGAAGTGTTGAAGATGTTTTTGGTCTTTACGTATTCATCAAACTCTTGCAAGCCCAGGTTGAGTGCAGCCTGGTCCAAAGTGGGTGTCTTGAAGAGCGAACCATCTCTATCCATCTGGAATCGCTCTTTTCCTAAAGTGTTGAACTTACCGCCGGTATTGAGGCTGATGTTGAAGAAATCTTCCGTAATGTTCTCTTTGGTGCTGATGTCAATGTGGGCACCACTGTAATCGGCAAAGGCACTGGCATCATACACCTTGCTTACTGTTATGTTCTGTACAGTACTTGACGGAAAAAGGTCAAGGGGAATCAGCTTGTTGTCCGGATTGGGTGAGGCGATGGGCAGGCCATTCAAGGTGGTGGTGCTGTATCGGTCGCCCAGTCCGCGGACGATGAGCTGCCCGGCGCTGGCAATGGAGATACCGGTTATTTTCTTTACCCCTTCCTCTACATTGCCGATACCTTTGATGCTCATCTCTTTGGAACCGAGGTTTTCGATGGCGAGGGTTGCCTTCTGCCGTTCCATCTGCAGGGCACGTTCGCCTTCGAGATTCTTTTTTGCTATGACGGAGACTTCTCCCAGGGTTTGCGCGTCACTTTCCATTTCGAAGTTCAGCACAATCTCTGTGTTGCCTGCCTGGATGTTATCCATCCGGATGTCCTTGTAGCCCACATAGCGGATGAGCAGGGTATAGTTGCCCGGTTTTACGTCTATGGAGTAGTGCCCGTCCAAGTCGGCAATGACACCTTGACGGGTTTCGGCTATCTGTATGGTAGCTCCCGTCAGCGGTTCTTTGGTTTGTCGGTCGGTGATTGTCCCTTTGATGGTTCCCGCCGTGGCAGCCATGACGGAAAGTGTGAGGAATAAAATAAGGAAGAAAATCTTTCCCAAGTCTAATTTCATGCTCATCTCTTTTCTTTGTACGTTTTTTAATCCGCTGCAAAGATGAGGCAATGACATTACACCGGTGATACATGGAACATACGTTTCATTTTCAAATCTATTACGATTTGGTTACCGCACATTCTTCCGGATTGTTTGTTATCCTTATATATAGGCTGCTTGGGACGAAAAAGGTCTCTAATGGTTGCTTATTAGAGTTTTATGGCTATTTTTGTATCTCAAACCAATATTGATAAATATATGGCTGTTCATCGTGACGATAGTGAACGTTTCCGGCGCCTTTCCATTCTTGGCCGGATAGGTTGGTGGGAGGCTGATTTTTCTTCAAGGCAGTATCTCTGCTCCGAATATGTCTGTAAGTTGTTAGGCTTGGAAGGGGAATACCTGAGCTTTGAGGATTTCGGTAAAATGATACGCGAAGACTATCGGGCGCGTATCAGCCGGGAGTTCCTTGCCATTCAGAATATGGAGGTCTATGAACAGACGTTTCCTATCTATTCTACTGAAGGAGTGGTCTGGGTCTACTCGCGCGTGGGGTATAAGGAGCATTTGCCGGATGGTACATTGAAGGCTTTCGGAGTGTTGCAGCGCGTAGAGATGCCGAAGGAGGAGGCTGCGAAGCAGGCTTTGCAAAGAGTGAACGATTTACTTTATCGGCAGACCTCAATATCCCATTCCCTATTCCGCTTCCTGAAAGACGAGGATATAAGTGCGGGCATTTACGACATACTGAAAGATATTCTTGATTTCTTTCGCGGCGGACGTGTCTATATATTCCAATATGATGAGAAGTGCCGGTACCAGAGCTGCACATACGAGGTGGTGGCTCCGGGAGTGGCTCCTGAGAAAGAAATGCTTCAAGGAGTCCAGGCTGACAGCCTGCCGTGGTGGACGTCACAGATTATGGCACAAAAGCCCGTTCTGCTGGAAACGCTGGGGCAACTGCCGGAGCACGCTTACGCCGAATATGAAATTCTGGCGAGACAGAATATAAAGTCCTTGATGGTAACTCCGCTGGTTGCCAATGACCAGGTGTGGGGATATATGGGCATTGATTTGGTGGACCGTACCCGAATGTGGACTAACGAGGATTACCAATGGTTTAGTTCGTTGGCAAATGTCATCAGCATTTGCATAGAGTTGCGCAAAACGAAGGATGAGGCTGTGCGCGAACGTACTTTCCTCAGCAACTTGTTCCGCTATATGCCTTTGGGGTATGTGCGGATGTCCATTGTCTGTGATGAAAAGGACAACCCCTACGGGTATTATGTGACAGATGCGAATTCTATCTTTGCCGATTTTCTGGGAAAACCCGCGTCGGCGTTTATCGGCAAGACTGCCTCGTCTTTTTCAAGGGAGGCGGCCCCCAGACTGGAATATCTGCTTGAGATAGTGAACACCGGGACACATAAGGAAATGGACATGTGTTTTGAGCTCACCAACAAGCACTGCCACGTGGTGATATACTCTCCGGAAAAGAATGAAGTGGTGGCGTTATTCCTCGATACGACAGACTCGGTACAGACTCATCTGGCTTTGGACCATAGCGAAAAACTGTTCAAGAATATCTTTGCCAATATACCGGCCGGGGTGGAAATCTATGACAAAGACGGATTCCTGGTAGACATCAACAATAAGGATATGGAGATATTCGGGGTCCGTGACAAACAGGATGTCATTGGAGTGAACTTATTCGAGAACCCGAATGTGTCCGCCCAATTGGCAGAACGTATACAGACCGAGGATATGGTCGACTTCCGCCTGAATTATGCTTTCGACCGGACTGAAGGGTATTACTCCACTTCCAAACAGCCGAAGGATGTGATACATCTTTATACGAAAGTGAGCAAGGTGTATGACAGTAAAGGTAACTTTACCGGCTATGCCATGATTAACATCGACAATACGGAACGGATTGATGCCATGAGCCGTATCTGTGATTTCGAGAATTTCTTCCTGCTTATATCGGATTATGCGAAGGTAGGTTATGCCAAGCTGAACCTGCTCGACCGGAAAGGCTATGCCATCAAGCAATGGTATAAGAATATGGGAGAGGACGAGAATACCCAGTTGGCGGATGTCGTGGGAATATACAGCAAGATGTACCCCAGCGACCGCAGGCGGATGCTCGAATTTTTCTGTAAGGCCCGTGTGGGCGAAGCCAAACATTTCCAGGGAGAGATGCGCATTGAACGTCCGGGAGAGAAGGGGAAATGGAACTGGGTACGTACCAATGTGGTCGTCAATCTGTTTGAACCGGAGAACGGACAAATAGAACTGATAGGCGTCAACTATGACATTACGGAATTGAAGGAGACGGAGGCTATGCTGATTGAAGCCAAGGAGAAGGCAGAAACCGCCGACCGTCTGAAGAGTGCCTTCCTTGCCAATATGAGTCATGAGATACGTACGCCTCTGAATGCGATTGTCGGTTTCTCCAGTCTGATGGGAGAGACCGGGGACATGGAGGAAAAAAGGCAGTATATGGCGATTATCGAAGAAAACAATGACCTGCTGTTGCAGCTGATTTCCGACATACTGGATTTGTCCAAGATAGAGGCCGGGACATTTGACTTTGTGGAAAAAGAGCTGGACGTGAACGTACTATGTGAGGACATTGTGCGCTTCATGAAGATGAAGGCCAAACCGGGTGTGGAAGTTCTCTTCGACCGTCATCTGCCGGAATGCCGGATTGTCAGTGACCGTAACCGTTTGAATCAGGTCATAGCCAACTTTGTCAACAATGCCATCAAGTTCACCACTGCGGGAAGTATACGTGTAGGATATGATAAGGTGGATGAAACTCATTTGCGTTTTTATGTGGCCGATACGGGCCTTGGCATTGAGCCGGAAATGCAGGCTCAGATATTCGACCGTTTTATAAAGCTGAATACGTTTGTGCATGGCACCGGCCTGGGGCTTTCTATCAGCAAGAGCATTATAGAGCAGTTGGGTGGCACAATCGGTGTGGACAGTGAACCGGGGAAAGGCTCATGCTTTTGGTTTGTGCTGCCGATTGTATAGTATGGAAATGTGCTAAAATACACACTCACCACAAATTATGCAGATTAACACAAGTCAAAGCTCTTGATTATCAGAACTTCTAAAGATAATTTGTGCCAATCTGTGTAATTTGTGGTAAGTGATGATACCCTCCGGTTATAATCCGAATGAGAACTTATCGATGGATTGATATACCACACTTGCAATACTCAGTACCACAATACCCAGCGTGCAAATGGCCAGGCTGGCACGTGTATAGTTGTCACTGCGGAATGCTGCAATCGGCTCGTCGCTCTTGTTGATGTACATTGCCTTTACAATCTTCAGATAGTAATAAAGCGAGATGATTGTATTGATAAGGGCAATGAATACCAGCAGATGGAAGCCGCCTTCGAAAGCTGCCGCGAAGATGAAGAACTTCGAGAAGAAGCCCGCAAACGGCGGGATGCCTGCCAGAGAGAACAGTGCCAGTGTCATCAGGAACGCCAACTTCGGATTAGTGGTATACAGCCCGTTATAGTCTTCAAGTGTGAACTTGCCTGCCCGCAGTGCCACAATCGTGATAACGGTAAATACGGCAAGATTGGCAAACATATATATCAGCACGTAGTATACCAGCGACGTCATACCTTGTGCGCTTCCGCTGATGACACCCAGCATGATGTAACCTGCTTGCGAGATACTGGAGAAAGCCATCAACCGCTTCAGGTTCTGCTGGCGTAGGGCGAAGAGGTTGGCAATTGTGATGGAGGCGATGATAACCCAGTACAGCACTTCCTGCCATTGTTCCACCATCGGAGCGAATACCTTGATGAGAATAGCCATCAGCACGAAAGCGGCAGAGCCTTTAGAGATGACACTCAGATAGGCTGTCACCGTGCTTGGAGCACCTTCGTAAACGTCTGCTGTCCAAAGATGGAAAGGCACCAGTGATATTTTGAATCCCATGCCGGAGAAGAAGAATACGAATGCCATAATCTGCAACGGGTCGCCGGTGAGGCGTGCCGGTATGTCGGCAAAGTAGAGAGTGCCTACCGTACCGTAAATCAAAGATAATCCGTATAGCAGCAATCCGCTGGAGAACAGTGCCGTGAGAATATATTTGGCACCTGCCTCGGCAGAGTGATGGCGGTATTTGTCGAAGGCAACCAATGCTGCCATTGGGATACTTGCCGTTTCCAGGCCGATAAAGAACATCAGGAAGTGGCCGGCGGAAATCATGAAGTACATACCCAGCAGGGTGGAAAGTGTCAGAATGTAGAACTCACCTTGTTTGATGGCAGTGTCTGGACGGCGCATCCATTCGTGCGCCATCAGGAATACAATCAGTGTACCTATACTGAGGATGGATTTCACGATGCTCTGTATCGGCTGATTGTGATACATGCCGCCGAAAGCATCTGCCACAGGACCGGGAACGATGGTGATAAGTGTGTGTATGGTCAGCAGAGCAACGGGCAGCATTGTGTTCAGCACCGGTTTGCCGTCATTCTTGTGTGCATCCGGACTCATGAAGAGGTCGGCGACAAAAAGGATGACGATGACCAATATCAGCGAAAGCTCTTCTTTGAGCAGGAGGAATTGGGAATAATCCATATCTATTTACGATTTTACGATTTACGATTTACGATTGAAATTACTCTTGGGATTTACGATTTTATGATTTACGATTGAGGTTACTCTTGGGATTTACAAGTCATTTATCAATCGTAAATCGTCAAATCGTAAATAAATCAGTTATTGGCAGCACGCTGTCTCCAATCATGCCGCTAATCCACCATGGTGCCATACCGAGGGCGGCAACGCATGCGATGAGGATAATGACCGCTGTGCGTTCGTCCCAAGTGGCGTCGCTCAAGGTGAGGTGATGCTTGTTGGTGCAGGTGCCGTAGAGAATCTTTCCTACCAGTCGCAGGATATAGACTGCCGTAATCACGATGGAGCTGCATGCAATGACCGTCCACACGCGGTGGAACGTATCGGGATGCTGGAACGAACCGGTGAAGATGGTCATTTCGGCAATGAAACCGCTGAGTCCGGGTAATCCCAGATTGGCAAGACCGGCGATTACATAGCAGACAGCCAGAAAAGGCATAATCTTCATCAGACCGGAGAGTTCGCGGACGTCACGCGTATGGGTACGTCCGTATATCATACCGATAAGGGCGAAGAACAAGGCTGTCATCAGTCCGTGAGAGAGCATCTGCAGAACAGCACCCGTGCAAGCTGTCTGGTTCATCATCAGAATGGCGAACAACACCAGACCGCAATGGCTGACGGAAGAGTAGGCGTTGATATACTTCAAGTCGGTTTGTACACAAGCGGAGAATGCGCCGTATACCACGGAGATTCCGGTAAGAATCAGGAATATCCATCCCAGTTCCTGTGCAGCTTCGGGCATCAGGTACATGGCTATGCGGAAACATCCGTAACCTCCCAGTTTCATCAATACACCGGCATGGAGCATGGATACGGCAGTCGGTGCGGAGGCGTGACCGTCGGGGCTCCATGTGTGGAACGGGAACAGAGCGCCCAGCACACCGAAACCGAGGAAGGTGAGCGGGAACCAGATACGTTGCTGTTCGATGGGAATATTGTGCATCTGTGCTATTTCCAATAGATTCATAGAGGTGGCTCCGGCACCGTAGTAGATACCCAGGATACCGATAAGCAGGAAGGCGGAGCCGCCCATCAGCATCAGTGTCAGCTTCATGGCGGAGTACTCCTTGCGTCCCGACCCCCATACACCGATAAGCAGATACATGGGAATAAGGGCAACCTCGTAGAACATGAACATGGTGAACAGGTCTATCGAGATGAAGAACCCGAACACACCGATGGAAAGGAAGGTGAACCAAAGGAAATATTCTTTAGTCAGCGGTTGCAGCCTCCAGGAGGCGAATGTTCCGGTAAAGACAATGATGGCCGAAAGCAGCAGCATGGCTACCGAAATACCGTCTACTCCTACCGAATAGTGGATGTTGAGTGCAGGATACCAGACCATGTCGGCACGGAACAGCATTTCATCCGTGGCACCAGCGTGGCGTGCATTGAGGTACATCACGGTCAATGCCGCAGAAAGAACCAGCAGAGCCGATGCACCGGTCACCATCACCGCGCGTATTTGTGCGATGTTGCGGCTGAGCCAAAGACCCAGCAACATCAGCAAGGGGATGAGTACAAATAATGATAAAAAGTTCATCTTTATATTTACGATTTAACGATTTACGATTTACGATTGAAAAATCTCGGGTTATAGCAATAGTAGCAGTATCAGTGCCAGCGTGCCCAGCAGGAATACAAATGTATATTGCTGGATGCGTCCGCTCTGCAGACCGCGTATCTCGTCACTGGTGGCATCGGCGCCCCAAGCAAGGAAGTCGAAGAAGCCGTCCACTACATGGCGGTCCCACCAGGCGATGGGGCGGCAGATGCAGCCGAAGATGATGCGGTGGGTGATGAACTGGTAGACCTCGTCCAGATAGAAGCGGTGGTAAGCTGCTGTCCACAAGCCTTTGAAACGGTGTGCCAATGTATCGGCAACGGGCTGTCGGCTACCTGCATAGATGTAGGTGGCAATGGCTATGGAAACCACCGCTACGGCGATACTTGTACCTGCCACACTCCAATCCAGATGGATGTTATATGCTTCACCGTTGGAACTGATGAAGTGTCCGAAAGGAATGAAACCGGCAACTATCGTAACCACAGCAAGGAGCATCAGGGGCAGGGTCATCGCCAGAGGACTCTCGTGGGGGTGAGGCATGTGGCTGTCGCCCCCATCGCTTGCCGACTTTTGCCCCGGCTCTGAGCCGGCCCAAAAGATACCATAATAAAGACGGAACATATAGAATGCTGTCATACCTGCAATCACTGTCATAATCCATCCCATAGTGGGGCTGAACTGGAAGCATGCCGTCAGGATTTCATCTTTGGAGAAGAATCCGGAGAACGGCGGAATACCTGCAATGGCAAGGCAAGCGATGAGGAACGTGATATGCGTAATGGGCATATACTTCCGCAGTCCACCCATGGCAGACATCTCGTTGCTGTGTACGGCATGGATGATGCTACCCGCTCCGAGGAACAGCAATGCCTTGAACATGGCGTGTGTGAACAAGTGGAACATGCCTGCCATGTAGCCCAGTCCCCCTTCGTGTGGGTCGGCTGATGTACATACACCCAGCGCCACCATCATGAAACCGATTTGGGAGATGGTGGAGAATGCCAGTACACGCTTGATGTCACTCTGCACACATGCCACACTGGCGGCATAGAATGCCGTGAAGGCTCCTACGTATGCTACGATGTGCAGCACGCTGGGAGCATATTCTATGAACAACGGGAACATGCGTGCCACCAGATAGACACCTGCAACCACCATTGTGGCGGCATGAATCAGTGCACTGACCGGCGTAGGACCTTCCATGGCATCGGGCAGCCAGATGTGCAACGGGAACATGGCACTCTTTCCGGCGCCACCGATGAACATCAGTCCCAAGGCAAGCGGAATCATGGCCGCACCGCCCTTTGCCAGCGCCATCTCATTGGGGCTGAAGGTGTATGTGCCGGCATAATATCCATAGACAAGGATACCTATAAGGAAACCTAGGTCAGCAAAACGGGTAACGATAAATGCTTTCTTCGAAGCAGCAATAGCTGCGGGTTTCGTATAGTAGAAACCAATCAGCAGATAGGAGGACACGCCCACCAACTCCCAGAAAAGATACATCTGGAAGATGTTGGTAGCTACTACCAGGCCCAACATTGACATGGTGAAGAGGCTCAGGTAAGCGTAGAAACGCTGCATACCCTTCTCATATTCCTCAACCTTGTAGTTCTCATCACGCTCTGCCATATAGCCGAAGCTGTAGATGTGAACCATGAAGCTGACGGTGGTAATCACGATGAGCATCAATACGGAGATTGGGCTCAGACGGAAACCGATGTTGAAGGTGAGCAACTCAGTAAACTTCAACCATGTGAAATTAAATACGGTAACAGTTGGGTACATACCTGTTGAGGCATCACGACCCACTGCAAAGAAGTACTCGTATGCTGTATATACAGACATCGCGAATACACAGCCCATCAATACGGTACCGATGAGTGCTGCTACCGGTCTTTTCATCTTCATACCCACAAGTCCCAGAACCAGGAAGCTCAGGAATGGCAGAAGAAGTATCAAAAATGCATAATTGTATTCCATTGTCTTTTAGAATTTCATGTTTTCAATACTGTTCACCTGGTCACTGTGATAGTTGCGGTAAACGTTGATAATAATAGCGAGCGCTACGGCTGTCTCGGCTGCTGCTACTCCGATAGAGAACAATGTGAAGAAGAAACCTTCCAACTGTCCCGGGAAGAGGATGCGGTTGAACACAGCGAAGTTCAGGTCGGCTGCATTCAATACAAGCTCGATGGAGATGAGCATGGCAACGAGGTTACGGCGTGTACAGAAGCCATAGACTCCGATGAAGAACAAGAGTGCTGAGAGCACGAAGAAATATTGTACTGGAATCATTTCTTATCCTCCTTTCTTGCGATTAAGATACCACCGATGATACATGCCAACAGGAATACAGAGATAAACTCGAATGGCAATACATAGCCATACTTGTCAGCACCTACCAGTGCAGAACCTACCTGATCCATTGGCACCTCGGTGTCGGCTACGGTTGCAGCCATATCAATAAAGTGATTCTTCAACACGATGACTGCCAGGGTTACGAAACCAACGAGGCAGACGAGTGCGCGACCTACAACCTTGCTACCCTTGACATGCTCCAAAAGACCCTGGAGGGTACGCTTTGATACCAACTGGATAGCGAAGACATAAAGCATGGTGATACCACCGGCATATACAGAAATCTGAGCTGCACCCAGATAAGTATAGTCGAGCAGGAAGAACATGCCTGCTACACCGAAGAGTACGAACAACAGGAAGGTTGCCGCACGCATGATGCGCTTGGTGAACACGCACATGATGGCTGAGCCAAGGATGACTACTGCCAAGATGACGAACATAAATAAATTTGCTGTTATCATTGTCTAAAGTCCTCCTTACTTAGTCTTGGTGTTAAACTTACCGATTTCCAATGGAGCACCACCATCGATGAGGTTAGGAAGGCTTCCGCCCTTATAAACCTCCTTGTCAAGGTGCATCACCAACTTGTTGCGGTCGAAGACTGCATTCTCGAAATCGTTGACAAACTTGATTGCACCGAAGTTACATGCGTTCACACAGAGTTCGCAGAACATGCAGTCGCCCAAGTCGTACTGGTAATCTACCAGCTTGCGCTTCTTCTTGCCTGTCTCTGGGTCCTCCACCATCTCGGTTACAATCTTGATGGTATCGTTAGGGCATGACTTCTCACACAATGTACAACCCACACACTTGTAAGCCTCGTTCTCATCACGAACAAAGACCAGGCGACCACGAAAACGTGGAGAGATGTGGAGTGTAGTCTTGCGGTTCTCAGGATACTGCTCTGTGCTCTTTGGTGTGAAGTACTCCTTCATGGTAGTCTTCATACCGATAGCGAGGGTCTTCAAACCCGCTGCAATACCGCCGAAATATGAATTGTTAGACATACTTTCTTATTATTATAATAATGTGTATTAAAGATTATCCGTGGAATCCGAATGCTACGCATACTGTCATCAAGATTAAGATGACCAGTGACAATGGCATCAGATACTTCCACTCCAACTTCAGAATCTGGTCGATACGGAGACGTGGGAATGTCCAACGTACCCACATCAGGAGCCATACCACGGCGAAGGTCTTACCGAAGAACCAGATGAAACCTGGGATGAGGTTCATCAGATTGTCGAAGCCCTCGATACCGATGTTCAATGGCGCCCAACCACCGAGGAATACGGTAGAAGCGATACCAGAAATCACGAAGAGGTTGAGGTACTCTGCCAGGTAGTAGAAACCGAAGCCCATACCTGAATACTCAGTGTGGTAACCGGCGGTCAACTCACTCTCAGCCTCAGCCAAGTCGAAAGGACCACGGTTTGCCTCAGCATTACCTGCTACGAGGAATACGAGGAAAGCCAGAATAGCTGGCACATGACCCTTGATAATCAACCAGTTCCAAGCACCAGTCTGTGCCTCTACGATACCGCTTACCTGCATGGTGCCGGTAAGAACGACTGCAGAAATCAGACAGAGACCGAGAGACATCTCATAAGAAATCATCTGTACGGCACCACGCATGGCAGATACCACAGAGTACTTGTTGTTAGATGCCCAACCAGCGAGGAACACACCCAAAACGCCGATAGAACTTACGGCTGT
>OGYE01001496.1_pt1 | contig 15171 bp, 15 predicted proteins | sample 1576471 | NCBI WGS metagenome assembly OGYE01 (sample SAMEA3541532, study PRJEB24748) | human gut metagenome | biome: human gut; feature: human-associated habitat; material: faeces | place: China | collected 2012
GTCTCGTTTGAGAGCTTGTCAAAAATACTTTTTTGACAAGCTCAAGCGGCGTGACGGAAACCGTCACGCCGCTTGTCTGCGTTATGCGTATATCAGCTGAATTTGATCTTTGTATTCTCGCCCATGGTGACCGATTCGGGATAGAGCGGCAGGAACACATAGCCCGCGTCCTGCAGCTGCTTGACAGCGCCCGGGAACGCGATGAGCGTGTTGGCGTTCCAGTCGTGGCTGAGCAGGACAGCAATGTCGAGCTGCTTTACCTGCCAGACGGCCATGCTCTGGATCTCATCGGCGGTCTTTCCGGCGACGCCGTTATCGAACACGTCGCACGACCATTCGATCCACTCGTAGCCCGCTTCCTTGACGGCCTCGGTCGGGTCGGTGCCGAGCAGCGCCTTGGCCCACGCCGAGCCGCCGGGGTAGCGGAAGATCTCCGTATGGAAGCCGGTGCATTCGTACACCCACTCGTCCTGTTTTTGGATCATTTCGATCAGACCCTCGGGCTTCTGGTAGAGATTGCCCATGGCAGCGAACTGGTGGGAGTATGTATGGTTAGCGACCGCGTGGCCTTCGGCAAACTCGCGGCGAAGCATTTCGGGCTCGTCCTCGGATTCGTTCGCCTCGTGCGAGGTGAAGAACGTCACATGGACGCCCAGCTCCTTGGCTTTGTCGAGCACCTGCGTGGTGAGGCGCGTGGGGCCGTCGTCAAATGTCCAGTAGCAGATCTTGATATCCGTTTCGCCGGCCTGCACCTTTTCCTCCAGCTCGCGGATCTTGGAAGCATACTCGCGCCGCTTGGCAAGCGTCTCTTCCACGATGTTATCGAGCCGCTCGTTCTCGGCGCGAAGCTCTTCGAGCTGCGCGGTCTTATCCTCGTTATCGGAGAGCGCCGCGGCAAGCTCGGAAGCGAGCGTCTTGCCCTCGTCGCCGCCCTGCGAAATGTCCTCGCGCAGCGCGTCCTGCTGCGCCTTCATATCCTCGCTGAGCTTGTCGGTGCTTTCATCGACGAGCTGCGTCTGCGCGCGAAGGTCGGCGGCGCTGGATTCGTATTCCGCGATCGGCACGGCGCGATACTGGAAAAAGGCAAACACGCCGAATCCCACCGCGACGAGCGCGAGGCCAAGCAGAACATAGTTAATTACCTTTAAGGTATTCTTCAACCTGATCCACTCCCTTCTGCATTTCCTCGTAGACGGAATTGTAGTACGCGGTGTCCTCGTCCGCGAGCTTCGTTTCGACTTCCTTTTCCACTGCCGCGATCGATTCGTCGAGCGCGGCGTTGTCGGCTTTGAGCGCGTCGATCTTTTCCTGCGTTTCGCCAAAGACCTCCTGCTCCGCCGCCGTCCATGCGGCGGCACCGGTCTCGGTCTCGGGATCAACGGCGTCGTGCCGCGTCTGTGCCGCGGCGAGCGTCTCCTGCGCCGAGGCCACGGCGCTCTCGCCGTCGGCACGGAGAGCCACTGCCTGCTTCAGAAAGTAGACGCCGCACACGACGCCGATGACAAGGATCACCGACAGCAGCACGGTCATTACGGTGCGTTTCATCGTTTGCAATCACTCTTTTCTTTTTTTATACCTTTTTTCAGCCGCAGCGCGGCTGGTTTACCCTTTTTGATAAAGCGCGAGCAGCTCTTCCGTCTGGCGCGTGAGGTCAAACTTCGTCACGGCGCGGCGGCGTGCGTTTTCGCCGCAGGCGCGGCGGTACATCCCGTCCGTCATAAGCCGGTGCAGCGCATCGCACAGAGCGCTCGCGTCGCCGGGCGGCACGCATTCCCCGCAGCCGTCAGCGAGGTCCGCGCCCGCGCCGACGTCCGTCATAACGAGCGGCAGACCGCATTCCATCGCTTCGAGCGCGGCGAAGCTCATGGCCTCGTTATACAGCGCGCTGCTCACGTAGACATCCGAGGAACACATCAGCGCTTCGGCGTCCGTGCGGTAGCCCGCGCGGATGACGTTTTCGTCAAGGCCCCTCTCACGGATGCCCTCGCCCACGGCGTCAAAAAGCTCTCCGTCGCCCGCGATGAGACAAGCAAACGGAGCGTCCGTGCGCTCCTTGAGCTGCGCAAGCGCGTCCAGCAGGAAGAAAAGCCCCTTTTCCGGCGCATAGCGCGCCATGGTGAGAAAAACGAAGCAGCCTTCCGGCAGCGTGAACTCCGTCCGGATGACGTTTCGCCGCAGCGGCAGGGGCTTCGGCGCAACGCCGTTGAAGATCACGCGAACCCTCTCTTCTTTGACGCCGTTTTCGCGCAGAAGGTTCGCCCCCTGCGTACAAACCGCGATGCACGCGGCATCGTGCGGTGTGATACGCCGGTTGACGGCACGCCAGAGGAAGCTCTGGCGCACCGTAAGATGGCTCGTGAACACGACGCGCGTCTCCCTCCGCCAGAGGCGCGAGAGCACGGCGATCACATTTTCCCGCGGGTACTGCGCGTGGATAACGTCGATGCCGTTTTCCGCGCACAGCCGGGCAATGCTCTTCGCCGCGGCGAGCGCGTGTGAGGCGCGCAGGTCGAGCCGGAACACGCCGCAGCCGAAAGCCTTTGCCTTTTCCGCGAGCTCCCCGCCGTCCATGTAGGCAAGGAAGCAGCGGTGTCCCTGCGCGGAATACGTCCGCATCAGGTTTTCGACGTACTTTTCCGTACCCGCCCTCCCGGCGTAGCTGATGAGATAGAGAATGTTCAATTTCTTAATAGAAGAGCTTCGCGATCGGGCTATCGGCGTCAAGGATCAGCGTCTTTTCCGCACCGGTCATGGACGCCTGCAGCGCGTCAAGCGCGATCATAAACGTATAGAACTCGGCTTCCTCCGGCGAGTCGTACACCTCGGAGAGAATGCGCATATACTCCGCGTCGCCCTCGGCACGCACCGTGGCGGCGGTCGCGTCGGCGTTGGCGAGGAGGATCTGCACCTGCTTGTCGGCCTCGTTGCGGATCTCCTTGGCGCGGCTCTCGCCCTCGGCAAGATAGCCCGCGGCAATGTTGTTGCGCTCAGAGATCATGCGGCTGAACACGGCGGATTTGTTATCGTCCGGAAGGTCGATCTTCTTCGTCTCCACGGCGATGAGCTCAATGCCGTAGCGGTCGAAGGAATCGCCGATCGTCGCCATAACGGTGCGCACGAGCGTGCCGTCGCGCCCGGAGATGATCTCCGCCTGCGTCATGGACGAGAGCACGGTTTTGAGCGCGTTATACACGTTCGCGTTGATGCGCCCCTCGGCATTGGATACGCTGCCGGAGAGCGTTTCGATGAAGAGGCGCGGGTCCTCGATGCGCCAGATGGCAAAGCAGTCGGCAATAAGGGTCGTCTTATCCGCGGAGATCATATCGCTTACGGGCAGGTCATAGAGCAGCACCGTATTGGGGAGCGTGCTCATCTCCTGCACAAAGGGGATCTTGAAATACAGTCCCGGCTCGCTCTTTACATCAACGACCGCGCCGAACTGGCGCACGACGCCGTATTCGTTCGGCTGTACGACGTACAAGCTGCTCAAAAGCAGCACGAGGATCACAACGGCGAGCACCGCGATAACGATCGTCCGGCCGACGCGGGCGGGACGGCGGGTGTTATTATTTTCCATAATTACGGCTCCTCCCCTGTCGTGGTCGTTGTGTTCGTGCCGGTGAAGCTCTCGAGCGGGAGAACGGTCTGCAGCGTGCTGCCGTCTCTGCCGGTGATAACGATCTTCATATCCGGGAACACCTTGGCGATCATTTCATAGAACAGGCGCTGGCGCGTGATCTCCGGATACTTGGAGTATTCGGCGTACAGCTCCGTGAAGCGCGAGGCCTGACCCTCGGCCTCGGCGATGCGGGATTCCTTGTAGGCCTCGGCCTGCTGCAGAATTTCGTCCGCGTTCGCCTTGGCGGCGGGCAGCTGCTCGTTGGCGTACTTGTTCGCATTGTTGATGGCGGTCTCCGCCTCCTGCTTGGAGGTCTCCACCGCCTTGAACGCCTGCTGCACCTCGAGCGTGGGGGGCTCGGCGTCCTGCAGGGCGATGTTCACGAGCACGAGACCGATATCCTCCTGCTCGAGACGGGTGCTGATCTTGTCGCGGATGACGCCCTGGATCTCCGCCTTGCCGGTCGTGATGATATCGTCCACGCCGTAAAGGCCGATCGTATCGCGGATGTAGCTCTGGCAGAGCATTTTCAAAATGGCTTCCGGCTCTTCGCTGTTATAAAGGTACTTCACCGGGTCGTCCACGCGGTATTCCACATAGAAATCCACGTTGACGAAGTTGAAGTCCACGCTGATCATGAGCGATTCGTCCTCGTTGTTCACGTTCGTGCGCAGATCGTAGCCGAGAGCAAAGCCCTGCGTCGCCTTGCTGACGATGGTTTTCTGCTGGATGATGGGGATCTTGAACTTGAGGCCGGACGTGCTCACGACGGACGGCTTGCCGAATGTGGTGATAACGGCGTATTCGTCCTCCTGCAGCTGGTACACCGAGCCGAAGCCCAGCGCGCCGACGAGCACGAGCACCGCCGCGGCCGTCACGATCGTGCGCGGCAGGGTCTTTTTCCCGTCGCCGCCGTCCTTTCTGCGCGTGGTGCCGAGCACAATGAGCACGGCCGCCGCCGCAAGGACGAGGATGAGTGTGATAAGGCTCATGGGATTCTCCTTTCTTTATGCGGCGGAAAACGTCTACTCCGCCATATAACAGCATAGCACAGCGCACACCGTTTGTCCAGAAAAGCCGCGTTCAAAGCTCGAGCGCGAACCACTCCCTGCCGGTCTCCCGGAAGCCGAGCGAGAGGAACATATTCCGGCTCTGCGTGTTGAACGAATAGATGTTCGCCGTCACGCGCTCCATGCCCTTTTCGCGGGCAAGATCGAGCATGGCGCGGATACACCGGCGGCCGATGTGCCGGTTCTGATATTGCCTGCAGATCACGATGGCGAGCTCGCCGCTATTTCGCAGCGACACGTCGCCCACCAGAACGCCGCGGTACGATATATAATAACATGCCCCGTGTGTGCTCAGATACTTATACATGGCGTTGAGCCGCTCGCTCGTATAAACATGGTCGATGTTATCGACCTGGCGGCACACATCCGGATCCTGATACCACGGAAGCGCCGTTTTCTCATTCGGGTAATACGGCACAAGCGAAATCTCTTCGTCCACAATGCGCACACTGGCGGGATCGGCCATTTCTCTCTTCCTTTCTCTACGCAAACCAGCCGTATGCGCAGATCGCGCGCATACGGCATGGTTTTTTATCTTTTCACTTTCCGCACCGGGCGGGTGATGCTGCGGATGAGGAGCGTGCCGAGCACCGCCGCGCCGATGAAGAGCACGGCAGCGGCTACGGCGAGCACCGTGACCGTCCAGCGGAGATTTTCGATCTCCGCATCCGAAGCATCCGGCGTCTCCGGCGCAGGCGATGGCGTCGGCTCCGCGCTTGGGGACGGTTCCGGCGTCGGTGTTGCCGCCTCCGGCACGGTGATAAGGCCGTAGCGCTGCATCGTTTCCTCGCGCGTATCGTAGATATAAAGTCCCGGCTCGCCGCCCTCGGGCCGCGCGTAGAACACAACGTACTCTCCCCCGTCCTCCGGCAGATACGCCCGGCACACGCTGCCGAGCAGCGCGTAATCGCCGAGAACGCAGCCCTCCGGCGGCCGGACGGAGAGCATCGCGGCGTCGAGGATCGTGTACGTTCTCCCCTCCGCGGTGAAGATCGTCCGACCGGCGGCAGGCGTCGCCTCCGGGATCTCCGGCTCAGTCGTATCGACATGGTTGTCGCTTGTCGGCTGCGCGGCGGTGTCCTGCGTCTGCCGCGTGACGGCGAGCGTATAGACCCTCTGCACGCCGTTCCCGGCGGTGACGGTTACAGTCACATAGTTCAGCCCGACGGAGAGCGAGCCGTTCCCGCTCACGGCGGTGGTGGCCGAAGCGTCGTTCTTCACGGCGCTCACGGCGAGCCACGTTGTTTCATACGGCACCGTCACGGCGTAGTTCGTCACATTGGCGGAAAATGCCGGGGAGAGCGTGCCGGGATCGATGTAGAGCGCGGAAAGCGTGCAGTCGGAAGAGGCCGACGTGATCGTCACCGATGCGCTGTGGGAAGCGTACTCCACGCTCACCGCGTCGCCCCCGGCATTGCTCGCGCTGCACGCTGTCGGGCGGAGCGCCGTTGTGCCGATGGCGCGGGCCGTGAAGCTCAGGTTGAGAGAGAATTTCCCCTCGCCGCTGCCGCTGTAGTCCACGATGCGCAAACTCCCGCCGTTATCCTGCACCGCCGCGTTGCCGAGCCCGCCCGATGCGCCGGTGTAGGTAAGATAGTCCGTGTCGTACACGAGCGTCAGATCGATGCCCGCAACGGCGGAGGTCGTATACACGTTCACCGTGACGGTGTTTCCGACAACGACACTCGGATCGGAGAACATCACGTCCGTATCTGCCGCCCTGGCGCTCACCGTGAGCCACGGCAGCAGCGCTGCGGCGACGAGCAGCGCGAGGATCGGTTTTCTTTGTTTCATCGGCAAGCCCTCCTTACGGCGTGATCGTCGCCGTGCCGAGCAGATGGTTTCGTATGCGGATAAGATCGTTGATCGCCGCCGTGCCGCTGCGGTCCACGTCCGCTGCGGCCAGACTCAGCCCGGTCAGCTCGCCGGTGCCGAGAAGGTGGTTGCGCAGCTTGATGAGATCGCTGATGGTGACGGCGCCGTCGCCGTTGATGTCGCCCGCGACGACGACGTACCCGGAAGCGAACACCGCTTCCGCGCCGTCGAGTTCATACGTGATCTTCACAAAATCGCCGGTACACATCGGCGCGTCCGACGCCTTGGCAGCGCCCGCGGCGTCCGTCACGGTGAGCGTTCCGCCGCTCACGCCGAGCGACGAAGTAAATGCGGCAAACGCCGTACCGGGCGCGACGCCCGAAACACGCCCGTCCGCGCTGAAAGCGTAGGGGCCGGTGATCGTCACCGGCGCGTCCGGCGCGCGGCGGTGGACGGAGAGCGTGTATGTTTCCGATGCGCCCGATTCCGCCGTCACGGTGAGCGTGACGGTGTTCACGCCGACATTGAGCGCATATTCGCCCGTCCCGGCGACGCTCGCCGCGGCATTGAGCGGCGAGGCCGTTACGGTGATGCGCTCGGTCTCGTTCGGAACGATGACGGTATATTCCCGTATATCCCGCCGGAACTCCGGCGAAAGCGCGCCAGCGCTCACTGTAAGTGAGGAAAGTTTCGTGTTCGGCGAGCCGTCGCCCGTCGGAGCGGGCACGGCGGTATCCGGCATGTTGAGATACACCGGAATATTGAACGTGAGTTTGGATGCGCGCATCTCCTCGCTGTAGGCATAGGAGAGCAGCCGCCCCTCGCTCGCCGCGCCCGCAACGTTCGTCATGTACTGGTTCCAGTACATGTTCTCGCCCTGCACGTTGAAGCGCTTGAGATAGAGCGTATTCTGTCCCGCGGCAACATAGTTCGCGGCATAGAAGGCCGCGCCGCCGCGGATGGCTTTATATAGGCTGTTCCACGGCCGTCCCCACGAGGTGCCGCTCCCGTTATGGCCGCCGCTGGCGTACCACAATCCGCGCTCCACGGCGGAATACTCCGCGGTCTTGTAAGCGCCGATGTTGAAGGCGTTATAGTACCCCGGAAAGCGGCGGTTCGTGCCGCTGATGCTCTCGCTCGCGCCGTTCGTGCCCATCTCCTGCAGCATCATCGCCGCAAGAATGTACGGGCTGACGCCGCAGTCCGCTCCGGCGGTATAGAGCGTTTCGGCGTAGGTGTTCACGCCGTTGGAAGTGTCGAGGTCGGTATCGTATGTCGTGTCCGCGAGGAACGTGCCGGACACGAGCACCGCGAGACTCTCGCGCGTCTGCGAGGCGGCGTCGTACCCCTGATAAAGAAACTGGAACACGGCGCTGCTGTCAAGGAAATTGCGCGGGTCCATGTAGTGCGCGATGATCTCGCGCGACGCGGCGACCCAGCCGCCGCTGTCGAGCTCGATCCACGTGTTGTCCGTCCAGTTGAACGCGCCCTCCTGCGTGGATTTCCACGAGGACGGGGCGCTGCCCCACACAAGGCTTTTGCCGAGGACGTTCTCCTCGTTCACGGCGGTGTTCCAATCGACATTCGTGAAGAACGGCCGGAACTCCCACGCCGGGTACCGGCTGTGGAGCTGCCAGAGACCTTCGAGATAGCTCTCCGGAAAGCCGAGCGCGCGGAGCTGTGTAAGATAGGCATCGCGGTCATTCGCCGCGGTGGGTTCCGGTTCGGATGCCGGCGTTTCCTCCGGCGTCGGGGTCGTCTCCGGCTCTGAGAGCGTCACGCTCTCCGCCGGGACGTAGCCGGTCTCACCGCCGGGCTTTTGTATGTAATACCAGAGCGTGCCGTTCGCATCCGTCTCCTCGGCAAGGATCGAAACGGCGCTCCCGTCCGGCACCTCCCCCGCGGTCTCGCCGCCGGGCGACGCGAGCAGAAGGAGGATGCCCGTCGGCGCGCTCACCGTGCCGGTCCTCGTATCCGCTGCCAGCGCAGACGGCATCGCCGCGGCGAGCAGCAGCACGGCCAATATAAGCGCCGCGGTGCGGCGCAGAAAGCGGCGATTTTTCGGCAAGTCCTTCCCTCCTCTCGGTCGCGATTTAAAATGTTACAATTTGTAACTGTATCCTACCATCCCGCCCCCTCTCCGTCAACCGCCAGTTTTTGCCGGCGCGAAAAAATAACCCCCCAGTAAAACTGGGGGGCAACTTTTATGACAGCGGTTATCCGCCGAGGTAGGCCTTCTGCACCTGCTCGCTCTTTGCGAGCTCCTCGCCGGTGCCGGAGAGGGATACCTTGCCGTTTTCGAGCACGTACGCGCGGTCAGCGATGGAGAGCGCCATCTGCGCGTTCTGCTCAACGAGCAGGATCGTCGTTCCCGCCTTGTGCAGCGACTGGATGATATCGAACACCTGCTCCACAAGGATGGGCGCAAGACCCATGGAGGGCTCGTCGAGCATCATGAGCTTCGGCGCGCTCATCAGCGCGCGGCCCATGGCGAGCATCTGCTGTTCGCCGCCGGAGAGCGTTCCGGCGACCTGACGGCGGCGTTCCTTCAGGCGCGGGAACAGCTCGTACACCTTTTCGAGCCCCGGCTCGACGGTGGAGTTGGCGCGGGTGAACGCGCCCATTTCAAGGTTTTCCTCCACGGTCATCTGCGCGAACACACGCCGTCCCTCCGGGACGAGCGCCAGACCGTCCTTGACGATCAGGTGGGGCGCCTTGTGCGCAATGCTCTCGCCCTGAAAAACGATGTCGCCGCCGCGGCTGCGGAGAAGTCCCGCGATGGTGTCGAGCGTCGTCGTCTTGCCCGCGCCGTTCGCGCCGATGAGCGTTACGATCTCGCCCTCGTTGACCTCGAAGGAGACGCCCTTGATGGCGTGGATCGCGCCGTAATACACTTGAATGTCCTTGACTTCGAGAAGCATGCGTCAGCCCTCCTTCTTCTTGCCGAGATAGGCTTCGATCACGGCGGGGTTCGCCTGGATCTCCTCTGCGGTGCCCTTGGCGATCACCTTGCCGAAGTTCAGTACACAAATGCCCTCGCAGATGCCCATAACGAGCTTCATGTCGTGCTCGATGAGCATGACGGCGATCTGGAACATGTCGCGGATCTTGACGATGTTCTCCATGAGCTCCTGCGTCTCGGAGGGATTCATGCCGGCGGCGGGCTCGTCGAGCAGCAGCAGCGACGGGTTCGTTGCCAGAGCGCGGACGATCTCCAGACGGCGCTGCGCGCCGTAGGGCAGCGAGCCGGCCTGCACGTTCGCCATGTCCTGCATATCAAAGATCGACAGCAGCTCCAGCGCGCGCTCGTGCGCGGTGCGCTCCTGCCGCCAGTAGCGCGGCAGACGGAATATGCCCTCAAACGTGGAATACGGCTCCTGATTGTGCAGGCCGATCTTCACGTTGTCCTCGACCGTGAGGTTACTGAAAAGGCGGATGTTCTGGAACGTGCGGGCAATGCCCATGCGGTTGATCTGCTCGGTCGTTTTGCCGGAGGTGTCCATGCCGTCAAGCAGAATGGTGCCGCGGGTCGGCTGATAGACCTTGGTAAGGAGGTTAAAAACGGTGGTCTTGCCAGCGCCGTTCGGGCCGATCAGCCCGGCGATCTCCGTGCGGCCGATGGTGAGATTGAAGTCGTCCACGGCGCGAAGTCCGCCGAAATCGATGCCGAGATGGCGGCATTCGAGCACGGGCGTTTTGTCCAGATCGCGCTCGGGGATGATGGCTGTGCTCGGGAATTCGACCATTTTCCCCTTTTCAAACTTTTTAGACATCTTCCCTCTCCTCCTTCCGTCCGGGGATCACGCGGCGCAGCAGCGCCTTGAAATCGTCGTTGTTCGTCGCGAGCATCACGAGGATGAGCACGATGGCGTAGATCAGCATGCGGTAATCGGCAAAGCTGCGCAGCGCCTCGGGCAGCGCCGTGAGCAGCGCCGCGGCGATGACCGAGCCGAGCATATTGCCCAAACCGCCGAACACAACGAACACGAGCACGAGGATGGATGTGTTGAAATCGAACTTATTCGCGGCGATCGTGGAGTAGTTCAGCGCGAAGAGCGCGCCCGCCGCGCCCGCCATGGAAGCGGAGATGACAAAGGCGGTCATTTTGTAGCGCGTCACGGGGATGCCGACGCTCTCGGCGGCGATGCGGTTATCGCGGATGGCGAGAATGGCGCGCCCCGTGCGGCTGTTCACAAGATGGAAGATCACGATGAGGCAGAGCATCACGAGGATAAAGCCGCCGGTGAACGTGGCGATCTTCTGCACGCCGCCGATGCCCATCGGTCCGCCGAGAATAAGCTTTCCGCCCTCCTCCAGATTTTCGGGCGCCTGCAGGAAGCGGATGTGGCAGCCGCGGCTGTCAAGGCCGATATAAAGGTTCGTGAAAATGCTCTTGATGATCTCGCCGAAGGCAAGCGTCACGATGGCGAGATAGTCGCCGCGGAGACGCAGCACCGGAATGCCGATAAGAAAGCCGATGATGGCAGCGAAGATCGCGCCGATGACCATCGCAATGGCGAGACGCAGCGGAGCGCTCGCAATAACGCCCTGCAGCGACACCGCCGCCGTCGTGCCCATGAAGGCGCCGACGCTCATAAAGCCCGCGTGGCCGAGCGACAGCTCGCCCATCACGCCGACGGTGAGGTTGAGCGAGATCGCCATAACGACGTAAGCGCAGATCGGCACGAGCATGCCGCGCGCCGTGGAGGAAAGCAGCTTCTGTCCGGAGAGGATCTGGAGAACGATATACGCAGCAATCACAAAGGCATACGTGATGCACTGCCGCCGGTTGATTTTCATTCGGGCTAAAACTTTTTTCATCGTACCCACCTCACACTTTCTCGCGGACCTGCTTGCCCAGCAGACCGGACGGCTTGACGAGCAGCACGATGATCAGCACCGCGAACACCACGGCGTCCGACATCTGCGTGGAGATGTACGCCTTGGCCATAATCTCGATAACGCCGAGTAGCAGTCCGCCGAGCAGAGCGCCGGGGATCGAGCCAATACCGCCGAACACGGCGGCGGTAAACGCCTTGATGCCGGGCATGGAGCCGGTCGTGGGGACGAGCGTCGGATACGCCGAGCAGAGCAGCACGCCCGCGACCGCGGCAAGGCCGGAGCCGATGGCGAACGTCATGGAGATCGTCGCGTCTACGTTGATGCCCATGAGCCGCGCCGCGTCCTTGTCCTCGGAGCAGGCACGCATCGCCTTGCCCATTTTGGTCTTGCCGATGAAGAGCGAGAGCGCAACCATGATGACGACGCACACGGCGATCGTCACGAGCGCGACATACGAAACACGCAGCTCACCGCCGAAGAGGGCAAAGCCCGTCTCGCCGCTCGCCGACTTGAAGAAGTTCGGGAACACGACCGGACTGGAGCCCCAGAGCAGCAGCGCCGCGTTCTGGAGGAAGTAGCTCACGCCGATGGCTGTGATGAGCACCGCGAGCGACGTCGCCGCGCGCAGCGGCTTATACGCCAGCTTCTCGATCGTCATGCCGAGAACGGTGCAGACGATCATGGCAAGGATCACGCCGACGATCGGAGGGAGATTAAACTTGGTGCAGGCAAAAAAGCAGATATACGCACCCACCATGATGACGTCGCCGTGGGCGAAGTTCAGCATTTTCGCAATGCCGTAGACCATCGTGTAGCCGAGGGCGATGATCGCGTAGATGCTGCCGAGGCTGACGCCGCTGATCAGAAAGTTCAGGAAACTCAAGGCTGACACCCCTTTCGGGTCAATTTCTTTCTCTTTTTCTCTCTAAAAACTAAAATACGGGGACAGGGGAAAATGCGCATCGGAAAAAGGCTTCGGTGCGGCCTCTTTCCGCTGCGCGCCTTCCCGCGGGGAATGGGACGGAGGGGTATCCTCCGTCCCATAGCTGTTTCGTGGGTCGGGCTTTTTCCCGATCAGTCCAGACCGACGTAAGCGCCGTTCTGGATGACCATGCCCTTCGGGCTCTTGGTGACCTGGCCCTGTTCGTTCCAGGTCATGCCGTTGCCGGTCAGACCGTCAAACGTCATGGAGGTGAACTGCTCGATCATCTTGGCGCAGAGGTCTGCCGCGCTCATGTCGGGCGTAGCGCCGGCGGCTTCGAGAGCCTGCGCGTAGGCATAAACGCAGTCATAGGCGTCCGCGGCGAACTGGTTGGGAACTTCGCCGTACATTTCCTGGTACTTCTTGACGAAAGCGGCGGTGCGCTCGTCGGTGGAGTCGGCGTTGAACGGGGTCAGGAGCATGACGCCCTCGGCGAGAGAGGTATCAAAGCCCTTCATGGTGAGGATGCCGTCCATGCCGTCCACGCCGAACCACTCGGGTTTATAACCGGCGGCTGCGGCCTGCGCGAGGATGAGGGAAGCGGGCTGGTAGTAGATGGGCAGGAACACGAGCTCCGCGCCTTTCGACTGCGCATCGGCGATCTGGACGGAGAAGTCGGTGTCGTTGCCGTCGGCGAAGGTGGTGTCGCTCACGATCTCGATGCCGAGCGTGTCGCAGGCGGCCTTGAAAGTCTCATAGACGCCCTTGGAGTAAACGTCGTCGTTCTTCCAGATGACGGCGACCTTGGTGGCGAGGCTCTTGTCGGCGATGTACTGCGCGGAGGCGCTGCCCTGGTTGGGGTCGGTGAAGCACATCTGGAACTGGTTATCCTTGCCCTCGGTCGTGGCGACAGAGGAGGCGGACGGAGTCAGCGCGAAGATACGATCAGCAAACGTATCGCCGGAGGTAACTTCGCAGGGCTTGGAGGTGACGGAGCCGAGAGAGATCTGCATGCCCCAGTCCTTCAGCGTGTTGTACGCGTTGACGGCCTTTTCGGGGTCGTTCTGGTCGTCTTCGTAGCGCAGCTCAAACTGGACGCCGCCCTTGGCGTTGATCTCGTCCACGGCGATCTGCGCGGCGTTCTTCACGGCGTTGCCGTAAATGGCGGCGCCGCCGGTCAGCGGAGCCGTGCCGCCGATCTTGAACGCGGCGGAAGCCGAATCTTCGGGCGTGGAGGCGGGGGTGGAGCCGCAGCCGGCGAGACATGCCATGAGCATTACGGCGGCGAGTACCATGCATACTACTTTTTTCATTGTTTCATTTCTCCTTTTCTAATAGTTTTAAACACAAAAATGAATATAAAAACGGCCCTGTCCGAAAGGACAAGGCCGGATTTATCAAACCGGATTTATCTCTTTCGGTGCTCGGAAAAATTGCGTACAAGCAGAACGAAAATAATCATAATAATGGATACAATAATGGTAATAAACAGAATAAGCCCAAGGAGGCCAAGGGACAGTCGCAGGCTGAGAAGGGCGGAAATAAAAAGAACGGACACCGCCGCAGCGATGCCCGCAATAACCGGATAGTAAGAGGAAGTGCGCGCAGCACAAGAGCCGTCGCAATTTGCGGCGGAAGAAGCGCTGTTCATCGAAAAACCAAAACCGAAGCAGTTCATGCGGCACCTCCTTCAAAAGATGGGCATATCATAGCACGCTGCATAAGTATGCGTCAATAGAAAAATGCGAAACAATTTAAAATGCTAAAGCGAAAAATTTTGGAATTTTTCACAAACGCGCCAGTTTCTTTTCGGCAAAGGGGAGAAAAAACAGTATTTCGGCAGTAGACGCGGCGCGAAAACACTGATATAATGCCGATGTGCAAAAGAGCGTATCCATATACTTTATATAACGGAGGTAAATATCATGCCGATCGTAACCACAAAGGAAATGTTCCGCAAGGCGTATGAGGGCGGCTATGCCGTCGGCGCGTTCAACGTCAACAACATGGAGATCGTCCAGGGCATCACCGAGGCCGCGGCCGAGGTCAAGGCCCCCGTCATCCTGCAGGTCTCCCGCGGCGCGCGTGCCTACGCCAACCACACCTATCTCGTCAAGCTCGTCGAGGCCGCCGAGCAGGAGACCGGTCTTCCGATCGCCCTGCATCTGGACCACGGCGACAGCTTTGAGCTCTGCAAGAGCTGCATCGACGGCGGCTTCACCTCCGTCATGATCGACGGCAGCAGCAAGTCCTTCGAGGACAACATTGCTCTCACCCGCCAGGTCGTCGAATACGCGCACGACCACGGCGTCGTCGTTGAGGCCGAGCTCGGCACGCTCGCGGGCGTGGAGGACGACGTCCACGTCGAGGCCGAGGACAGCTCCTACACCCGTCCCGAGGATGTTGAGGAATTCGTGACCCGCACCGGCTGCGACAGTCTCGCCATTGCCATCGGCACGAGCCACGGCGCATATAAGTTCAAGCCCGGCACGAAGCCCCAGCTCCGCTTCGACATTCTCGAGGAGGTCGCGCAGCGTCTGCCCGGCTTCCCCATCGTGCTGCACGGCGCTTCCTCCGTGCCGCAGGAGTTCGTCCGCATCATCAACGAGCACGGCGGCAAGATGCCCGACGCCATCGGCATCCCCGAAGAGATGCTGCGCCAGGCCGCTACCATGGCCGTCTGCAAGATCAACATCGATTCCGACCTGCGTCTTGCAATGACCGCCTCCATCCGCAAGTACTTTGACGAGCACCCCGAGGGCTTCGATCCCCGCGCCTATCTCAAGCCCGCCCGCACCGCCATTCACGACATGGTCCGCCATAAGATCGTGGACGTGCTCGGCTGCGATGGCAAGGCCTGATCGCCGTATTTCCCAAAATCCAAGCGCCGGGGCGAACGCCCC
>OGYE01001498.1_pt1 | contig 15159 bp, 16 predicted proteins | sample 1576471 | NCBI WGS metagenome assembly OGYE01 (sample SAMEA3541532, study PRJEB24748) | human gut metagenome | biome: human gut; feature: human-associated habitat; material: faeces | place: China | collected 2012
CCGCCCTACATGTGCATACCCCCCCCAAAAAAACAGCGCGGCGCCCCTTGCGGGGCGCCGTCCCCTACGGGCGGGGCGATGTGGGCATCGTTCCCTACAGCGCGGTGCCGGGGTGTCCCCTACAGGCGCAGGTCGCAGGACATGCTGGCCACGGCGCGGCCGCCGATGCGAACGGTCACGGCGCCGTCCCTTTCATACAGGACGCTGCGTATCTCTGACGGGCGGGACATGTGCTCGCCCTGCAGGAACACGTTCTCCTCCCCCGGCTTCACGTCGCCCCGCAGGTAGAGGTAATAGGTCAGCGCGCCGTTGCTGGTGCCGGTGGCGCACTCCTCCGGAATGTCGTACAGGGGCGCGTAGTTGCTGCACCACGCCGTGACGCCGTCCGCGCCGGGGCAGAACATGTGGACGCCGGTGACATCGTATTTCCGGGACAGCTCCGTGACCGCCGGGGCGTTCTGCACGGCGCGCATGAGGGTGTCGTGGTCGCGGACGGGCAGCATGATGTCCGCAAGGCCGGTGGAGACGATGCGGGGGATGTATCCCGCCGGGCAGTCGCCCTCCGTCAGGCCGTAGGCCGCGTACAGCGCGGCGCGCTCGTCGGACGGGATATCCGCCAGCAGCTGCGGCGGCGCCATGTCCATCCACACGGTATCGCCCCGGACGGTGACGGTCAGCTCGCCGGCCTTCGTATGGGCGGTGCAGTCGCCGTCGGGCACGCTGCCCAGCTGCCGCAGCAGCGCGAAGGAGGCCACCGTCGCGTGGCCGCACAGCTCCACCTCTCCGGCGGGGGTGAAATACCGCAGGGACACGGAGCCGTCCGGCTCACAGGTGACAAAGGCGGTTTCGGAATGCTTGAACTCCGCGGCGATCTGCCGCATGACCGCATCGGACAGGGGGCGGTCGGGCAGGACGACGCCCGCCTGATTGCCGCCGAATATCCGCGCGGAAAACGCATCCATGACATAGGCTTCCATGGTGATGACCTCCTCAGTTTTTTTCATGATGTACATTATATAGTGTCCTGCCTTTTTGAGCAAGTCTATTTGACATTTCTGAAAAATTTCGTTAGAATAGAATGCATAGCAGGTGCGGGAAACCGCACCTGCAAATAGTAAAGAAAGGAATCTCATCCAAAATGCTCAATGAGCGCAGTCTGTTATCGCAATTCCTGCATTTCGTAGCCGCTACGGTGGCATCCCTGATGGTATTCAGCCTGTACTCCATCGTGGACGGGCTGATGGTGGCCAAGGGCGTGGGCGAGTACGCCATGGCCGCGGTGAATCTGGCGGTGCCCTTCACCAACGTGCTGTTCTCCATCGGCGTGATCTTCGCCGTGGGCGCCAGCACCATTATCGCCATCTATCTGGGACAGGGGCAGGGGGAGAAGGCCAACAGCCTGTTCTCCCAGAACATCGTCCTTCTGACGTGCATCGGTCTCGTCATCTCTGTCCTCGTATTCGTGTTCTTAGAGCCGTTCGCCGTGCTGCTGGGCGCCAAGGGCGTGACGTATCAATATACCATCGACTATCTCCGGGGTCTGGCTCCCTTCGCGCTGTGCTTTATCGTCTCCTACAATATGGAGGTGCTCATCAAGACGGACGGCTATCCCAAGCTCGCCATTCTGACGGTCATCACCGGCTGCCTGACCAACTGCGTGCTGGACTATGTGGCCATCTTCCTTCTGGACTGGGGCGTGTGGGGCGCGGCGGTGGCCACGGGACTTTCCCAGCTGCTGACGTGCGTCATCTATCTGCGGCACTTTGTCGGCGGACACAACACGTTCCACTTCGTGAAATTCAGGATGGACTGGAGCATCTATAAGCGGCTGATCCCGCTGGGCTTTGCCGACGGCGTGACGGAGCTGTGCAACGGCGTGATGATCTTCCTGTTCAACCGGGTGATCCTGCGCTGTCTGGGCGACGACGGACTGGTGTGCTACACCATCATCGCCTATGTGAACACCCTCATCATCAACACCATGCTGGGTATCTCGCAGGGCAGCCAGCCGCTGGTGAGCTATCACTACGGCAAGGAGGACGCGGCGGGCTACAAAAAGCTGCTGCGGTACGGCTTCACGGCGGTAGCCATTATGACGGCGGTGATCTTCGCCGGGGTGATGGTCTTTGCCCCGCAGATCGCCGGGATCTTCCTCGGCGCGGAGAAGCCGGAGCTGCTGGGCAGCGCGGCCGGCGCGCTGCGGCGGTACGGGCTGTGCTACATACTGCTGGGAAGCAACATCCTCATGGGCGGCTTCCTGACGGCGGTGGAGCAGCCCAAGGCGTCCATCAGCATCTCCGTGGGACGGGGTCTGGCGTTTCAGGCCGGGTCGCTGTTCCTGCTGGCCTTTGTCGCGGGCGGTACCGCTATATGGTACGCGCCGCTGATATCCGAGGCGCTGTGCGCGGTGATGGCGGTGCTGTTTATGCGGAATTTCCTGAACAAAACGAAGGCGGCGTAAGCCGCCTTCGTTTTTCGTTCGGGGAGAATTTTACGAAATCGCATACCTGTACCGTAGGTTTTTTGTCGAAAACGCAGAAAGGAAAAATAGGGGTTGACATTGGGCTTTGACGGCGTTATGATTCCACCATCCCAAGCGGAACACCGCGACAGGAAAAAATCACAGAAGGAGGAAAGCTGATATGAAGCGTAGCGTCACCATGATGATGTGCGAGATGTGCATGGGTATGATGTCCATGTGCATGTTCCGTCGCGCCCAGAAAGGTCATCAGCTTTCCGACATCTGTTTGACGGCTTGAAAAAGCCGGTGTGTAAGCAAGCAGCGGGAAGGTCGCATGACCGCCCCGCTGTTTTTGTTTTGTGCCGCCGTTCCGGCCGGGCGGCGGTGCTGAGATAAAAATTCATTCCCATCAACCCAAGTTAAACATCATTTCAAAGGAGACTGCGAACATGAAACACAACACTTTGACCAAGATCATCACTCTGGCGCTGGCCGCTGTGCTGGCTCTGAGCCTGGCTGCCTGCGGCAGCAAGACCAACGACGATAGCGGCGACAAGACCGACGCTCCCGTCATCAAGATTGGCGTACCCAACGACACCACCAACGAGGCTCGCGCCCTGCTGCTGCTGCAGGAGAACGGCATCATCAAGCTGAAGGACGGCGTGGGCATCACCGCCACCAAGAACGACATCGTGGAGAATCCGTACAACGTGGAGATCGTGGAGGCTGAGGCCGCCCAGCTGCCCAACCTGCTGCCCGACGTGGACTACGCCGTGATCAACAGCAACTACGCCATCAACGCCGGTCTGAACCCCGTGAATGACTCCCTGCTGATCGAGGGCAGCGCCTCCGCTTACGCCAACATCCTGACCGTGAAGGAGGGCAACGAGACTTCTCCCAAGGCGCTGGCTCTGAAGGCCGCTCTGGAGAGCAAGCAGGTGGCTGACTTCATCACCGAGAAGTATGCCGGCTCCGTTGTCTCCGTTGTGGAGAACCCCACCGACGGCTATGACGCCTCCGTGGACTACGACGCTCTGAAGGGCGAGACCATCACCGTGGCCGCTTCCCCCACGCCCCACGCCGAGATCCTGGAGGTTGCCAAGGAGATCCTGGCCGCCAAGGACATCACTCTGGACATTCAGGTCTACAACGACTATGTTGTTCCCAACACTGTGGTTGACGACGGCACCGTGGACGCCAACTACTTCCAGCACACCCCCTATCTTGATGACTTCAACAAGGAAAACGGCACCCACATCGTCTCCGTCGCTGCCATTCACGTCGAGCCCATGGGTCTCTACGGCGGCAAGCAGACCACGCTGGACGCCCTGAAGTAAGATAAAAGAAAGGAGGAGAATTCCTTGATCGAACTCAAGCACGTCAGCAAAGTCTTTGAGACCGCCGGTGGGCGGGTGGAAGCCCTCAAGGATATCTCCCTGACCATTCCGGACGGTGACGTTTACGGCATCATCGGCATGAGCGGCGCCGGCAAGAGCACGCTGGTGCGCTGCATCAATATGCTCGAGCGCCCCACCTCCGGCGAGGTCATCGTCAACGGAAAACGTTTGGATACCATGTCGCCCGCGCAGCTCCGTGCTGCGCGGCGCGACATTACCATGATCTTCCAGCGCTTCAATCTGCTCATGCAGCGGAACTGCCTGGATAATGTCTGCTTCCCGATGGAGCTTGCCGGGGTCAGCCGCCGTGAGGCGGCTTCTCGCGCGCAGGAGCTTCTGGAGACGGTCGGCCTGCCCGACAAGGCGAAGGCCTATCCCGCGCAGCTCTCCGGCGGTCAGCAGCAGCGCGTCGCCATTGCCCGCGCGCTGGCGACGAACCCCAAGGTCCTGCTGTGCGACGAAGCGACCAGCGCGCTCGACCCCAAGACGACGCGACAGATCCTTGAGCTGATCGGCGACATCAACAAAAAGCTCGGCATCACGGTCGTCATCATCACGCACCAGATGAGCGTGGTGAAGAGCGTGTGCAACCATGTCGCCATTCTGGACGACGGCGAGGTGGTGGAGGACGGCCTCGTTTCCACCGTCTTCTCCGCGCCGAAATCCGCCGCCGCGCGCCACCTTGTTTTCCCCGGCGGCGCGGACGTCACGGTGTCCGATCCCGCGCAGGAGCGCCGCATCCGCCTCATCTTCCGCAGCGCAAAGACCACCTCGATCCCGCTGGTGGCCCGTCTCGCGACGGAGGAGAACATCGCGGCCAACGTCATTTCCGCCAGCACGCAGAAGCTCTCGGAGGAGATCTACGGCAGTATGCTGCTCGGCGTCCCCGCGGCGCAGTTTGACCGCGCGTGGGAATTTCTGAGCGGGATCGAAAATCTTCAGGTCGAGGAGGCGAGCGTCGGTGTACAGTAATCTTTTCTCTCCCGAGTCCATCGAGGAGCTGACCGCAGCGCTGCAAACGCAGTTTCTCCCCGCCATCTGGGAAACCTTCTATGTTACGCTTCTCTCCACGGCCTTCGCCATCGTGATCGGTCTGCCGCTGGGCGTGCTGCTCGTGGCGGGCGAAAGGGACGGCGTGCTGCCGCTTCCCCGCTGGCTGATGAGCGTGCTGAACGTTCTTATCAACCTGCTGCGCTCTATTCCGTTCCTGATCCTGATGATCATGGTCTTTCCGCTCTCGCGCCTCATCATCGGCACGACCGTCGGCACCAGGGCGACCATCGTTCCGCTCGTCATCGCGGCCTTTCCGTTCGTCGCGCGTCTCGTCGAGAGCAGCCTGCGTGAGCTGGACCCCAACATCATCGAGGCCGCGCAGAGCATGGGCGCGACGCCCATGCAGATCATCTGCAAGGTGATGATCCCCGAGAGCATCCCCTCTCTGCTGCAGAACTTCACCATCGCGCTCACGACCATCCTCGGCTACTCGGCCATGAGCGGCATCATCGGCGGCGGCGGCCTCGGCAAGATCGCCATCGACTACGGCTACTATCGCTACAAGTACCTTGTGATGTTTGCGGCGGTCGTGCTGCTCATCATTCTGGTGCAGATCTTCCAGTCCTTGGGCACGCACCTTGCGACCAAGAGCGACAAGCGCCTCAAGAAATAAGCGGATATTGCATCCTGCAAAGCGCCTCAACCGCACGGTTGAGGCGCTTTTTTGTCATTTTTCGCAATTTGGCAGAGAAAAATGTGTCAATTTTTGAAAGCAAAATGCAGCAAAAATTGCAAAATCCCTTGTCATGTGGGAAAAGGGCTGTTATAATAAGAATAGAATGCAATGCAAGTCTTCTCGATTTGCATATTTTTTACGGAGAAATTGCGTGAACAGTTTTCAGGAATTGGTCCAGTCCATCGACTGGGGCTCGCTGACCGACGCGCTTTTGCGCGTGCTCGGCGTCTTTTTATGCTTGACGGTGCACGAGACCTGTCACGGTCTTGCAGCCTATGCCCTCGGCGATCCGACGGCCAAGCGCGAGCACCGCTTGAGCTTAAACCCACTGCACCATATCGACTGGTTCGGCTTGGCTGCCATGCTGCTCGTCGGCTTCGGCTGGGCAAAGCCCGTGCCGGTCGACATGCGGTATTTCAAAAAGCCGAAGCAGGGTATGGCCATCACAGCGCTGGCGGGGCCGGTGTCGAATCTGCTGCTGGCGATGCTGCTCTTGCTCGGCGCGCGCATCACGATCGCGCACTATGTCGATACCGCGTTTTGCAGCGGCCTTTTGAATTTCCTTGCGATGACGGCGTACATGAGCGTCGGTCTGGGGCTTTTCAACCTCATCCCCATCTCGCCGCTCGACGGGTCGAAGGTGCTCTTCGCCTTTCTGCCCGACCGCGCGTACATGACGCTGATGCGGTATGAAAAATACGGCATGGCCGTGCTTTTTGTGCTCGTCTGGCTCGGCGTGGGAAACAATATCCTCAGCGAGGGCATCTACCGCGTGTACGAGCTTCTGGTCAACTGGATCGTATATTAATAAAGTGAGAGGAATGTCATGGACAATCCCGTTTTCAAGCTGGAGGGCGTGGTGCACGAGCGCAGCGCGGAGGCGCTGCAGGACTTTGAAGGGCCGCTCGACCTCATTCTCTTCCTGCTGTCGAAAAATAAAATAGAGATCCAGGACATTCCCATCGCGCTGATCCTGGACCAGTACCTTGCGTATCTCGAGCAGCGAAAGCAGCTCGATCTCGAGGTCGCGAGCGAATTCATCACGATGGCGGCACATTTAATGTACATCAAAACGCGCATGCTGCTTTCGCTTGAGGATGAGCAGGCGCAGAGCGAGATGGACGAGCTCATTGCCTCGCTCAAAGAGCGCCAGCAAAAGGACACGTACCTTCGCATCAAGACGCTGACCGAAACGCTCGGCCCGATGGGCGAGTTTGGCCGCAGCATCATGACGCGCCAGCCCGAGCCCATGCAGCGCGGCAAAATCTACGAGTACAGTCATGAAAAGGCCGACCTCGTGCTCGCCATGCAGACGATCATGGAGCGCGGGGAAAAGCTGGCCGCGCCGCCGAGCGCGGCGCTGAGCGAGATCGTGCGCCGCGAGCCGTATCCCGTCAAGGGAAAGGCGGAGGAAATTCTGCACCGGCTCAAGGAGTTCGGCATGACGCGTTTTAAGCTGCTGTTCCGCGGCAGCCGCAGCCGCAGCGAGATCGTGGCGACGTTTATCGCCGTTCTGGAGCTCTGCCGCGAAAAGGTCATCCATCTGGCCGGTTCCGACACGGACTGCACCGTGGAGTGCGGGGACGACGCCCCCGACCGTATCAATCTGTAAAAAGCGAGGAACGCTATGTCTTTGGAATCTTTGGATCTGCGCGAGGTCGAGTCGGCCATCGAGGGCATTTTGTTCGCCAGCGGCGAACCGCTTCCCATCGACCGCATCTGCCTTGCGCTCGATTTGGACCGTCCGACCGCGGAACAGGTATTGCAAAAGCTCGGCGATTACTACGCCTTTGAGCGCCGCGGCATCCGGCTCGTCCGCATGGAGGACAGCTATCAGCTCTGCTCGTCGCCGGACTATGCCGACGTCATCCGCAAGGCGTTTGAGATCCGCAAGACCGCCAAGCTCTCTCAGCCCGCGCTGGAGGTGCTGACGATCATCGCCTACTACCAGCCCACGACCCGCGCCTACATTGATCAGGTGCGCGGCGTGGACAGCTCGTACACTGTGGGCCTGCTGCTTGAGCGCGGGCTCATTGAGGAGTGCGGACGTTTGCAGGTGCCGGGACGGCCGAGGCTGTACCGCACGACGAAAAAGTTCCTGCGCGACTTCCACTTGGGTTCGCTCGAGGAGATGCCGGAGATGCCGGGTCTTGAGGCCGACGGTCAGCTCCGCATGACGGAGGACGGCACGATCCTCGACCCCAGCGCCATGACGGAAAAAGAAGGCAGCGTTCCCGAAAACGGGGAACACTGACCGCGTAAATCATAAAAACCGCGTGAAGCGTAAAAAGAGGGAGGTGGTCGATTGACTGCGCTGAAGGTAATTGGCATCATCCTGCTCATTTTTATTTTGATCGGCTTTCTGCGCGTGGGCACGCTGATGCAGTTCGGCGACGAGCTGCGCGTGCAGCTTTCGGTCGGCCCGTTCCGCTTCACGCTGCTGCCAGCAAAGGAAAAGAAAGAAACGCCGAAAAAAAAGGCAAAGGAGAAGAAACCAAAGTCAGAGGGAGAAGAGGCGAAGCAAAAGAAAAAGCCCTCGCTCCCCAAGCCGACAAAAGAGGAACTCAGGGACCTCATCACGACGGCGCTCTCGGCGCTCAAGGAGACAGCGAAACGCACCTGCAAGCGCCTTCGCATCGACCCGCTGGAAATTCTCGTCGTCTTTGGCGGCACGGACCCCGCAGATATCGCGCAGACCTACGGCTATGCGAGCGCCGCGATGTGGGGTGTGATGCCGCACCTTGAAGACCTCTTCCATATCCCTGATCCCTCACTGCACCTGCGCATGGACTACAGCTCTGAAAAGACGCACGCAGTGGGTGCCGTTGGCCTGTCGCTTCGCATCCGCGACGGGCTGCACATCTCGCTTGCGCTGCTCATTCCGATGCTCAAATGGTACCTGCGCTATAAAAAGGCGCATAAAAACGACGCTCCCGCGGAAAAACCAACGGAGAGCACTCCGCAAAACAGTGAACACAGTGAAAAACTGACCGCATAAAAAGAAAGGATGAACCTCATGGAAAACATCGAAAAGAAGACCCCGCTCAACGATCTCATGGACACCACGATGGATAAGATCCGTGATATGGTCGATTCCAACACCATCATCGGCGAGCCGATCACGACGCCCGACGGCGTAACGGTCATTCCCGTTTCGCGCGTGAGCTTCGGCTTCGGCGCGGGCGGCGGCGATTACGGCAAGACCGACACCTCACACTTCGGCGGCGGCGCAGGTGCGGGCGTCAAGGTCGACCCCGTCGCGTTCCTCGTCATCAAGGACGGTCTGACGCGCGTGATGCCCGTGGCCATCCCTGCGGCGGCAACGGTCGACCGCGTGCTTGATCTTGTGCCGGAAGTGCTCGACCGCGTGCAGAATTTCGTGGACAAGAAGAGAGAAGAGAAAGATATCTACTGATTTCGGGCATAATAGGGACATTCCGAATGAAGGAGTGATCCCATGCCGCGTTTTGCCCGATGCGTATTTGCCATTTTCCTTGCTGTTTCCTGCCTGTCAAGCAGTTTGACCTGTCAGGCTGCCGCGCCTGAAACTGCCGCCGCCGCGTTCATTTTGATGGAGGCGGGCAGCGGGCGGGTGCTGGCGTCGCGCAATGAAACGCAGGAGCGCAGCATCGCGAGCACGACGAAGATCATGACCTGCTTGGTCGCGCTGGAGCACAGCGAACTCACGGAGCAGGTCACGGTCAAACGTGAGCACTTGCGCGAGGGCTCGTCGATGTACCTTCTCGAGGGCGAAACGCTCACGATGGAGGAACTTCTCTACGGTCTGATGCTGCCGTCCGGCAACGACGCGGCGGAGTGCATCGCCGCCCACTGCGGCGGGAGCGGCGGCAGCGCGCAGTTTGTCCGATGGATGAACGAAAAGGCGAAAGCCCTCGGCATGGAGCACACGTCATTTGCCAACCCGAGCGGTCTCGACGAAATGGGGCACAGCTCCTGTGCCCTCGATATGGCGCGCCTTGCGGCCTACGCCATGCAGAATCCGACGTTCGCGCGCATCGTCTCGACGCGCACGGCGAGCGTCGGCACGCGCACGATGACGAACCACAATAAGCTGCTCGCGTCGTACTCCGGCTGCGTCGGTCTCAAGACCGGCTACACCGGCGACGCAGGGCGCACACTCGTCACCTGTGCCGAGCGCGGTGGGATGCGCATGATCGCCGTCACGCTGCACGACGGCAGCGATTGGGCGGATCACGCGGCACTCTACGACTACGGCTTTTCGGCGTATGCGCTCTCAAGCGGTGCGAAAAAAGGCGAGGCCTACGGCAGCGTAAGCGTCGACGGGCAGAGTGTGTCCGCCGTGGCGGCGGAGAGCTTCCGCTATCCCACCGCGGAAAATGAAGCATTGAGCGTGCGCGCCGAGCTGCCGCAAACCGTCTCCGCCCCCGTGCGGAAGGGACAAACGTTCGGCACGCTCGTCATCTCCTGCGGCGAGACTGAGGTCGGAAGAGTTGACCTTGTCAGCGCGCGCAGCGTACAGGCGCAGGAAACAAAGAGCGAAACAAGCAAAAATAAGTCGCTGGCGGAAAAGCTCTGGCAATTTCTGTCGGCAAAGTAAAGGAGGGATCGACCTGGCCGAAGCAAGAATTCAAAAGCTCATCGCCGAATCGGGGCTCTGCTCCCGTCGCACCGCCGAGCAGTGTATCGCCGCGGGACGCGTGCACGTGAACGGCAAGACTGCGCTTCTCGGGCAGAAGGCCGACCCCGAAGTCGACGAAATTACCGTCGACGGCAGGCCGCTCACACAGGAGGGGCAGAAGCGCTACTTGATGCTCAACAAGCCGCGCGGCTATGTCTGCACGCTCTCTGACGAAAAAGGGCGAAAGACCGTCGCCGAGCTCGTCAGAGACTGCGGCGCGCGCGTCTATCCCGTCGGGCGGCTCGACCTCGACTCCGAGGGACTGCTGCTTTTGACGAACGACGGCGAATGGATGCAGCATCTTCTGCACCCGCGCTACGAGGTCAACAAGGTCTACGAGGTCAGCGTCGCGGGCGAGGTCAGGGGAGCGGCAGAAGCGCTCGCTTCCATGACACAGCTCGACGGCGAGCCCATCCGGCCCGCGCAGGTGCGCGTGCTGCGGCAGGGGAGGGACACCGCCGTTCTCTCCATCACCATCCATGAAGGAAAAAACCGGCAGATCCGGCGCATGTGCGCCGCCGCCGGATTACACGTCAAGCGCCTAAAGCGCGTGCAGGAGCACGCGCTCAAACTCGGGGCTCTTCCCGTCGGCGTGTGGCGCGATCTAACGGAGCAAGAGCTCCATGCAACAAAATCAAAGTAACAGAGGACGATTTTATGACGAAGAATATCTTACATAATATCGAAAAGAACATGAGCAGCTTTTCCAAGGGGCAGAAGCTCATCGCCCGCTTCATTCTGGAAAACTACGACAAGGCCGCGTTTATGACGGCCAGCAAGCTCGGCAAGACCGTGCAGGTCAGCGAGTCGACCGTCGTGCGCTTTGCCACCCAGCTCGGCTACGAGGGGTATCCGAGCATGCAGCGTGCATTGCAGGAGATGATCCGCGGCAAGCTCACGAGCATCCAGCGCATTCAGGCGTCGGACGGCGAGCTCGCAGGGTCCGATCTGATGACGAACGTCCTGCAGCGCGACATGGAGAAGATCCGCATGGCCATCGACCAGACCGACGGCGCGGAATTTGAGCGCGTGGTCGACACGATCATCGGCGCGCGCCGCATCTACATCGTGGGCTTCCGTTCGTCCTCGTTTCTGGCAGGGTACTTAAACTTCTACTTCCGCCTGATCTTCGACAACGTCACTCTGGTCAACGGCGGCGCGGCCGGCTCGTTCGACCAGCTCTTCCGCGTCTCCAAAGGCGATGTGGTCATCGGTATCTGCTTCCCGCGCTACAGTGAGCTTGCGCTCAAGACCATCCAGTTTGCGCGCGACCGCGGCGCGACGATCGTCGGCGTGACGGACAGCGAGATGTCGCCCATCAACCAGATGTCCAGCAATTCGCTGCTCGTGCGCAGCGAGATGATCTCGTTCGTCGACTCGCTGGCGGCGCCCATGAGCATGCTCAACTCACTCATTCTGGCCGTGGCCAACAAGAAGGGCGCAGACATCTCCGCGACGTTCTCCGAACTCGAGCACATCTGGGAGCGCTTCGACATTTTCGGCAAGATCGAAGATGAATAAGGCGATCGTTGTCATCGGCGGCGGCGCGGGCGGCATGATGGCCGCGATCTGCGCCGCGCGCAAGGGTGCGCACGTGACGCTGCTCGATCCAAACGAGCGCCTCGGCAAAAAGGTGAACATCACCGGCAAGGGCCGCTGCAACGTGACGAACGACAGCACTTGCGAAGAGCTGCTCGCCCACGTGCCGCAGAACCCGCGGTTTTTATACTCCGTGTTTTCCCGCTTCGACGGGCACGACGCTATCGATTTTTTCGAGGGGCTCGGTGTGCCGCTCAAGGTCGAGCGCGGCAAGCGCGTGTTTCCCGTGTCCGACCGGTCATTCGACATCACAGCGGCGCTTGAGCGTGAGCTCAAGCATCTGCACGTCAAGCTCGTGCGCGACCGCGCGCTCGGTATTTCGGTCGAAGACGGCCATGTCGCCGCCGTCAAGGGCGAAAAAGGGGACTACACCGCCTCCGCCGTCATTCTGGCGACGGGCGGGCTGTCCTATCCCGCGACGGGCTCGACGGGCGACGGCTTCCGCATGGCGGAAGCGCTCGGCCACACAGTCACGCCGCTGCGCGGCTCACTCGTGCCGCTCGAGGCACGCGAATGCGCGGTGCTGCAAGGGCTGAGCCTGCGCAACGTTGCGCTGACGGTATACGAAAACAACAAAAAGATTCACTCGGATTTCGGCGAAATGCTGTTCACGCACTTCGGCGTGAGCGGGCCGCTCATCTTGTCGGCCAGCGCGCACATGCGGCATTTCGACAAAAAGCAGTACCGACTGGAGATCGACCTCAAGCCCGCGCTCGACGAGCAAATGCTCGACAAGCGCCTGCTGTCGGATTTTGAAAAGCACGCAAACAGCGACTACTGCAACGTGCTCGGCGCGCTTCTGCCGCAGAAGATGATCGACGAATTCATCGACCGCTCGGGCATCCCGCCGCACGAAAAGGTGCACGACATCACGTGCGCCCAGCGCGAGACCATCCGCACGCTCTTAAAGCGCTGGACGGTCAATGTCAGCGCGCCGATGCCGGTCGAAAACGCGATCATCACCTCCGGCGGCGTCAAGGTGGGGGAGATCGACCCGAAGACCATGGCGTCGAAAAAGATCGGCGGCCTGTACTTTGCCGGCGAGATCATCGACGTAGACGCCTACACGGGCGGCTACAATCTGCAAATCGCCTGGGCGACCGGCAAGGCCGCGGGCGAGGCTGCCGCGGACGCACTGCTGACGCTGTAAGCACATATTTATTGTAAGAGGGAAGAATCAAACAGATGAAAAAGCATTTTTCCATTGCCATTGACGGCCCCGGCGGCGCGGGCAAGAGTACGCTCGCCAAGGCCGTCGCCAAAAAGCTGAACATTCTTCATGTCGACACGGGCGCGATCTACCGCACCATCGGCTACGCGGCGTTTTCCCGCGGACTGGACGCAAAGGACGAATCCCAGATCGCGCCGCTGCTGAAAGAAATTCAGATCGACATGGCATTTGACGAGAATAGCGGACAGAAAATGCTGCTTGACGGCAAGGACGTCAGCACTGAAATTCGCCTGCCGGAAATTTCGATGTACGCCTCGAACGTCTCGGCGCTGCCGTGCGTACGCGCGTACTTACTCGAGATGCAGCGCGACATCGCGCGCAAGAGAAGCGTCATCATGGACGGGCGCGACATCGGCACGGTCGTTCTGCCGGATGCCGACCTCAAAATTTACCTGACGGCATCGGCCGAGGAGCGCGCGCGCCGCCGCTGCCTCGAGCTCTCCGAGCGCGGCACGCCCAAGGCGTATGAAGAGGTACTGCGCGAGATCAACGAGCGCGACTATCAGGACATGCACCGCGACATCGCCCCGCTGCGCGAGGCGGCGGACGCCGTGCACTTCGACACGTCGAAGCTCAGCTTTGAAGAGAGCGAGCAGACGCTGCTGAGCCTCATTCAGGAGAAATTGAAATGATGCACCGTATCTTTTTTGCGTTTATCTGGATCATCGGTCGGGTGCTGCTGTGGATCTACCGCGTGGACGTCAAGGGGCTTGAAAATCTTCCGAAGCACAGTGTCCTGCTGTGCCCGAACCATTCAACGGACTTAGACCCCGTGCTCATCGGCCTGTGCCTGCCGCTCGACTACCATCTGCACTTTATGGCCAAGGCCGAGCTCTTCGACAACCGCGCGCTCGCGTGGCTCATCCGCACGCTCGGCGCATTTCCCGTCCAGCGCGACGGCAAGGATATCCAGTCCATCAAGACCGCGATGCAGGTGCTCCACAAGGGTGAGAATCTTCTGATCTTCCCCGAGGGGACGACGATCCGGGGCGGCGTCGGCTATCACGACGGACTCCCCGCGCACGCGCACGCGGGCATCGCGATGATCGGCGTGCGCACGGGTGCGACGCTCGTGCCGGTGTTCTGCGACGGGCAGAAAAAGCCCTTCCGTAAAACGCGCATCATCTTCGGCGAGCCGTATGTGCCCGAGGTCACGGGCCGCCGCGGCACGTCCGAAGAATTGCAGGCCATCGCCGACGAAATGCTGCGTCAGGCCTACGCGCTCGGCGGCCAGCAGGTGGGAGGCGCGCCGCTGTGAAGGTCATCTTAGCTGAGACCGCGGGCTTCTGCTATGGCGTGGAGCGCGCGGTCAACCTTGCGCGCGAAACGGCAAAAGCGCGCGGCGGCGCGATGCTCGGCAGCATCGTACACAACGCGGGCGTCGTGCGCGAGATCGAAGACCTTGGCATGCGCCTCATCACGTCGCCCGACCAGGCAAAGGCGGGGGAGACCGTGCTCATCCGCGCCCACGGCGAGTCGAGAGCGACGCTTGATGCGCTGCGAGAGCGCGGGGCAGAGGTCGTGAGCGCCGTGTGCCCGCATGTCGAGCGCATCCGAAAGCTTGCGCAGGAGGCAGAGCACGAGGGACGCCGCGTCATCCTGATCGGTGAGCGCCATCATCCCGAGGTGCAGGGCATCGCAGGATGGTGCAGCGACCCGCTGATTTTTGAAAATGTGCAGGAAGTGCAAAAATACTTGCAGGAACACCCCGATTTTGCCCATTTACCCAGTATCATGCTGGCGCAAACGACCTGCATTCGTGCGCTTTGGGAAAGTTGCGTGAAATTTCTAAAAAAACAGTGTACAAATCTGAAAATCAATGATACAATATGCAATGCTACGCAGAAACGTCAAACTGAGGCAGCAGAACTTTCCGCCAAGGTAGACGCGATGGTGGTTGTGGGCGACCGAAGAAGCGCCAACACAAGGCATTTGACCGAGATTTGCAGAGAGAACTGCGGAAAAGTCCTCCAGATCGAATCCGCAGACGAGCTCTCACCGGAATTCTTTTCCGGATGCCGTGTGGCGGGACTGACAGCCGGCGCATCTACTCCTGCGAGTATCATTATGGAGGTATTAACA
>OGYE01001503.1_pt1 | contig 15122 bp, 14 predicted proteins | sample 1576471 | NCBI WGS metagenome assembly OGYE01 (sample SAMEA3541532, study PRJEB24748) | human gut metagenome | biome: human gut; feature: human-associated habitat; material: faeces | place: China | collected 2012
CGGCGAGAATCACACCTCGACCGAATCGAGGATACCGGGCAGGTCGTCGGACTTTTCCTGACACAGAATGAATGCCTTTACGGTTATCTGGAAACCATGCGTCAATGCTGCTCTGATTTCGGCATCCCACAGACGGTTTATTCTGACAACCATACCATCTTCCGTTCTCCTAAAACCGGAAAGCTGACTGTTGATGAACTAATCGCAGGCAAGACTGTCCATCTTACCCAGTTCGGACGTTCCCTGCACGAATTGGGCATTGACCTTATTTTCGCAAAGACTCCTCAGGCAAAGGGGCGGATTGAACGTTTATGGGTCACACTGCAGAGCAGGCTCCCTGTTGAGTTCGCAAAACGTGGGATTACTACTGTGTCAGAAGCAAACCGTTTTCTGGAAACAGAGTACAGGGAACTTTTCAATCAGAGGTTTGCCGTTGAGCCGGAAGCTGTGTTTAAAGCCTCCAGCAGGGTCCGGCCCGGAAGGATCTCTGCCGCCATAGCTGCGGAATGGGTCATACCGGAACATCCGATGGTCTCAACCAGAGCCTCCTGGATACGGAATCCTTCGGCGCATGGTAGCCCGCAAGTCCTTTCCCGACAAACGGCATCAGATAGGGAATACCAAAACTCATAAGCCCGGCGAGATGACCTGCGAGAAGAAACGTGCCGAGCGCCACACCGTCGCCGAACGTATGCTTCTTCTCCATACCGAAGTCGTAGCAACGATGCGTGACGAACATGTCGAACTCCTCGAAGCTACCCTCGTCGAGCAGCATCTGGATACGCTCGCGTGCGGTGTACTTACCCTTCTCGTGTTGCTTGTCGATCGCCTTCTGACCACCGCCCATACGAGCCATCTCACGGTTCTCGATGAGCTGGTTGATCTGGTTCTGAATTTCACTCATAATCGAAAATATGCTGTTAAATTATTTATTCTTGTTCTCGCAAAGCTCCGTCAGGATGCCCTGGGTGGATTTCGGATGCAGGAAAGCGATGGTCATGCCCTCGGCACCCTTGCGGGGCGTAGCGTCGATCAGACGGATGCCCTTGGCGGCTGCATCGGCCAACTGCTCCTCGATATTCTCGCAGGCGAGTGCCATGTGGTGGATACCGATGCCCTTGTTCTCGATGAACTTGGCGATGGTCGATTCGGGCGACGTAGGCTCGAGCAACTCGATCTTCGTCTGGCCCAGCTTGAAGAACGCCGTGCGGACTTTCTGGTCGGCAACCTCTTCGATCGCATAACATTTCAGACCCAGTACGTTTTCCCAATAGGGAATCGACTCATCCAGGCTTTTGACTGCAATGCCAAGATGCTCAATGTGAGATACTTTCATAATTTCAAGAGATTTAATTAAGTTGAATATCGTTGAATTTGAATTTTCGGAATCCTCAAAAAATCATACAAAAATAGATGAAATATCTGAATAAGCCAACAAAAAAACGATTTTAGTCGGAACTATTCCGACTTTCCGGCATATGCAGGGAAAAAACGGAAAAACAAAGCGGTTATCCGTGAAGGACAACCGCTTGAAATCAAGAAAACCGAAGGCCGAAACCCCGCCGCAGATTATAAAATACCGCGATGACAGCACACGTCAGCAATTCCGAGAGCGGCATGGCGAGCCAGATGCCGGAGATCCCGGCCACACGGGGCAGCAGCAGGAAAGCGGGAACCAAAAGGACGAAGCCTCGAAGCAAAGCGAACGTAGTGGCGGCTCTTACCCGTTCAAGACTCTGATAATACCCGATGACGGTCAGGTTCACGATGAAAAAGACGAAACCCGACGCAAACAACGGAAACCCTTCGATAGCGATAAGGGCAGCCGGCGTATCGGTATCGAGGAAGAACCCGACCAATATACGGGGACAGCAGACGAACAATCCCATCGCGGTCATACCGCACACAACAGCCGTTGCCAATGCGATCCGTCGTGCCTGTATCACCCGCCCCGAAGCGCCTGCCCCGAAGTTATAGCTGATGATCGGCTGTGCCGACTGCGCAATGGCGTTGCCGACCATGAACACAAAAGGAATGTAGTAGCAGGCGATGCCGAACGCTCCGACGCCGTCATCGCCCAAATAGCGCATAAACACCTGATTTCCGGTAAACATCAAGGTCGCAAGAGTCGCTTCGCCCAACAAGGCCGAGGAGCCGATACGACACTGATACCCCACATTCCGCAACGAGAGGCGCAAGCTCTTGCGGCTGCCCTTAAGCGGACAGAGGGACAACGAACGGGCCCGGCACAGCAGGTACCACAAAGCGATACCGCCGCCGACGGATACACTGATCGCGGTAGCGAACGCAGCCCCCATGACGCCCCTCCCCAGCGGGAAAATAAACAACCAGTCCAGCAACACGTTGAGCAACGCCGAGATAACACTGCACCACATCGCCAGCTTCGGCGCCCCGTCCAAACGGATAACGAAAAGTCCGACGGCCGTCCACATCTGGAAAACCAGTGCCGGAGTAAACCACAACAGATAATCCTTCACCAACGGCAGCAGATGCTCCGAAGCCCCCAGCAACACAGCCGTCCGGTCGGGGAAAAGCAGAATCGCCGAAGACAGCAGCAAGGTCACCGCCGTCACGAACACCATCGCCTGCGTGACGTTCAGGCGGGCCGCCCGGATCTTCGACTGCGACAAGTGGATCGAAGCCACCACCGAGCAGCCGATACCGATCATGAAGCCCATTCCCTGAAAGACCATCAGCAGCGGGACGTAGATATTCACGGCGGCGATGCCGTCGCTGCCGACGCCCTGCCCCACGAAAATACCGTCGGCCACCGTAACTGCCGAAATACTGAGCATACCGCACAAAGTCGGAATAAACAGACGGCGGAACAATACCGAAACCTTCAGCGAACCGAAATCAATAGCATCTCTTTCCATGCACAATCATACTAAATTCAACTACTTGCACATTTAGCACAAAACAAAAAACACCGGACAAGCGATTGGTTTTACCCAGTCATCTTATCCGGCATTATATTGCCCTCCGATGAGGATTACAAAACTTTCAATGAGATTTTTCGGTGACAAAAGTAGCGATTTAATCCGAAGCGTGCAACTATCGATCGGTTAATTGCTCCCGTATTATCACTCCCTGGTCCGCAAGTTATCGTCGGGAGTTTTCCATCGTTCCACACGACGCAGGCAGCATCCCTGCACCTGCCGACGCAATCCGGAATCGGACAGGATCGCATCGAGCGTATCGGCCAGCTCATCGAGCTCCGGACACGCGATATAACGGGCCGCATCGCCGGCAGTCAGCCGATTGCGGCGGGTATCGGAGAGCACGGCCGGAATCCCGGCATAGAGCGCTTCGACGACAGGCTGCACCCGCCCCCGTTTCCGGGGCAGGTAAACCAGGCCGTCTGCCATGCGGAAAAAAGCGCTCAACTCCTCGGGCGAGTATTCGTAAATAAAATTGGTACGCAGCGCCAGACGACGGTCGCGAGCGGTGCGAAGCAACATATCGGCATAGAACGAACGACGACCGCAAAGCACGAGGTCCGCACCGAGCCGACCGCCGGCCATCAGATCGAGCAGCATCCGCTCCTGGCCGAGCGTTTCGACCGTCATCAAGGTCAGAATATACCGCTCGGGCAACATGAACTTACGACGAATGACCTCATCCGACTCCCCGGTCGCGCAGCGCATACGCTGACGCACCTGTCCGGCCGCTTTCACAGCCGTCATCCGAAAACGTTCGTCCTCCTCGTGCGCCTTTCTGTTCTCCTCGCGGAGGCTCTCTTCCTCCATATTTCCCGTCTTACGTTGCGGTCCCCATATATTCTCCATAATATAAATCTCCTTTCCGGCAGAAAACCGGTCTTTATTTATTTTTTTTCACTATCTTCGCTAAAAATTACGATGCCTATGAAACGAGTTCTTTTACTCCTTACTGTCGTTTTTTGCACGTTGGGCGCATCCCATGCACAGAACATCGTCATCGGAGAGCGGGCCCCCGAACTCAAAAGCGTCACTTGGCTCGCATCCCGGAATCCGGCCGCAGCGGATCTTTCGTACCTCGTATTCTTCCACTCGTCGAACAAAGGCTGCACGGCTTCGCTGGACGCACTCCGGGACCTATCTAACAAATTAGGCTCCAAACTGCGCATTATCATCATAACACAGGAAGATTCCGAAAAAATCGCCCCGATTCTCACGCCCTACATCTCCGAACGAATCGGTGTGGCACTCGATCACGACAAAAAAGTATTCGGCAGTTTCGGAGTCGATTTCGTGCCGTTCAGCGTGCTGATCGATGCCAAGAATCGAGTGCTGTGGATGGGAAATCCGCAGAGCATGACCAGTTCATTCATCCAGAAAATAGTTCAATAAACTCCAGTAATACCTTTAATTCCGTCATGTCATTCACCAAGATAAACCACTACGAAAAAGAGTATGCCGACACACATCACGAGTGCGCCCTGACTGTAACCGAAGGCGTGGAAAACCAACCCGTAGTCAATCCCTATTTCGTCCGGAAGAAAAAGCGCGCGCTCACCACCGAGGAATATGTCGAGGGCATTCTTCAAGGCAACATCACGACGCTTTCGCAGGCCATCACCCTGGTCGAAAGCAGCAACCCCGACCACTATGCCCAGGCGCAGGAGATCATCGAAAAGTGCCTGCCGCATGCCGGGAAATCGGTACGCATCGGCATCACGGGCGTCCCGGGAGCCGGAAAATCGACCTTCATCGAAGCCGTAGGCAATATGGTCACCTCGCTCAAGCACAAGCTGGCGGTACTGGCCATCGACCCCAGCTCGGAGCGCAGCGGCGGTTCGATCCTCGGCGACAAGACCCGCATGGAGAGCATCTCGTCCAATCCCAAGGTCTTCATCCGCCCCTCCCCTTCGGCCGGGTCGCTCGGCGGCGTAGCCCGCAAAACCCGCGAAACGATCATCCTGTGCGAAGCTGCCGGATTCGACGTCATCTTCATCGAAACGGTCGGCGTGGGACAGTCCGAAACGGCCGTACATTCGATGGTCGATATGTTCATGATGCTCCAGATCTCCGGTGCGGGCGACGAATTGCAGGGCATCAAGCGCGGCATTATGGAGATGGCCGATATGATGGTCATCACCAAGGCCGACGGCGAGAACATCCACAAAGCCGAACTGGCCAAAACGCAATATCAGGGTGCGCTGCGTCTTTTCCCGGTCCCGGAATCGGGTTGGCGGCCGAAAGTCTATACCTGCTCGGCATACACAAAAACGGGACTCGAGGAGGTGTGGAAAGGCGTCGAAGAGTTCCTCGACTTCATTCAGGCGAACGGATACTTCACGCACAACCGCAACCGTCAGAACAAGTATTGGATGTACGAAACCATCGACGAGGTGTTGAAGAACAGCTTCTACCACAACCCGCAGATCGAACCCCGCATCACGGAGCTCGAGCAAAAAGTGCTCGACGCCAAAGTCAGCTCGTTCGTCGCGGCGCACGAATTGCTGGAGCTTTACTTCAAAAACAAGAACTAACGGACCACGCAGCAACCGTTCCTGTCATACGGCATTGAACCAAACACTTAATATCACTTAAATTCCTAAACAATGAAACACGTAAAACTATTCGCAGCTCTGCTGGCATTCGTCATGCTCGGAGCCTGCACCGAATCTCCCGAGGAGGGGGGGGGCTTTCTTCCATCCTGATCGACAGCTCTTTACTGGAGCAAATCTTTGACGCTGATCAAACCGCTCCGAAAACCATTTCGTTCACGGCAGCGGAAGCATGGACTGCAACCCTCGAAGAGACGACGCGCACGGAACCTTCGTGGCTCCGTCTGTCCGCCTACAGCGGCGATGCCGGCAAAGCGCAGATCACCATCGAAATCCTCGAATCCAACAGCTCTTCCGAATCGCGCTTCGCCAAAATCACGATCGTCTGCGGCTCTTACCGCATCGCCATCGAAATCGAACAAAAGGGACACGGTTCAGACAATCCGGACAATCCAAATGATCCAGACACGCCTCCGACCGATTACAAATACGTCGCCCGGGTGGATTACAAACTCACAGACAACCGCGAAGAGGGAGCGACGACGACCGTCTCGCAATCATTCGACTACGACGAAGAAAACAGAGTAGCCCGAATTACCGAAAACTACCACTCGACCGACGAATACTCCTATAAAGACAACGGAACGGAGATATATACATTCGACTATACGATCGCCAACGAAGTTTCGGTCCGGACAACCGATGAGGCGGAGCGCCTTCTCTACAAAATTTCCGCCAAAACCGACGCGAAAGGACGCATCACCGAAACTTCGAGTTACGACTACGACAACGGGACACCCCGGCTCGAAGGGCAGGAGACCTATACATACACCCCGGAAGGACGTCTCTCTTCCTTGCTATCCAAGTATTCCTATTCCTCTTCCAGCGGCCTGAATCAATACAGCGAAAACAAATTCTACTACACGGACGGCCTGCTGACGCGCTACACCTACTACGACAGTTACGAGGCCTCCTACGACCCGGACTACCAGCCCTGGGAGTATTCGCTCCCGGCCGATGAGTGCTACCCCCACCGTTATGCCAACGACCGGAGCAACCTCGATTTCTACATGTATGCAATGGGCGGTCGCATCTCATTCGAAAACACTTCCAGCGCTATTTTTTCCCTGTTACGCCTGACCGGAAACTACGGCGATTGCCTGCCCGAAATAACCACTGCCGCCGACGAGGACGACGAGGTGGGAGTGGATGAGGGTGCTTATCCCACACCAAATGTCACGCTACACAAATCCTACACCACTACGGAATCCGCCTGCGGAGAGGACGAATACCTGAAACTGCGCATCGAAACGGATGCCGACAATGCGGTAAAGCGGATATCCTACGACGTCCCGTATGAGGAGTATCAGGTAGAATACGACATCGTAGTCGGCAACGAAGTCATCGATGAAGCTATGAACCACCCCGAGTTCCCCGAAGAAGAAAAACTTTACAAATACGAAATCAAAAACCGGACGAAAACCAAAATACGCGACATCGTAAACCCGGCAACGATCGAGATCACCTACCGATAGTTCCGGAGAAATTTTCAAAAGAAACAATAAAACGATAAGGAGCGGTAATCCGCTCCTTATCGTTTTACAATCCTCGAAGGTCGTCCCATCCCTCCGGCGCAACCCGGCAAATCATGCGGGAAGAGTTTCGAACCGACTGCCTTCCGACCGCGAGAAAACGACAGACAGAAAAGCTGTGATTCAAGAGAATTCCGACTTCAACCGCTCCGCCAGTTCGGGCATGCCCTCGGCGGCACGTGAACGGATATGGGTGAGCGGATTGCGGATCATCGCCGTATCGGGATTTCCCGGATCGACCAGAAAAATCGGCACATCGGGCCGCACGTAACGCACCAGCGATGCGGCGGGATAGACCGCCAGCGAAGTACCGACTACGACCATGAGATCGGCTGTCCCGGCGATCTCGGCCGCCCGTTCGAACATCGGGACCGCCTCGCCGAAAAAGACGATATGAGGGCGAAGCAGGGAGCCGTCCGGAGCGGTTGCATCGAGCCGCTGTTCCCAGCCGTCGATGGGCACGATCAATTCGGGATCGCGCGACGAACGCAATTTAGTCAGCTCTCCGTGCAAGTGCGTGACGCGCGAAGAGCCGGCCCGCTCGTGCAGATTATCGACATTTTGGGTAATTACCTCCACATCGAAACACTTCTCCAGGCCCGCAATAGCACGATGGCCCGCATTCGGCTCCTTCCCGAGCATCTCGCGGCGGCGCATGTTGTAAAAATCGACGACCTGCGCCCGATTGTCGCGCAACGCCTCGGGCGTACAGACATCTTCGATTCGGTAGTTGGCCCACAGCCCGTCGGAATCGCGGAAAGTAGCCAGTCCGCTGTCGGCACTCACGCCGGCACCCGTAAAAACAACGATCTTTTTCATCGGGTTAAAGATAGCGTAAATTTCAGAAAAATATCCCGCATCGTCCTAAAAATCCGTTCCGCCGGAGTGACACCAAGAAAAACCTCCCGAACGGGCGCCCAACAGCCGAGTGTCGAAAACCGCAGGTAAGGACCGGCAGGGAAACACCGTACCCGCGCTGCGTATCCGGCCGGACGAAGTTACCGCCGGGCTCGTTCCGCCAACCAAACAGGAACGATCACACAGACTACCGTCAATACTTTACTGACGATTTCCGCCGCACCCTCCAACACCGTACGTTCGCCTTCGACGATCCGTCCGATGCTCGGAGAAAAGACGGCATAGCATATCGCAGCCCCACCGCAAAGAACCCACAGCCACCATCGCAACCCGCGGGGAGCAAACCGATCCCCGGAAGCCTGTTCCGGATTTTCAGCATTCGAATCCGCCTCCGGATCGGGTCCCGTTGCGGCCCAGACGCCCAATATCCAACCGAATACGCATAAACCGCCGGCGATCGACGCCCGCACCAAGCTCCGCTCCGGAGTCGATTCTCCGCCGGAAACCAGCAGCAGCAATACGACTCCGAACCCTGCCACGAAAGCGGGAGGAAGTCCGATCCACAATCTGTTACGGATAAACATGCGAAACCTGACCCGACTCGGCACACCGTTTATTTCGAGCCATTTTCTCCGCTCCCGAGGCTCCCGGCCGTCGCTGCCGGGACGCCACCGCATAAAACTGATTCGCATAGATTCACTCTTTTTCGGGTTTCGGCTCCGGTTTCCCGACCCGTGATTTTTTCAGGCGGCCGCTTCTGCGCAGAGCTTCCATGATGATCCACTGCAGTTGTCCGTTGGTGCTGCGGAACTCGTCCGCAGCCCACCGCTCGACCGCCTCCATCGTAGCCGCATCGACACGCAGCACAAAACTCTTCGTCGCCTCCTTCGCCATCGTCCGATCCTAATGATGCAACGTACCTGCATTGACGATCGGCTGTGCGGCCTCGTCAGCACACAGCACCACCAAAAGATTGCTCACCATAGCCGCCTTGCGCTCCTCGTCCAACTCCACGATCCGGTCGTCGGCCAACCGGTCGAGAGCCATCTTGACCATCGTGACGGCTCCCTCGACGATCTTCTCACGAGCCGAGATGATCGCATCGGCCTGTTGGCGCCGCAACATCACGGCTGCAATTTCCGGCGCGTAGGCCAGGTAGTTGATGCGGGCCTCGATCACTTCGATACCGGCCATCGAAAGACGGTCGTTGAGCTTGGCTTCGAGCTGATCGTTGATCTCGTCACTGTTCGAACGCAGAGTCAGTTCGTCATCTGCAACGCCGTTGTTATCATACGCATAATACCCCGCCACCTGACGCAGTGCGGCATCGCTCTGCACGCTGACGAAGTTTTCGAGCACCTTCATACGGGCCGAAGCCGAAACCGCAAGATCGGTGCCGCCCATCGTCGAGGCGTCGATGTCGAACACGGCCCGGTAGATCTCGTCCGGACGGATTTTCCACACCAGCACCAGGCCGATCATCACCGGATTGCCGTTCTTGTCGTTCACCTTGATCGGCTCGACGTTCAGGTTGCGGGCACGCACCGAAATTTTCTTGCGCCCCATAAAGGGATTGATCCACCAAAAACCCGTTTCGTAAAAAGTCCCCTTGTATTTGCCGAAAAACATAACGACACGGGCTTCGTTGGGTTCGAGCAACATAAAGCCCTTGAAACAGAACATACTTATAAAAAACAGGCATACGCCGCAAACCAGCATCGCAGTCCGCAGCCCAATGCGCGGATCCATTACATCGCTGCCGAACACGCACAGCGCGATACCTCCGGCGATCAACACCAGCAACCCGACGAGCGCGACGAAGCCGTTGGCCCGCCAACCCGAATAGACAAAATTTCCCTTTTCCATAACCATCCTGTTTTTATGATATTATTTTGATATTACAAATATATCATTCTATTTTTAATTACGCAACGATTTTTCGTAAAAAAAGCTCCGCCCGTCTGAAAATTCAGACGGGCGGAGCTTGCAATGCCTCGGTCACGGGAAGAGGCTAACCCCGCAAGCCGGGCGATCAGCGGGAATCCCAACCCACCGCATCGGCACCGCCACCAATCGGGACAGCCCTTTGCTGCCGCATCACTCAATCGACCTTACGCAGCACGATATCCGACACAGCCACGTTCAACTTGACTCCATCCATCACCACTGAAGGCCGGTATACACCGTATTCGAACTCGGCACCCGATACGTACTGCTTGATCGTAAGCGTCCTGCGGTCGGACGATACCTCCACCGGAAACGATGCCGGCGCGAGCTGGTACTTATCGTAATCCATGCCCACGAAAAGAAGCGGCCAGTCTCCCCAGTTATACAGATAAACACTCTTCGACGAAGGCACCGTCACCTCATCGCCCTCTCCAATGTGGAAGAAGATTTTGGCCCCGTAGTCACGGTAAGCCAGTTCAGGTGCCGCGCTGTACCAGGAAGATTCTCTCATCAAATCGGCCGGAGAATAATAGAGCGGCTCGCCCCCCTGGAACGGATAGCCGGTCAGCACCAGCATATTCCGAGCACGGTACTCCTTACAAGTCTTATCATCGACTCCGGCTTCGATCTTCACTTCGACATCCTTAATCTCCTGAGGCATATCATTATAGTCCAGATAGGAATAGGAGATCGTCCAGGTACCCGGAAGCACGTCGAACAACTCGGACTCGACACGCGCCTCGGAGGGCCAGTCGTCCATCCGCACCGTCACCCGTTTATAAACTTCCACATCCTCCAACGAACGTACGGCGACGATGCAGACATACTCCATGCCCGGATAGAGGAATTCCACCTCGATATCGTAACCTTCCGCCGTATTGACCTGCTCCATCTCCTGGATGTTCAGGTCGGTGCCTACGTCCGAAATAATTTCCTTGTCACCCTTACCCTGCGCTTCGTAATTCTTTACCTCGGCGGCGGCCAAAACGGCGTAACGTCCCAGATAAGCTATATCGCTCCGAATGCGGAGATTCAGCGTCTCGGAAGGATTCGTATCGGATTTACGGGCCTCGACCTCCAGCAGAGGCACCCGTCCCGAGGACTCTTCAGTCGTGAACGGTACCAACTGAAGATTCTCGCCCCCGGAAAAATCGACGCTCACCACGCCGCAGTAATATTCCTTGGAGGGTTTCAGACCCTCCCACACTTCGCTCGCGACCGCCTCGTATTTCCTGCCCAGTCCCGCATCGGTGGCATACTTGATCATATGGATCGCCATCGCCTCGCCTCCGTTGTTCTCGATGATGTTCGTATACCACTCCTTATCACGGACATATACGTAATATTCGGCGACACCTTCGCCAGGCGAGGTTCCGACCTTCACCGACGTAGAGGCGATTTCGGTCAATTCCACCTCCACTTCCGCACCGCTACCCTGGCGGGGCAGCGTCTCGAAATCCAGCCGCTGAGGCTCCCCGGTGATATTGTACGATGCGTCGCAGGGCGCCATCAGAATGACGTACGGAACACCCGCGATGACCTTCATGGAGAAAGTCCCGTTTTCGGCGGAGAATTCCCCTCCGTCGACCCAGTCGTATTCGGCCTCGCCCCGGCCGATGCAACCCGCCTCAGTGAGGTACTCCTCGATGGTATACGTATTCAGCGTGGCCGTCGGAATCGCGGCGAAAAAGTAGGGACCCTCACAACGGATAGAGAACGTAAACCGGTCGGAGCCGATGTCCGACACCTCGATAATTTCGTTCGAGTTCACCCCTGTCGTAAAGGCGAGCTCCGCCACTTCGCTATACAGCGTCTCCGCCTTCACGGCCGCATAAAGCACATAGGAACAGCCCGTCTCCAAACCGGTCACGGCCACCGTAGTCTCTTTATTCACGGTACCGGTGTGCTCGTCGAAAAGCGATGCGGCGTCGGGCTTCTCTATCCCGTCATTCTGCGTCCGTTTCACGACCTGATAACCGTACGCCCCGTCCACATTCGTCCGCAGGCGGAACGAAAATTCGGTCTGACCCGTCGAAACGCTCTCCAAAGTGATCTCGGGAGCCGCTGCCCCCGGATCGTCGTTATCATCGCTGCATGCAACCGCCGCCGACAGGAGCAACGCGCCACACACAACTCCGCGCAACCAGAATCCAAAGTGCTCGAATATCGTTTTTTTCATAGCATGAACTTCAAAGAAAAATCCGGTCCGGCATCTCCCCACCATTATTCTCCGAATCTCAGATGAAACAGAAAACCTGCATTCGCCGAGAAATACCGGACCGGAATATGTATCCGAATGTTATTTATTCAAAGGTTTGTACTCGGTTTTCGTGTTGCCATCTTCACTACGGACTCGGAAAATGAGGCAATATCCCTGTCCTGCAACGAAAGGAATGAGCGCAGTGACATCGGCGCCTTCGGGTGAACAAATGCCTTCGACATCGGAGGAGGGACGCCAACTGATCCAAAAGTCCCCCCAATCCTCAGGGCCGTAACCATTCGCGATTTCCTCATCGATTTCGGTCTGCGTGTGAGCGCCGATGCGATACGATGTGGCCAGGGAGGCCTTGACATGAACCGTTACCTCGGCAGTACCGTCGCCGTTGTCCGTCAGGTTCTTGATGTCGCCCAGCGTCAACGAAATTTCGGTCTCCGGAGTCTCCGTGCGGAATTCCGCCTTCGTATATGCATAGTCGTATACCTTCAACTGGTCTTCATTGTTCGGGTCCACGTAAAACGCCAAGATCACGTAATCAGTCTTGGGCTTCAGATCGCCGTCATAATTGCTCCACTCTGCCGTACCCTGCTTGGCGATCGACTTCACGTAGTCCGACATCGTCATCTGCTTATCAACCGCAATATTGTTCAGGCCATAATAAACGCCCTGAATATACGATTCCGGCTCGAAACTCTCATAGGTAGATTTCATCGTAATCCAGGCGCAATACCATTCGTCCGCACTCTGGGGTGTCACGGTAAAGGTCACCCCCGTGGTCGTAGGCTGGATGTTCGTAATCTGGAACTGGTCGGGAACGTCCGGAGCCTTGGTCGTCAGGAACTCATAATAAACGACTTCCTCATCCTGAGAAAGGTCGTAAGCCGCCACTACGTACGAGTAGCTCGACGAAAGTCCCGATAGCGACCTCTCGTACACACCCTTCTGGGTTTTGTTCCCGATGTAGGGGTCCTGTCCGTAATATTCGATGAACTCCCAGCCTTCAAGCATCTTTCCGTCACGCTCGACCTCGGATTTGGGAAACACGTTCACGTAGTAGTCCACCGTATCGTCGCTGGGCGTAACCTTCACCTTAGCCGAATTGTGGGTGATATCGGTTACCGTGATCTCGATTTTGAAATCGCCCGGCGTCGGCCCATCACCCTCCTTCTGCGTCCTGACGGTCTTCTTGACCACAGCTCCGACTTCTTTATTCTGATAGCTGAAAACCACCACCGTATAATCGGTATCAGCCTTCAGCCCGGTTGCCGAAACATCTTTCTTGCCCATGTAAAGACACTTGTCGAAATCCGAACGTGCGACCATTTCGGCAACAAGCTCCTCGTCGGCAAGTCCTTCGACGGAGGAAGATTCCGTCACTCCCGCAAAATAGGTCGTTTTGTCGTCCGACGGCGTAACCGTCACAGAAACGGAATTAGACGAGGCTTCCGGCGTCGCGATTTCAAACGTAACCGTCGGGGGGGGGACATCCGTCTTGTCATCGTCGCATCCAAAACCGAGAAGCGCCGCCCCGCAAAAAAGCCAGCCGAATAAGTAATTAAATTTTTTCATAAATACAAAGGTTTTAGTTTGGTTGGTTATGTCGGTTATTTAACGAATTTAGCTGCGCTGAGGTATTCGGCGCTCTTTTCGGCGCACTCCATCGGCGGGATGTCGTTGGCTTCGATCTCCACGTAGTAAGCTTCGAGCCCCTGTTTGTAGGCGGCATTGAAGATCGCTTCGAAGTCGATGGTCTGGCTGGCTCCGATGACATTGTCGTCCTTGATGTGCAACAGCGGGAAACGCCCTGCGTATTTCTGGATGTAAGCCGACGGGTTGACGCCGCCCTTGCTGGCCCAGTATACGTCCAGTTCGAAGAAGACCTTGTCGGGATCGGTGTTTTCGAGCATGTAGTCCAGCATGACCTTATCCTCGATCTTCTCGAACTCGCGCGAGTGGTTGTGGTAGCCGAACTTCATGCCGGCGGCCGCACAGCGCGCACCCACCTCGTTGAAATAGCGGCAGTAGGTCTGCAAATCCTTGAGCGTCGAAATCTTACGCATCGAGGGGACCACGATATATTCCGCACCGGCGGCCTTGTGCGCCGCGATGCACTCGTCCCACCAAGCGAGGGCTTTCGAGAAATCGCCGCTCGCCAGCTCCTCGTCGGAGAGGTTGAGCGTGCAGTGCGTGGAAATCACCCGCATACCGGCATCCTCGACATCCTTGCGGAATTGCTCGGGAGTCTGCCCGTAGAGCATTCCGTCCTTGTAGCTGGCGGCCTCAACCGAAGTGTAGCCCATGTCGGCGAGCTGTTTCAGGACGGGTTTGTAATCGCCCTGGCTCTTGCCGAAAACCCCGATCAGGCTGCGCACCGAATAGAGCTGGATACCGATGTCCTTCTTCGGGGCCTTCTTCGCTTTGGCGGATGCTCCGCCGGGGAGCATCGCCAGAGCGAGGAGGACGCAGATGACTGCGAATAGCCTGTTTCTCATCGTAAGAAGCCCTTAATCGAGAATCTTGACACGGATATTGCGGAACCAGACGTCGTCGCCGTGGTCCTGAAGGCCGATGTAGCCTTCGTGGTTCTCACCGCCGCAGTTGTTCAGCAGCTCGAACGCCAGAGGCCACTTCTCGGAGCTGAACTTGCTGTTCTCCAGCATCTCGGTCCACTGGGGAGTCCACAGGTGGTACTCCACGACGTTCTTGTCGTTCTGGCCGTGTACGACCGTGCCTTTGTAAACCATGATCTTGGCCTTGTTCCACTCGCCGAAGGGATTCTGGTTCTGCGGAACGGCGGGGATCATGTCGTAGAGCGACGCCGACTGGCGGTTGCCGTCGACACCCAGCTTGGCATCGGGATGGTTGGTGTTGTCGAGCACCTGATATTCGGGGCACGAGATGTAGATCGGCTCGTACTTGGTCTTGCCGTCCTTCTGGGTCGTAACCTCCTGGGCCAGGTAGAAGATGCCCGAGTTGCCGCCCTTCGAAACCTTCC
>OGYE01001513.1_pt1 | contig 15078 bp, 14 predicted proteins | sample 1576471 | NCBI WGS metagenome assembly OGYE01 (sample SAMEA3541532, study PRJEB24748) | human gut metagenome | biome: human gut; feature: human-associated habitat; material: faeces | place: China | collected 2012
CATGAACTCTATTTCGATGCGCAGGGGAACCGCATCTATGCAAAGATCGAATACGGACGTCGGGATATTGGTTCGGCCGTGCCGGAAGCGATTTACAATGCGGTAGCGGCCGACCAGCAGCTGTCGAGCCCCAACGATATCGACGACATCGAAAAATGGTCACTCGATAAGGCTACGGCAGACGGAATCAGCGTTTTCTGGTGTGTCGAAGTGGAGACACGGCATAAAGAGGTAGATATTTACGTAAACGATTCCCCTGTTCGGATCATTCCCCGTCCTGTAATAGATATGGGAAACACGGGAGGTAATGGACTGCCGGTAGAGGATGAGATCGAGCGCTTCCTGAACGATCGTTATCCGGGAGCTAAGGTCGTGGAACGCGACTATGATGACGGATGTCTTGAACTGACGATTCTTCACGAAAATCTCAGGAAAGAGGTGCTTTTCGACGGTCGCAACAACTGGCTCCGCACCGAGTGGGAGCTCCACCGGTTGCCGCAAAATATTTTGGATGCGGTGCAGCAGGCTGGCTATACCCTCGACGACGACGAATTTGAATGCATCGAAACTTCCGGCGGGATGTGGTATGAGTTCGAAGCACGAAAAGACCGTCGAGAGTATGATTTGCGTGTGGATACGAACGGAAATATCGAGGCCTACGAAGATTGATGGATCGGCTAGACAACTTTTGAATTTTTGTATGGCTAATATTCACTTGATTAAAATCAATGTATTATGAAAAAGATGATTTTAGCAGTGGCATTGTTGCTTACAGGCATCGTGTCGGCCCAGGCCGACGGACGCGAGAAACCGATTACGATCGACAACCTTCCTAAAGCCGCGCAGGAGTTTCTCGCTACGTATTTCAAGGATCTGACCGTAGCTTATGCGGTTGAGGAGAGCAAATACTTCGGTTCGGAATATGAGGTGACTTATACCGACCGCACGGAAGTGGAATTCCGTGCCGACGGTCAGTGGTCGGCGGTCGATCGTAAATATTCGGCCGTTCCTGCGGCGATCGTTCCCCAGCAGATCGCGGATTTCGTAGCGAAGATGAACTACCCCGGTCAGTTTATCCGCAAGATCGACCGTGATGCCTATTCGTGGGAAATCGAACTGTCGAACGGATTGGAAGTCGAATTCGATTTGAATTTCAACGTCATAGACTATGATGACTAAAATTCCCGAAGTTTTGAAATCCGGCTCGGGAAAAAGGTGGGTATGGATCACGGGTGTCGTTGCTATATTCGCTCTACTCTTTGCAATCGCATGGAATATAGAGTGTGAAAGAGCCGTAGCGCCACAGGAACTGCCCGGTGAGGCCCGCTCTTTTATCGCACAGCATTATCCGGAAGAGAATCCCGTTTTGGTAATCAAGACGCTCGACGAACTTGCAGTTACGTATAAAGTCGTTTTCGCCGACGGTACCCAAGTGAAATTTCGCCGAAATGGAATGTGGCGAGAAATTAAAAGCCGTTCGCGGGCGGTTCCGTCGGCTGTTGTTCCGGCGCAGATTGCGGATTACGTCGCTCGGAACTTTCCGGGAACCTTCCTCGTCGGAATCGAGCATACTTGCCGGGAATGGGAAGTGAAGTTGAACAATACGATCGAATTGACCTTCGATGACAAGCGTTTCGCGTTGAAAGAGTACGACGATTGATCGATATATTGTTCCGCTTTCCCGGAAATGGGGAGTATATTATTGGGAGGTAAAAACCAGCTTCCGGATCGGAGGCTGGTTTTGCTTTGTGGATGTTATTTCCGATTGCTGAAAAGTGTCGGGTATTTCGCTTTTCGAAAAGCGGTTGCGGAATGTGTATCGTTTACTATTGCGGTTGCGAGTTGTTACGCAGTGTGGTTCAGACGGATTTTTGTTTCCCGTTCCGAAGAATCCAAGGGGGCGACGGTTTATCGCTGCAAATGGTCGTGAAATCGGGTTGCAGCCATCGATGTATCGGAGGTGTTCGTCGAATAATTTTTAAGCTCAATATAGAAATCGGTTCTTGCGGGATGGAGGATGCTTGCGGAAAGGTTAAAACCAAGCCGCCCGGGAAGGCGGCTTGAGAAAAATGGAGAGTTAATTTAGTTGGAATTGGTCGTTTATCGTAAACTTCCGGAAATAAAATTAAGAAAAATTTTTCGAAAAATAAAATTGTTGCGAGAAAAAAATATCGATACACTCCCCGAAAAGAGGAGTGTATCGGCTTTAGGACGTATTCTGGTGTTTCAGAGTGTATGCAAGGAAGGAATCAACCTCCGATCTCGCTCAATTCCAGCCATCGCATGCTTTTGGTGTCGATCTGGTCCATGAGTGCCGTGATCCGCTCCGAAAGCGCCGTAAGCTCTTCGAACGGCAGGTCGCCGGACGAGAGTTTTTCTTCGATCGCGGCTTTCTCCTGTTCTAATTCCGGTATTTCGGCTTCGAGATGCTCCATCTCCCGTTTTTCCTGGAAGGTGAGCTTGCGTGCCGCTCCTGTTTTTGCCGGGGCCGTCCCGGACTTCCGGATCTCCCCGCCCCTGCTTCCGGATGCCGTGCTCTTGGCTTTTTCCTGGGCGACGGCAGCCTGTTTCGCCGCTTCGTAGTCGCGTTTCCAAGCGGTGTAGTCGGAGTAGGTGCCGGCGAATTCGCGGATCTCCCCGCCTCCGCAGAAGACGAGCAGATGGTCGGCGACCTTATCGACGAAGTAGCGGTCGTGCGAAACCACGATCACGCACCCCTTGAATGCTTGCAGGTACTCTTCCAGTACGCCGAGCGTCACGATGTCCAGGTCGTTCGTAGGCTCGTCGAGGATCAGGAAATTGGGACTCTGTATCAGGATCGTGCAGAGGTATAACCGCTTGCGCTCGCCGCCGCTGAGCCTTGCGACATAACTGTACTGCACCTCGGGCGGGAAGAGGAAATATTGCAGGAATTGCGATGCGCTCATCCGGCGTCCGTCGCCCAGGTGGATTTCGTGGGCGATGTCGGTTACGATGTCGATCACCCTCTTTCCCTCGTCGAAGTCCAGCCCTTGTTGGCTGTAATAGCCGAAGCGGACGCTTTCGCCCACTTCGATCGTGCCGCTGTCGGGCTGTATGATGCCGGTGAGCAGCTTCAGGAAGGTCGATTTGCCGCAGCCGTTGTCCCCGACGATACCCAGTTTGTCATACCGGGCGAAGTTGTAGTTGAAACGGTCGAGGATCACCAGATCCCCGAAACGCTTGCAGAGCTCTTTGGCTTCGAATATCTTGGTACCGATGCGCGTAGCCTGAACGTCGAGCTTCAGCGACGCCTGCGTGCGGGTGCTTTTCAGCCTGGCGTCCAGTTCGTGAAAGGAGTCGATGCGGGCTCGGGCTTTGGTCGCCCGCGCCTGGGGCTGGCGGCGCATCCACTCCAGCTCGCGGCGGTAGAGATTCAGGTCGCTCTCGCGCCGGGCTTCGGCGGCCTCGGCCCGCTCCTGCTTCTTCTCGACGTAGTAAGCGTAATTTCCTTTGTATAAGCAGACCGACCGTTGGTCCACCTCCAGGATGTCGCTGCACACCCGGTCGAGGAAATAGCGGTCGTGGGTGACCATCAGCAAGGCTGCCTTGTTTCGCGTGAGGTACTCTTCGAGCCATTCGGTCATGTCGGTATCCAGGTGGTTGGTCGGCTCGTCGAGGATCAGCAGGTCGGCTTCGCTGATTAGCACCGCTGCCAATGCCACACGTTTGAGCTGTCCGCCGGAAAGCTGGCCTATCTTTTTGTCGAAATCGTTGATCTTTAGTCGGGACAGAATCTCCTTGGCCCGCTGTTCGTAGTCCCAGGCAGCGAGGGCGTCCATACGGCTCATGGCCTCCTGCAACCCGTCCTGCGCAGGATCGGCGACGGCTTGTTCGTAGGCTGCGATGGCTCGCAAGGCCGGATTGTCGGAACGGAAACAGGCTTCCAGTACGGTTAGATCCGCAGCATATTCCGGGTTTTGTTCCAGATAAGCGATACGCAGGTCACGGCGGGGCGTGATCGTTCCGCTGTCGGCCGTATCTTTGCCTGCGAGAATATTCAGCAGGGTCGTTTTACCGGAACCGTTGCGCCCGATCAAAGCGATGCGCTGCCCCTCGCCGATCGTGAAAGAGATATTGTCGAAAAGCACCAGATCGCCGTACGACTTGGTCAGATTTTCGACTTGGAGGTAGTTGATCATTCTTTGTGCGTCGGTTTAGATGGACAGTTTCTCTTTGCTTTCATTCAGTAGGTTGCGGTATTCTGTCACGATGTCGTGCACGATTTCTGCCGCAGTTTGCTGCTCGCGGAAAAGCGAGGCCACCTGCCCTATTTCAAGCTCTCCGTTATCGAGGTCGCCTTCGAACATACCTTTTTTGGCGCGTCCTTTTCCGAGAAGCGTTTTCAGCTCTTCGGCCGTAGCTCCTCGGTTCTCGGCCTCTTCGACCTCGCGGAAGAAACCGCCCTTGACCAAGCGCGTGGGAGAAACTTTTTTGAGCATCAGCATCGTATCGCCCTCTTCCAGACTCAGGCAGCGGTTTTTGAAGTTTTCGTGTGCCGAGCTTTCTGCGGCGAATGCGAAGCGGGTTCCGATCTGCGCGCCTTCGGCCCCGAGGGTCATGGCTGCCAGCATCCCGGCGCCCGTAGCGATGCCTCCCGCAGCGATCAGCGGCAGCGAGGTGACACGTCGTACGGCCGGAATCAGGCATAAGGTGGTGGTCTCTTCGCGTCCGTTATGACCGCCGGCTTCGAAACCTTCGGCTACGATGGCATCGACTCCCGCCTCTTCGCATTTGCGGGCGAATTTCGAGGAGGAAACCACATGGACGACCGTGATGCCGTGCGATTTGAGAAAGCCTGTCCAGAGCTTCGGATTTCCGGCCGAAGTAAAGACGATCTTGACCCCTTCGTCCACTATCAGTTGCATGACTTCATCGAGTTGGGGGTACATCAGCGGTACGTTGATGCCGAACGGTTTGTCGGTCGCCTGCCGGCATTTGCGGATATGTTCCCGCAGTGTTTCGGGATGCATGGAGCCTGCTCCCAGCAGGCCCAGTCCGCCGGCGTTGCTTACGGCCGAGGCCAGCCGCCAGCCGCTGCACCACACCATGCCGCCCTGAACGATCGGGTATTCGATTCCGAAGAGAGTGTTGATTCGGTTCATAGTCGTCGTTTTATTAGATGTGACCAAAGATACGCAGATTTCGGCGTTTCTGCAACCCTGCTCCCGGTTCCAAAAAAGCGGACAGCCCGAAAGAGCCGTCCGCCGGATAATATGCTGCGGATGCGTCGCTTACATGCCGAAGGCGAACGCTCCGATCGAATCGTACACTACACTGGCGATACCCAACAACAGCACACCGGCAGTACAGAGCGCCAGGCTCAAACGGGTTCCCCGATCGCTGCGGAAGGTCGGGATGGGGTGTTCGCCGGGGGTGATGAACATGGCTTTGACCACCAGCAGGTAGTAGTAGAGCGAGATCACTGTGTTGAGCAGGGCGATGAAAACCAGCAGATGAAATCCCTCCTTGAAAGCGGCCGCGAAGATGAAGAACTTCGAGAAAAAGCCTGCGAAGGGCGGGATGCCGGCCAGCGAGAAGAGCGAGAGGGTCATCAGCACGGCCAGTTTGGGGTTGGTGCGGTAGAAACCGTTGTAGTCCTCGATGCAAACTTTCCCGTCCGTATGTTGTTCGACGGCCGAAACGATGCCGAAAATCGCCAGGTTGGCTGCCATATAGACCAGGATGTAGTAAACCAGCGAGGTCATGCCCAGGGCCGAGCCGCCGATCACGCCCAGCATGATGTAGCCCGCCTGCGAGATGGATGAGAAAGCCAGGAAGCGTTTGAGGTTCTGCTGGCGGATGGCGAAGAGGTTTGCCACCGTGATACTCAGGATGATGACTACGAACAAAATCGTTCGCCACTCCTGCACCATCGGTGCGAAAACCTTGATTAGAATGGTCATCAGCACGAAAGCGGCCGAGCCTTTCGATATGACCGAAAGATAGGAAGTGACGGTCGTGGGCGCTCCCTGGTAAGCGTCGGCCGTCCAGAGGTGGAACGGTACGAGCGAGAGCTTGAAGCCTAAACCGGAGAAGAAGAACACCAGCGCCATAATTTGAAGCGGTGAGCCGTCCAGACGAATGTCGTCGAAATAGAGCGTTCCGGTCGTACCGTAGATCAGCGACATACCGTACAGCGACAGCCCCGATGCAAAGACGGCGTTCAGGATGTATTTGGCTCCGGCTTCGGCCGATTCGCGTTTGAACTTATCGAAAGCGACCAACGTAGCCATCGGGATCGACGCGGTTTCCAGTCCGATAAAGAAGAACAGGAAGTTGCCGGCCGAGATCATGAAGTACATGCCCAGCAGCGTGGTCAGCGTCAGGAAATAGAATTCGCCGCGCTTGTGGACGGTCGTATCGCTTTTGAGCCAGCCCTCGGCCTGCATCAGCACGATCAGCGTCCCGACGTTCAGGATGCTTTTGACGACGCCCATCATCGGCGTGTACTGGTACATGCCGCCGAATGCTTCGCCAGCGACTCCCGGCACGATGTTCAGCAACGTATGTACGCCGAACAGAATGCACGCTACGGGCTGGAAATACCGCAAACCGTTCTTCGAAGCCATCAAATCGTAGAGCAGCAGGATCACCATCACGGCGATCAGCGACAGCTCCTCTTTCATCATCAGAAAATTACTGTAATCCATATAGCGTCCTCTATTTCATTAACTGTTGTACAACGGGCAGCAAACTGTCGTTGATCATATTCGACACCCACAACGGCGCCATACCGAGTCCGGCGATCGCCACGATCAGCACGACGACCGACAGGCGTTCGAACCACACGGCGTCGGTCAGCGCCAGGTGATCCTTATTCAGTACCGAACCGTAAAACACCTTGCCCACCATCCGCAGGATATAAACCGCCGTAATCACGATCGACGAGCAGGCGACGATCGTAAAGACGCGGTGGAACGTATCGGTATGCTCGAACGAGCCGACGAACACGGTCATCTCGGCTACGAATCCGCTGAGTCCCGGAAGCCCCAGCGACGCCAGTCCGGCGATTACGAAGCAGACGCTCAAAAACGGCATCACCTTCATCAGACCGCCCATCTCGCGGACATCCCGCGTATGGGTGCGTCCGTATATCATCCCGATCAACGCAAAGAACAAGGCCGTCATCAGTCCATGCGACAGCATTTGCAACACGGCGCCGGTCATCGCGGTCTGGTTCAGCATCAGGATCGCGAACAGCACCAGTCCGCAGTGGCTGACCGAAGAGTAGGCGTTGATGTATTTCAGGTCGGTCTGCTTGATTGCCGAGAACGCTCCGTAGACCACGCTGATACCGGTCAGCGTCAGGAAAATCCATGCCAGTTCGTTGGCCGCCTCGGGCATCAGGAAGATCGCCACGCGAAAACAACCGTATCCGCCGAGTTTCATCAGCACCCCAGCATGCAGCATCGAAACGGCCGTAGGCGCCGAAGCGTGACCGTCCGGCGACCACGTGTGGAACGGAAACATCGCGCCGAGCACCCCGAAGCCGACGAACGTCAGCGGGAAGAACAGGTACTGCGCGCTCATCGGAATCGTATGTTTGGAGATTTCGAGAATATTCATCGACAGTTGACCGCCTTCGGGCGCCGAATGGAAATAGATGCCGAGGATGCCGACCAGCAGCAGCGCCGAACCTCCCATCAACATCAGCGTCAGTTTCATCGCCGAATACTCTTTCCGGCCGGTTCCCCACACGCCGATCAGCAGGTACATCGGGATCAGCGCCACCTCGTAAAACATGAACATCGTGAACAGATCAATCGAAATGAAGAATCCGAACACCCCGATCGACAGCAGCGAGAACCATGCGAAAAACTCCCGCGGTAGCGGCGACATTTTCCACGAAGCGAACACCCCGGTAAAGACGATCACCGACGACAGCAGCAACATCGCCACCGAAATACCGTCGACGCCGACCGAATAGTGGATATTCAGCGGAGCGTACCACACCGCATCGGCCGTGAACAGCATTTCGGCGCCGTTCCCCGCGCTGCGTTCTCCCAGATACATCGCCACCAGCGCCACGGACAGGCCCAGCAACAGCGAGGCGCCGACTACCATGATCGCACGGATGCGGCGGATGTCCTTCGTGAGGAACATCGCGCAGGTCATCAGCAGCGGTATCAGTACAAATAAAGATAAAAAGTTCATATCCGTATCAACTTATTTTATTCAACAAAACAGCACCAGTACGGTAATCAGCAACAATCCCACGAGAAATACGAACGCATACTGCTGCACCTGTCCGGACTGCAATCCGCGAATCGCCAGCGACATCCGGTTTGTCACCAGCGCCAGCCCGTTCATCGCGCCGTCGATCACATGCCGGTCGAACCACGCGATCGAACGCGAAACGCCGTTGAAAATGATCCTCTTGGTAATGAAAAGATATACCTCGTCGATGTAGAAGCGATGGCTAGCCGCACGGTGCAGGCCGCTGAACGTACGCGCCAGACGATCCGGAATCGGACTGTGCTTGCGGTAAAACACCGTAGCGACGGCGATCGAGATCAGCGCAATCGCGATGCTCGTTCCGGCTACCGTCCAGTCGAGGTGGATGATGTAGTCGGCCCCGTCGCTGCTGACGAACTTGCCGAACGGGATGAACCCGGCAACGCAGGTGACGGCGGCGAGGATAATCAGCGGCGTCGTCATTACGCCGGGGGCCTCGTGCGGCTCATGCTCGTGCTTGGCCGGAGTTCCCCAGAAAATATTGTAGTACAGACGGAACATATAGAACGCCGTCAGCGCGGCGATAAAGCTCATCACCCATCCCATAGCGGGCGCGAACATGAATGCCGCGGTCAGGATCTCGTCCTTGCTGAAGAAGCCCGAGAACGGTGGAATACCCGAAATCGCGAGGCAGGCGACGAGGAACGTGATATGCGTAATCGGCATCTGCTTGCGCAGGCCGCCCATATGGCTCATCTCGTTGCTGTGCACCGCATGGATAATCGCGCCGGCCCCGAGGAACAGCAGGGCCTTGAACATCGCGTGCGTAAACAGGTGGAACATGCCGGCCATGTAACCGAGCCCTTCGTGTCCGCCGTAGCCCGACACGCCGAGGGCCACCATCATGAAACCGATCTGCGATATAGTCGAAAAGGCCAGCACGCGCTTGATATCGGTCTGCACGCACGCGATCGTGGCGGCAAACAGCGCGGTAAACGCGCCGACGTAGGCAATGCCGTGCAGCACCTCCGGGGTTTCGAAATAGTAGACCGGGAAGAGCCGCGCCACCAGATAGACGCCGGCCACGACCATCGTCGCGGCATGGATCAGCGCCGACACCGGGGTCGGGCCTTCCATCGCATCGGGCAGCCAGATATGCAGCGGGAACATCGCCGACTTACCGGCGCCGCCGATAAAGATCAGCGCCATCGCCCATGCCAACGCCGAAGCGCCCATGAAGGTCGTCCCGGCAGCTTGGGAGAAGATCGCACGGTCGCCCGAAGTCAGCAGTCCGAAATCGAACGTCTGCGTAAAGAACGACAGCAACAGGATGCCGATCAAAAATCCGAGATCGGCGAACCGCGTCACGATGAACGCCTTTTTCGAAGCGGCGATCGCTTCGGGCTTCGTATAGTAGAACCCGATCAGCAGGTAGGACGAAACGCCCACCAGCTCCCAGAAGATATACATTTGGAAAATATTGGTCGCCACGACCAATCCGAGCATCGAGCAACTGAACAGCGACAGGAAAGCATAGTAGCGTTCGAAACCGCGTTCGCCCTTCATGTAACCGAGGCTGTAAACGTGCACCATCAGCGACACGGTCGTAATCACGACCAGCATCATCACCGAGATCGGGTCGAGCAATACGCCCAGGTCGATGTGCAGGTTATCGGTAAAACGCAGCCACTCGATGTTGAACGGCACCCATTTCTGGTAAATGCCGTCCACCTTGGCCGTCGTGAAGTACTGCCAGGCCGTCCCGTAAGCGAGCGCGGTCGTCACGGCCATCGACAGGGTGCCGACGAGTCCCGACGCGCATGCTTTCAGTTTCATGCCCAGCAGACCGAGCACCAGGAACGTCAGCAGCGGCAACAGTACGATCAGTATCGTGTATTCCATATTGCGTAGTTTTTTCTGTCCTTAAAGTTAGTCTTTCAGTTCGTCGAGGTTTTTGACCTCGATGTTACGCAGGTTGCGGTAGATGTTGATGATGATCGCGATGGCGACGGCGGTTTCGGCCGCTGCGATGGCGATCGCGAAGATCGTGAAGAAAAACCCTTCGAGCTGTCCGGGGAACAGGTAACGGTTGAACACGGCGAAATTGATATCCACCGCATTCAGGATCAACTCGATGGAGATCAGCACGGCGATCAGGTTGCGCCGGGTGATGAACCCGTACACGCCGGCGAAAAACATCACGGCGCTGACGATCAGGTAATATTCCATTTGTATTTCCATAGCGCTATTTCCGTTTACGTGCAATCAACAAACCTCCGACGATACAAGCCAGCAACAGCACGCTGACCGCCTCGAAAGGCAACAAATACTGGTATTTCCCGGTTCCCATCATCGCGTGGCCGATCGTGTGCATGTCGATCTCCCCACCGGCGAACTGCGACGGGCCGAACGAATGGGTCACGAGCAGGAAGATGCAGAGCACCGCGCCGGCCACCGAAGCGGCCAGGCCCGCGACGACGCGGCGGTTGCGCAGCGGCGTCTTCTTCTCCTCGTCGGAACTGGTCAGCAGAATCGAGAAAACGTACAAGACGACGACGCCGCCCGCATAAATCAACAGTTGCACGGCGCCGAGGAACGAATAGTTAAGCTGAATAGATGCCCGCCGTGGCGAAAAGCACGAAAAGCAGATATGTGGCAGCTCGCAGAATCCGCTTCGTGGTCACCGTCATCACCGAAAAGACGACGATCACCGCAGCGAGAAACGCAAAACCGGCCTGTTGCAAGGTAATTTCCATTTCCGTCTATTTTTTTTCTAACGTTGAACCTTCGTGATTGAGCTGACGCACCAGTTTGTCGCGCGTGAAGACCGCATGCTCGAACTTGTTGTCGAACTCGATCGCTCCGTGCGGGCAGGTGCGCACGCAAAGCTGGCAGTAGAGACAGCTTCCGATGTCGTACACGTATTTGGTAAGCACCCGCTTCTTCTTACCCTCCTCGTCGGTTACGGTCTCGGAGATCACCTTGATCGATCCGTTCGGGCAGTTCATCTGACAGATCCCGCAGGCTACGCACTTGTGCTCGTTGTTCGCATTGTGCGGCATGACCAACTCCCCGCGGAAACGGTCGAAGATCTGCAGCGTATCGCGGTTTTCGGGATACTGCTCGGTCGTCTTCTTACGGAAGAAAACCCGTATCGTAACGCGCATCCCCTTCAACAGCGACGACAGCCCGCTGAAAAAGGAACTTATGTAATTCTTAAAAGCATTCATATTCCGTTTGTTTATAGGCCGGTTCGGCGGTTAAAAATGCAATCCGAACGCAACGATAATCACCATCAGCAGCAGGTTCAGCAGGTTCAGCGGCAACAGGTATTTCCATTCGAGCTTCAGCAGTTGGTCGATCCTCAGTCGCGGGAACGTCCACTTGAACCACATGATGACGAAAATAACCACGCCCACCTTCACCAGAAACCATACGATCGACGGAATAAAATCCATCACGGCGTTGAAGCCTTCCCAACCGGCGATGTGCAGCGGCATCCATCCGCCGAGGAACATCGTCGTAGCGACCCCCGCGACGATAAACAGGTTCAGGTACTCGGCCAGGTAGAAAAAGCCGAAGTGCATCCCCGAATATTCGGTATGGTAACCGGCCGTCAGTTCCGAGTCGGCCTCGGGCAGGTCGAACGGCCCCCGGTTCGTCTCGGCGGTACCGGCCACCAAGTAGATCAAAAAAGCGATCACCGCCGGAATGTGCCCCGTAAAGAGGAACCAACCGTCGGCCTGGCGTTCGACGATCTCGGAAAGCTGCATCGTTCCGGCGAACACGACCATCGTCATCAACGACAGTCCGATCGACAATTCGTAACTGATCATCTGCGCGCCGCTTCGCATCGCGCCGATCAGCGAATATTTGTTGTTACTCGACCAACCGGCCAGCAGGATGCCGACGATCCCGATCGACGACACCGCCATCAGAAAAAAGATCCCGACGTTGAAGTCGAGCACTTCGAAACCTTTGGCGAACGGCAGGCAGCCGAATGCCAGCACCGACGAAATAATCACGATGTACGGCGCGAGGTTGAACAGGAAACGGTCGATATGGTTGATCGTGATCAGCTCCTTGATCAGCATCTTGATCATGTCGGCTACGCTCTGCACGGTTCCGTAAGGCCCCACCCGGTTCGGCCCGAGGCGGCACTGGAAAAAAGCACAGACTTTGCGTTCGACGTAGATCAGCGCCAGCGCGATCACCGCATAACCGAGCAACAGGCACAGGCCGATCAGCACGCACTCGGTGAGCGTCACGCCCCAGGCCGGCATCATCCCGCTCAGCGTATCGTGCACCCATCCGGTCACCGCGTTGAAATCAATACTGTCTGTATATGTATTCAATAACATATCGTTGTTGGATTAAAGTTTGTTATCTGTCGATATCGGGTACCACGTAGTCGAGCGAACCGCCGATCGCGATCAGGTCGGCGATCTTGCTGCCGCTGGCCAGGTAATCGACCACCGATACGAGCGGCAGTCCCGGCGAGCGGAACTTCATGCGGTACGGGAACTTGTCGCCCCGGCTTTCGATGTAAACGCCGAATTCTCCGCGGCTCGCCTCCACGCTGCTAAAGAACTGTCCTTCCGGCAGACGGATGATCGGCTTGGTCTTCACGGCGTAGTCGCCGGCAGGAATGTTGTCGATCAATTGTTCGAGAATATGCAGCGACTGGCGGATTTCATCGACGCGCACCAAGTAACGGTCGAACGAATCGCCGCCGGTGCGGATCACTTCGTCGAACTGCACCTTGTCGTACACGCCGTATGGTTTCAGCTTGCGCACGTCGCAGCTCCACCCCGAAGCGCGGCCCGACGGACCCGTCACGCCGTACGAAACCGCCACCTCTTTGGGCAGGATGCCGATCCCCTTCAGACGCTGCTGCGCGATCACGTTGCCGGTAAACACTTCGTCGTACTCGTCCAGCATCTTCGGCAGGTATTTTATGAAATCCTTTACCCGTTTAACAAGGTTCGGATGGATATCGGCAGCCACGCCGCCGATCATGTTGTAGTTCTGGATCAACCGGCCGCCGGTGGTCTCCTCCATCATGTCCAGCACGATCTCACGGTCGCGGAACCCGTAGAAGAACGCCGTCAGCGCACCGAGGTCCATGCACAGCGTCGACCAGAACAACAGGTGCGACGACAGACGGTTCAACTCGTCCATGATCGTGCGGATGTACTGCACCCGTTCCGGGATTTCGATCCCCATCGCCTGCTCGATGCACATGCACAGCGCATGGCGGTTCTGATGCGCGGACAGGTAGTCGAGCCGGTCGGTCAGCGCCAAAGTTTGCGGATAAGTAAGGCTCTCGCACATCTTTTCGATGCCGCGGTGAATGTAACCGCAGTGGACGTCCACCTTCTGCACCGTTTCGCCGGCCAGCGAAACCCGGAAACGCAACACGCCGTGCGTAGCCGGGTGCTGCGGCCCGATATTGACCACGTATTCGTCGTTCTCGAACAGCACGTTTTCGTGCTTTTCGACCTTGCCGTCTTTCAGCTCGTAAGCCGGAGCCGTGTCGAGCGTTTCGTCGGAATCCAGTCTGACCGGATTGACGTCCGGCGAAGCGTTGTAATCCTTGCGGAACGGATAGCCGACCCAGTCGTTGCGCAGGTACAGCCGGCGCATATCGGGGTGCCCGATAAAGCGGATGCCGAAAAAATCGTACACTTCGCGTTCGTTCAGGTTGGCCGATTCCCACAGGTCGTACACGCTCTGCAATTCCGGGTTCTCGCGGTCGGCGGTCTCCGTCCGGAGCACGATTTCGTGTCCCAATTCGGTCGAACGCAGGTGGTAAACCACGCCGAGCGTTTCGCCCCAGTCCATCCCGGTCATGCACAGCAGCAGGTCGAACCGCATCTGCGGATCGTCCCGCAGGCTTTTCGCCACGTCGCGGAATTGCCCGGCAGGCACGGTCACCGTCAACGGCTCCCCTTCCCCGAACACGAGCGACGGAGCCATAAGCGCTAACTTATCTTTGATATTATTCATGGTCTGCGGATTCTTTCTTTTCCTTTCTGTTCACCTCGCCGAAGAAATGTTCGGCCTTGACCTTACGCTGCAACTGCATCATACCGTACAGCAACGCTTCCGGACGCGGCGGGCACCCCGGCACGTACACATCGACCGGAATGATCTTGTCGACCCCTTCCAGCACGTGGTACGATCCTTTGAACGGGCCGCCGGAAATGGCGCAGGCGCCCATTGCGATCACGTATTTCGGCTCGGCCATCTGGTCGTACAGCCGTTTGAGCACCGGGGCCATCTTATGCACGATCGTGCCGGCCACGACGATCACATCGGCCTGGCGCGGACTGGCCCGAGTCACTTCGAACCCGAACCGGGCGAAGTCGTAGCGCGCGGCGCCCACGGCCATGAATTCGATGCCGCAGCAGCTCGTGGCGAACGTCAGGGGCCAGAGGCTGTTGCTGCGCCCCCACTCGATCAATTCGTCGAGGCACCCTACGATCACGTTCGTACCCTCGCGGCGCAGCTCGGCCACCATCTTTTCGAGGTATTCGTTGTCATTGAAATCCTCGTATTTCATTGCCTTTATCTCAGGCTTCCTTATTTCCATTCCAAAGCTCCTTTCCGCCATGCGTACGCAAGGCCCAAAATCAGGACGACCAAAAAGAAGAGGATGCTCACCAGTCCGTATACGCCCAGCTCCTGCACGACGACGGCCCACGAAAAGAGGAACACCGTCTCGACGTCGAACATCAGGAAGAGGATTGCGAAGAGGTAGTATCCCACCTTGAACTGCATCCACGATTTTCCGCGGGTGGGAATACCGCACTCGTAAGCTTCACCTTTCTGCTTGTTGAACGAGCGTAACTGGTACAGAGACAATGTTTCACCCGACTT
>OGYE01001518.1_pt1 | contig 15037 bp, 17 predicted proteins | sample 1576471 | NCBI WGS metagenome assembly OGYE01 (sample SAMEA3541532, study PRJEB24748) | human gut metagenome | biome: human gut; feature: human-associated habitat; material: faeces | place: China | collected 2012
CCCTTCGCCGCAGCCCTCGCACGCAGCTTCACCCGGCGCAAACAACCCGTAACGATTTTATAATCATGGTCGAGCGTCTCGCATCTCCGGCTGCGCACGAACTCGACGCACTTACCGATCTGTGGGAGAGGTCGGTACGCGCCCCGCACGACTTTCTGGCTCCGGAGGACATCCCCTTTTTCCGCCGCATGGTGCGCCAGGAGGCGCTTCCGGCTGCGGAAATCTATGTCATAAGGGATTCCGGAAACGGATTCGCAGCCTTTGCGGGCATCGGAGCCGACCGGCTCGAAATGCTGTTCGTCGCGCCCTCCGCGCGCGGGAAAGGTCTGGGGCGCGAACTCGTGGAGCACGTCGCGGTCCATTGCGGAGTGCGACGCGTGGATGTGAACGAACAGAACGCGCAGGCCGCGGGATTCTACGCACGGATGGGTTTCCGCGTCGTCTCGCGCGACGCCCTGGACCCGTCGGGTCGTCCCTACCCCATTCTCCACCTCGAACGCTGACAAACGACGGGCGACCTCTCGGCCGCCCGTTCCGCATACCCGCTGACCGCCAGCGGCCCGTCGCCCACTGCGGCCGTCGCAAAAAAAGGAGAACCCGTTCAACGGATTCTCCCTCCCCATTATAGAATGGCCGCAGGCTATCTGACCTCGATCTGGCGGGCCGCAACGGCGGCTTCCGTCTCTTTCTTCTTGGGAATCTCGATGGTCATCACGCCGTTCTCGACCTTGGCCGCGATCTTCTCGCGCACGACGTTGTCGGGCAGCAGCAGGCTCTGCTGGAATTTCGTGTAGGAAAACTCGCGGCGCAGATACGTGCCCTTCTTCTTGTCCTCCTCCTCCTTCTGCTCGGCCTTTTTCTCCATCGTGACGATCAGCTCGTTATCCTCGTTGATATGCACCTTGAAATCCTCCTTGGTCATACCTGGGGCGGCGACTTCCACCTTGTATTCGTTCTCATCCTCGATGATGTTGACGGCCGGAGCCGTGGTGTTGTGGCGTTCGGCAAGCCAGTCGTTGCCCAGAAAATCGTTGAAAATGCTCGGCAGCCAGTTCTGATTACGTCTTACAGGTACCATAGTTTTGTCCTCCTTGGTTTTATTTGGTTTAACATTTCGTTTCATCTCTGCGCCTCTTATGAAGCGCTTTCGTATCCGATACGGTCAAATCCTATGCCAGTTCGGAGAAACTGAAAAAATGTCATAAATTGTCACAAACGCGACACAAAATTGCCGAAAAGACAGAAAAAATGTCCTGACAGTATGGCGTCTTAAATATTTTCCTATTTTTGCAACATGGACAACGAATTGATTTTCCGGCAGGCACAGTCCTGCGAAACGGACCGCATCATGCAGATCATCCGCCAGGCACAGGCCCGGATGCACGCGGCAGGCAGCCGCCAGTGGCAGGACGGCTATCCCGCCCCGGGACATATCTCGGCAGACATCGGCCGCAACCGCGGCTATGTATTGTGCAAACCCGGCGTGGAAGGCCCGCTTTCAGTGATCGCCTACGGCGCGGTGGTGTTCGACGGCGAACCGGCCTACGACGCCATCGACGGACAATGGCTCACCGACGAGCCGTACGTGCTGGTGCACCGCATAGCGGTCGCCGACGGGGAACGGGGCCGCGGCGTGGCGGCGGAATTCCTGCACCGTGTGGAGACACTCGCACAGGAACGCGGCGTCAAAGCCTTTCGCATCGACACCAACTTCGACAACCAGACCATGCTGCGGCTGCTCGAACGCACGGGATTCACCTATTGCGGGAAAGTCGTCTACCGGAGCGGCGAACGGCTGGCTTACGAAAAACGAATCTGAAAACACTCCGACACAAAAAACAGAACCCGAGGCTCCACTCCCCGGGTTCTTTCATTTCACTGTTCAGCGCGTCACTATCTTCTTGAAGAAATCCTCCAGAGGAACATTGTAATAATCGCACAAATCAGCCAGCGTCGTCAGTGAAATGCTATGCCTTCCGCTTTCGATCCGCCCGATGTTCAGGTCGGTGTCGAACCGGACATTTTCTTGAGTAAGGCCTCTCTCCCGGCGGACTGTTTTCAGCCGATCCACGACTTGTTTCACCAGAATCTCATTACGCCGCTGCCGTTTCATAATGCAAATTTCCGCAATTATGCACTCAATTTTTACTACACACTTGTAGCACAGCGACTAAAACGACACCTTCAAGCGTGTAGTTGCCGGAAGCATAACGAATACAAATCCATTCAAGCCACTTTTCGGCCTTTTTGAAATATGCAAAAATAAAAAAATTGTTGTATAAAGCAGCGAAAACAACCGGAACAGCGGCGAAAAAGCTGATGCCGGTGAAACATAGTGCCTGCGCCGATCTTAGAGAGCAGCTCGATCAGGATCGAATGCTTAACACGGCCGTCCAGAATAGTAGCACGCTCAACGCCCTTTCGGACTGCCTCAACGCAGCAGTCTACCTTCGGGATCATGCCGCCCTTGATCACGCCGTCACGCACCAGCTTGGGCACCTCGGACACCTTCAGGCGGTGAATGACACGGTCCGGGTCGTTGACATCCATCATCAGGCCGCGCACGTCGGTCAGCAGGATCAGCTTCTTTGCGCCGAGTGCGACTGCCAGCTTGCTGGCTGCGGTGTCGGCGTTGATATTGTAGTTGGTTTCATCGTCGATGCCCTGTGCAACGGTCGAAACGACCGGGATGTATCCCTGCTGCAGCACATCGATGACCGGAGCCGGGTCAACGTCCATGATATCACCGACGTAGCCGTAATCCGTGCCGGCACGGTCGGTCAGGCGCTTTGCCTGAAACAGACCGCCGTCCATGCCGCCAAGGCTTGTTAGCTGCTTCCTTAATTCCCTTGCCCTTAAGAGCTGAGATTTCAACAACTTCACAGCCTAAACTTTCTTTTAAGTCCTTAATGCTTATCTTGTCACCTGATTTTTCCATGATATCAATCATGTTAACAGCCATAACTACAGGAATACCTAATTCCATAAGCTGTGTTGACAAATAAAGGTTTCTTTCAATATTTGTACCATCAACGATGTTTAAAATTACATCAGGCTTCTCATTAATAAGATAATTTCTTGCTACAACTTCCTCCAATGTATATGGTGAAAGTGAATAAATACCAGGTAAGTCAGTGATTGTTACATCTTTATGTCCTTTGAGCTTACCTTCTTTTTTCTCAACTGTTACTCCAGGCCAGTTACCTACGAACTGGTTAGAACCTGTCAATCCGTTAAAAAGTGTTGTCTTACCACTGTTCGGATTTCCTGCTAAAGCAATCTTAATTGACATTTTCTTTTTTCCCTCTTTCTTAAATTTTAAAATTGTTAATATGCTCCACCTAATTATAGGCATACGTAGTTAACTATTATCTGTCATTGCTGACTTTTGTTAGAATTAGCTAACCCTAGGTTAAAAATAATAAGCTGTTGCTTAAAGTCTTATAAAAAAAGTTATTCAACTTCAATCATCTCAGCATCAGCTTTTCTTAAAGATAACTCATATCCTCTAACTGTTACTTCCACAGGATCTCCAAGTGGTGCAACTTTTCTTACATAAATGTCGACACCTTTAGTAATACCCATATCCATAATTCTTCTTTTAACGGGACCAGAGCCTGTAAGTTTTGTAACCTTTACTGTTTGGCCACATTTTACTTCCTTTAATGTTTTCATAATGTGCTCCTTATTTCATTATTGTATTTATATTTAAAAAGATATATGACATACATATCTTTTTTAAATCATATTAAAAGCTTAATTAATATAAAACCGGATTTTAACTATAATCAGTACCAAAACCGTATCTTAGACCATAATCTTATTAGCCATATCTTTTCCAATGGCAACTCTTGAATCTTTCACATTAACAATCATGTTTCCACCGATTTCTGATACGACCGTAACAGTCCCACCGACTACAAACCCCAGATTTTCTAAGAACTTTCTTGTTTCTTCTTTTCCACCAATCTTTTTAATTGTACTAGCTACGCCTACACCGGCTACTGTTAATGGCATCATTTTATACCTTCTTTCGTAATCATACTGATTATTGATAATCAATTTCATTTTCGATAGTTAGTATACTCTAACGTTCATTAGTTGTCAACAAGTTTAGTGAGTCTTTTGTTACTTTTGTTAAAATTTTACATAAGTCTTTTCCTAATATTATTTTTTGTTATTAAAATTAATAGCAAAGTAAATACAACAAGGAATGTGGCTAATGTTCCATCAAACAAAGATGTTGCTGTTAAGTTTAACATTATAATCACCTCATTTCAAAAAAATGCTATACTTTTTGGTTAGTCTTGTCTAACTAAAGTATAGCACATTTTGAAAAAATGTATATATTTTTTTAACTTATTTTTCTTCCTCAGGATATGTCATGCCCCACTGTTTTCTTATGTCAGTCATAATCTGCATAACATCCTTAGTATATTCAAGATATGTGAAATCTCCTATTCTATCAATTGTTTTTTCCATATCTTCCACTTCATAATAAAGTGCATCTTTAGTATTTCCACCGGTAATTGTTTCCTTGTGACCGTCCTTAGTATAAGTAATTACTGCTTCCTGCCCTCTTGGATATTCAAAGATTTCAATATATCCCTTGTCAAAAGCGATTGTTCCGCGTTTAGGTTGCTTGCAGTGAAGCGAAAGCATAACTGTTGCCATTTCCTCTTCTTTATTTTTAAGTAAAATTCCTGCCTGTTCATCCACTCCCGTAGGAGCCATTTTTACCTGTGAAACCACCTGATCAGGCACTGATGTCATAAACCATCTTACAAAAGAAAGTGCATATACGCCAATATCAAGCATTGCCCCACCTGCAAGATTTCTGTTAAAAAATCTGTTAGTCATATCATATTCCTTGTAACTACCGAAATTCATCTGGATAAGACCTAAATCCCCCAGTTTTCCTGAACTGATAATTTCGTTTAACTTCTTATATATAGGCATATGATATATTGTCATTGCCTCTGCAAGAACTACATTATTCTCTTTTGCAAGATTAATAGCCTCTTCAAGCTCTTCGCTGTTAAGAGTAATTGACTTTTCGCAGAGAACGTGTTTTCCTGCCTTTAATGCTTTTCTTAAAAATTCTATATGAGTGTTGTGTGGCGTTGAAATATATATAATGTCTACATTTTCGTCTTCAAAAACCTGATCAATATTATCATAAACTTTTTCAATCCCGTATTTTTCTGCAAACTGCACAGCCTTATCATGTGTACGGTTAGCTACCGAATAAAGCTTTTTGCCTTTTTTCTCCATTGCCGCAGCCAATTCGTTGGCTATAACTCCACATCCAAGTGTTGCCCAATTATATTTTTTCATTTGTACCACCTTTCTGCCATTTATGGCAAATCTTATCTTTCACTTTCCAAGGCGCCAATGGATTTTTTCATCGCAAACCCTGAAATAATTAACAAAATAAATTCCGATAAAGGAAATGCTACCCAAACACCATTCATTCCAAAGATTGGTGCAAGAATTGCGGCGCATACATTTACTACCACAAAACCTTTAAGTATGGAAAGAACGAATGCCCATTTAACTGAAGCTATAGCGCTTAATGCACTTGAGCAAAATATGTTAATTCCCGCAAAAAGAAAACCAATAAAATATATTCTAAGTCCTACTCTTGCAAGGCTTAAAAGCCTATCACTGCCCTGACTGTTAAACACACCAACTATTGTATCTGTAAAGCCCCATATCATTATCACAATAATTACTGCAAGTCCCAACGCCGTTGCCACGCCTAATTTTTCAATTAACTTAATATCCTTTATGTTATGCTTGCCATAACTTTCGCTGATTAACGGTTGTGAACCAAGTGCTACACCGTTAAAAACTGCAACTGCCACCAGTGCTGTATTTGCCACAACCCCGTATGCTGCTACACCAATATTTCCAGTTAGTCTTAATATTATAAAATTAAAAACCATAACTATAACAGCTCCTGACATTTCCCCAACGAAAGCTGACATTCCAACCTGGCAGCAATGGAAAAGTCGTGTCAGGGATGTTTTAAACCATTTAAACTTTACTGTATTTTTCTTAGATAGGAAATGAATCATACAAATCATAACTCCAACTACAGGAGAAAGTGCTGTTGCAAGAGCAGCACCCGGCATTCCCATTCCAAGCGGAAACATCAAAATATAGTCAAAAACAATATTAAAAAGACTACTTATTAATGTAGCTGCCATACTTACCGACGGATTACCATCATTTCTGACAAAAGCATTACATGTATAATTAAAAATAAAAAATGGCGAAAATGACATAAATATTCTAAAATATGGAACTCCAATTGCTACAATTGTTTCGTCTCCACCCATTATTTCTACGATTTTGTCTGGGAAAACCAGGCCCAAAACGGCAAAAATCACACCTATAACAAGCCCCCAAAACAAAGCGCCTGAGAAATATTTGTCGCATTCATTACTACCATCCTTATTAGAATTCCTGTACTGTTCTTTTACTATTGAATATCTAATTGCTGAACCTACACCTACCATCTGTCCCAATGCAAATATAACCCCATACACAGGCAATGCCATATTTAGCGCAGTTATGCCATTGGCACCTACTGCTTTAGAAATAAAATAAGTATCTGCCAAAATGTATAATGACAATCCTATCATTGCCAAAATATTCTGAGATACGTACTTAAAAAATCTATTTTTCATTTTATTGTCAACTTTCTAAACCTTTTCTATTTAAATTTTTATTTTCTATTTATATTCATACTATTTTTAATTCTTATAATTTTCAATGCATAAGAAAAAAGAGCAACTATTAAGCTGCTCCTTTATCATAACAAACTTTATTATCTTATTCTAGTAGTTTTCAGCATGTACTTCAAAATAGCTCTGTGGATGATTACATACAGGACATACTTCAGGTGCCTTTGTACCAACAATAATATGTCCGCAGTTACGACATTCCCAAACTTTAACTTCGCTCTTTTCAAAAACCTTAGCTGTTTCAACATTCTTAAGAAGTGCTCTATATCTTTCTTCATGATGTTTTTCGATTTCACCAACCATACGGAACTTCTCTGCTAATTCAGGGAAACCTTCCTCTTCTGCAGTTTTTGCAAAACCTTCATACATATCTGTCCATTCATAGTTTTCGCCTTCTGCTGCAGCCTCAAGATTCTGTGCTGTATCGCCGATTCCGTTTAATTCCTTAAACCACATCTTAGCATGTTCTTTTTCATTGTCAGCAGTTTTTAAAAATAATGATGCAATCTGCTCAAAACCTTCCTTCTTAGCCTTTGAAGCAAAATAAGTATATTTATTTCTTGCCTGTGATTCTCCTGCAAAAGCTGCCTCTAAATTCTTTTCTGTCTGTGTTCCTTCGTATTTGCTCATATAATATTACCTCCTAAGTAATCAGTTACTACTGATTTAAATTTTAGTACTTATCAATATAGTTATACCCTAAGTAACTATAAACATATTATACTGCAAATTCATTATTTTTGTTAAATATTCTTGTAAAAAAATATGTTTTTTCTATGAAATGAACTAACTTTGAAATTAATTATTTATATTACAAATTTGGACTGTAAATTTTATCGAAAATCCTTTTTCTTTACTATATATGTCGATAAATACATAGAAGCAATATAAAAGATCAGGCTAACAATTAACACTATATTTCCAAGCATTTCAAAATTGCTAAATATTCCCTTTGCACTTGATAGTTTATCGCTAAAAATATTTATTGCTGCAGAAGCAATCCCCCATATTATCATATTAGGAAGCATAATCATTACGCTTCTAACTTGTGGGTTTATCCCTCTTCCTATAATGTATAATATGCACAATTCTATAGACATACATATTAAAATTCCACCTACAAAAAATTTAAATATAACTGATATGTCAAACCAAACTGCCTGTGTTGTTTTTGTCAAAATAAATGCAATTACTGTTCCCAATAAAAATTCATATATAATCGTTACTGCACTTATAAGATATCTTCCTGCAATTCTATCACCTTCCTTTGCAGGTAGCATTAAATCAAAACCACAATCTGCTCTTTGTTCATATGTAAATAGTGACGTTGGTACTATTGTAGAAATAAGGAGCATATATGAATAAGCAGAAAGAATGTTCTCAGTTGAATATGCCATAACATATCCTAATGGTGCAAACAGAACTATGGATGCCAAGTATAATAATTTCATTTTTCTAAAATCATATTTCATAAATAATATCTTTGCCATTATTACATTCTCCCTTCTTTAATTGTATGTAACATAATCTGTGACACATTTGGCTTTTCAAAAACAAACTGACCGTCAAAATTCTGTGCATTATTGCTTTCAATTAATGCCTCAAATCCGTAATTTTTATTTTCTACTCCAATTAAATATTTTTTCTGTTGTTCTGTTAAATTACCATAATCACCTTTTATAATCATATATTCCTCAAGCATTTCATCTTTAGGCTTCTGAAGAATAATTCTACCGTTATCTATAAAAGTAATATAATCTGCAATTTCTTCCAAATCACTTAACACATGTGTTGAAAACAAAATGCTTCTTTCACCATTTTCAATATATTTCTGAAGTTCACCCATTAATTCTTCCCTCACAACAGGATCAAGTCCATTAGTCGCTTCATCCAAAATCAATAATTTGGCATCTCTTGAAAATACTGTAGCAAACATTAATTTCACTTTCATTCCTCTTGAAAAGTTAATAATGTTTTTGTTTATTGGAAGATTATATTTTTCAATTAAGCTGTCAAACTTTTCGCTATCAAATGTAGGATAAAATTCCTTTAATGTCTGTTTTACATTTTTTACCTTAAGACCTTTTGTAAAATAACATTCATCACCAACGTAAGCTATGCTTTCTTTGTATCTTACAGGATCATCCGCATATGATATTCCATCTATCTTTATTGAACCCGAATCACACTTACATATATGATTAATCAGATTAATGGTACTTGTTTTTCCTGCCCCGTTTTGTCCTACAAATCCCATTATATATCCCTTTGGAATTGTCAGATTTACATCTTTCAATTGAAAATCTTTATATGTTTTATTTAAATTTCTTACTTCCAAAATATTCATTTTCTACTCCTTTCACGGATATTAATATTAGTGCCTATTGTACCTTTTTAATCCTGCTGCCATACTGAATCAACAATGGCAATTATCTCGTCTTTTGTCATACCAATCTGCTTTGCCGATTCCACGGCAGTTTCTATTCCTTCTTCTATTCTCATAATAAATTGTTCCTTCAAAATCTTATTATTGCTGGATAAGACAACACTGCCCTTTCCCTGCATAGTTGCTATAAAACCTTCCTTCTCCAAATCATTATAAGCTCTTGTTGTTGTAATAACACTTACCCCAACATCCTTAGCTAAACTTCTAATAGATGGAAGAATCTCTCCTTCTTTAATCTGTCCGTTAAGAATCTGTTCCTTAATCTGCTCCCTTATCTGCGCATATATAGGAAGTTCAGATTGATTCGATATAATAATTTTCAAATTGTTACCTCCAGTTCTAATCAATGCATTGCATATACTGTATATATTTTATTATATACAGTATATGCAATTTGTCAATGAGGTTTTTGGAATTATTGAAGATTTCATATAGTTCCGGCTGGAAGGAATTGCCGCTTAGCTTGATTGTAGAAAAAGCAGCCACCTCTGCGTCCCACCGCAAATGTAACTGCTTTCTTAATCTTTCTTTATTCAATTGTTCTATATCTTTATTATACTGATAACCAGCTTTTCAGCTACAATATTCTAATACTATATTATCTTATATTAATCTTGTAATATTATTTCTACTTTATTATATTCTTGCTACACCAATACGTTATCACAAAGTATCCTCCATATATTACCACAAGAAATGCACCTGTCATTATTATTGATGGTAACAGTCCTGTTCGGCCAATTGATAGAAGTATTGTATTGCAGAATTTTATTCCTACGATTGAATGTATGATTGCTATGAAAAGCGGAAATCCGAAGAACAGCCCTATCTGTTTAAACAATGCTTTGTTTAGCATTTTCTCATCGGCACCAAGTTTTCTAAGCATTACATATCTTTCCCTGTTGTCTGTTGACTCAGACAATTCTTTTAAAGCAAGTATTGCCGCACTTGAAATCAGGAATATTATTCCAAGATAAAGTCCAATAAAAGTAACCATGGCACTTAATCCTATGCATGACTGTTCAATATCATTTTTTGTATTTACTGTCATTATTGATGTTTTAAGCCATGTTTTTTCAATTAATTTGTTTATTTCATTCTCAACCTTCTGTCGCTGTTCTTTTGTGGATGCATTATAATTGGCATTTAGCCATATTTGATGTAACTCTAAATTTTCCACTGCCTTATCAGGCAATATGAAGACTCCTGTTTCAGACACGCTTCCTGATATTTCAACGAATCCGGTTTTGCATTGATTAAACTTAGGACTATAATCCTTTCCATTTATCGTTATCTTTTCCCCGTTCCTTAGAGCAATATTTCTAATCTCCATCATATTTACAAAATTGGCAATTATCATATACTGATCATCTTTAAGTTCGTAAGTTGTATGACCATACTGCTTTGCAATCTTATTGTAATCGCTTAATTTCATTATGACTTCATTATTGTCAACAGCCAAAAACTTATACTGTTCTGCCACCTGCTTATAACTGTCCCCAAGTGTATCCTTAATTGTAAACTTATCTGCTTCGTAAGTATTGAATTTCACAATGTCTTTAAAATTAGTTTTGTAATCAAAACCATTATTTGTCAAAGTATTCTCAATGGAAATCTTGTTATCTTTAGCTATTTTCTTATTATCACTAAAGTCGCTGTTAACATTCTTTGACAACTGAATGTCAACAGGTACCAGTTCCTTAATATTGTTATCCATGGAAGTTTTTATAGATAATGCACTTGAAAAAATACAAATAGTAACAAATAACATTAAGCATATAATTGTAATCTGAACTACAGTTGTGTTAATTTTGCTGCTAATCTGTCTTAATACAAAACTGTTTAAATCTTTGTAGTATACCTTTTTAACAGACATTACTATTTTCAAAATCAAACCTGATAATGACCAGAACAAAAACAATGTTCCCACACTTCCTGCAAAAATTACTTTAAATAACATTTGGTCATCTAAATTACTATATCCACCCATTACACCGTAATAACCGTAGCCTATAAAAGCCATAGAAATTATGAAAACAAAGATGCACACAATAGGATTCTTCATTGTTACCTTTTCTGATTTTCGATTTCCATTAATAAGATCTATTAATTTACATCTTCCAATTATAATAGTATTAAACAACATTACGAGAATGTATATAATTCCAAAATAAACTAATGTTTTAATACATGCACTTAGAGAAAATACAAACTTAAACTTTGTCATGTCTGCTTCAAACATATTTGCCACAAAAATACTCATAAGTTGTGATAATCCTGCACCTACTATAAGTCCTGTAGCTAAAGAAATCATACCTATAGCCAAAGTTTCAATAAAAAGAATAAAAGATATTTTCCTTTTTCCCATTCCAAGCGTTAAGTATATTCCAAACTCCCTGTTTCTTCTTTTTATTAAAAATCTCGAAGCATAAATAATTAAAAATCCTAAAACAAATGATACAAAAACGCTTACACCCGACAATACATTTGTCATCAATCTTATAATTTCAGCTGTATTATCAGAAACCTTCATCATTACAGTCTGTGACTCAATGGCATTAAACACATAAAAAATTGCAACACCTAACACAAGAGTAAAGAAATAGATGGCGTAATCCTTAATACTCTTTACAATATTTTTTAATGATAATTTAAAAAGCATCGTTTAACTCTCCACCTAACATTGTTACCACGTCCATAATATCATCAAAAAACTCTTTTCTGTTTCTTCCTTCTCTGAGAAGTTCATTAAAGATTCTGCCATCCTTGATAAATATTACTCTTGATGCGTAACTTGCCGTAAAGGCATCATGTGTAACCATCAGAATTGTTGCCATATTCTTAATATTTAAATAGCTGATTTTTTCTAACAACATTTTTGATGATTTTGAGTCAAGTGCCCCTGTTGGCTCATCTGCCAAAATCAATTTAGGCTCAGTAATAATGGCTCTTGCACTTGCCACACGTTGCTTCTGTCCTCCTGACATTTCGTAAGGATATTTTTTAAGCACACTTTCAATATCTAACTCTCTTGCCACTTCTCTGATTCTTGCATCTATCTCGTCTGGCTTAACGCCCTGAATAGATAACGCCAACGCTATATTTTCATAAGCTGTAAGTGTATCAAGCAAGTTAAAATCCTGAAAAATAAATCCCAATTCTTCTCTTCTAAATTTGTTAAGTTCTTTACCATTTAAATTAGTTATGTTTCTTCCTGCAACATAAATGTTACCTGATGTAACTTTGTCAATTGTAGAAATGCAATTAAGTAATGTAGTCTTCCCCGAACCGGAAGCTCCCATAATTGCTACAAACTCACCTTTTTCAACCTGAAATGAGATATTATTTATGGCTTTAGTCAGACTAGACTTGTTTCCATAATACTTTTCAATACTTTCAATTTTTAAAATGTTTTCCATAGTATTAACTCCTTTAATTTCTCTTTGCAAATACTATGTTACTCTGTTTTGATTCCTCGGTCGTCATTCTAACATTACTTAACATTACAATTTTGTAATGTTAGATAATCATTTCTGCCAAAAACAATTTTTACTTTTGTATAACTGTCAGACGTTCCATCCACATTTTGTTCTGACTCAATTTCTATTCTGTGTCCTAATTTCTTACACAATCTATCGGCAATATACAAACCCATTCCCGTTGACTTGGCCCCGATTCTTCCGTTTTCGCCTGTGAAGGACTTATTGAAAACCTTCTTTAAATCCTTCCTTGGTATTCCGATTCCGTTATCAAAAATTTCAATAGTAGTCTCATCTTTCGTCTGACTTGCGGTTATTTTTATAATCGATTCAACTCCTGCTTTTTTATATTTTATACTATTATTAATAATCTGATTTAATATAAACTGAAACCATTTAGAATCGGTAAACACTGAATAATTATTCAAATCCACCTGAATATTAATTTTGTTTTCAAGCAAATCATCTCTGTTCTTAATCAAAACTTCCCCCACAGCCTTATTAAGTCCCACTTCTTTTATTAGATAATCGTTCTCGGAATAGTTACTTCTAATATAATACAAAACCTGGTCTGTATAATTATCCAACCTTCTTATTTGCTTAATATATTTTTCGTCAATCTCACCTTTATGGTTATGGCACATCAGCACAAGGCTGGCAATTGGAATCTTTACCTCATGAATCCACATCTCTATGTATTCCTTAAAATCCTCAATGCTATGATTATATTTGTTTACATTTTCAGCCATTGACTTGTCTATCTCATAAAGATTGTCATACAAAATCTTTCCCTCATAAAATTCAGGCTCTTTAAGCATTTCCAAAACTAGATATTTCTTGTCCAGTTTTTCGGTGTTAGCTGTAAATTCATCATAAAAATTCTTTTTTCTGAAAAAATCAATAAGAAAACTTGCCACAACTACTGCAATATACACAATTGTTATTCCAATTATCAGACTGTTTTGAGCCTTAAACACAACAAGCATTGCCACTATAATGAAATATCCTACTGCCAAAATGGATATATTTATTTTTTTGTCCCACAAGTATTTGTCTAATTTCATACTAAAATATATCCTTGCCCCTTTCTTGTTTCTATGGCTTTATCGTATCCCACTTCTGACAACTTATTTCTTAATCTGCTAATATTTACCGTCAATGCATTGTCGTTAATATACTCTTCATTATTCCACAAGTCCGTCATCAACTCATCTCTGGTTACTATTTTTTCACGGTTATTAAGTAGGTAAGAAAAAATAATCATTTCATTCTTTGTTAAATTAATCTCTTTGCTGCCGTTACTTATAGAACCCTTGCCTATATTCATTTCCAAATCCTTATATCTGATTCTGTCCGACTTAGGCTCCATTCTTTTAAAAATATTCTGGATTCTAAGAAGTAAAACCGTAGGACTATAAGGCTTGGTTATAAAATCGTCTGCCCCATAGGACATTGTAAGCACCTCGTCCACTTCACTGGTTCTACTTGTAACCATAATAATTGGTACATCCGATACCTTCCTTATCTCTTTTAAAAGAATCTCCCCATTAATTCCGGGAATATTAATATCCAAAAGAATCAAATCTGCCTGACTTTCCAAAATCTTCTCTTTAGAATTTTGAAAATCTTCAAGCACCTCTGCTTTGTATCCTGAGTTTATTAACAATTCCTTCAATTCATTGCTTATTGTATTATCATCTTCCACAATCAAAATCTTCTTCATATACTTATTCTCCCATATAATGAAAGAAACCAATTGCTGGTGGACAACTGATTTCTTTTCACTATTAATCTTCAATAATATTATATTTCTTCATGATTATCTTTTTTAGTTCTCTTCGCAAATAAGTTCTACTTCATCAATATATAGCGTGCTGCCTACGGCACCTCTGAAATAAGCGCCGTCTACACTTGAAGAGAATACAATGCCAAGTTTATATTTACCTTTCTGAAGTTCCGTTTCATTAATCTCTTTACCATTCTGAGCTTTAAAAGGGAGATTGAACGGTTTCCATTGATCAGTTTCCAATGCTTCTTCTGCACTAATTCTGGCTAAAGATACTACTTTATCCGAAGTAAGAGAATTAGTTCCATCCAACATAAATGAGTTTTCTTCGGCTTCATACATGACAGCATAGATATCAAATCGATCTTTCTTTCCAGTTTGAGGTTCTCCGCTCTCAGTATAAACCGGTCCTGCTTTAAATTTATAGTATCCTTTCAAAGCTTTCGGTCGTTTGTAGAACTGGAAACCAAAAGTTGTTGCTTTAGGAGCATTTTTAAGTGCATTGGCAAGATCAAAAGCTCCGATAAATAAGTTGCCGGCAGCAATATACATCTTTACCATGGCACCGAAACTT
>OGYE01001545.1_pt1 | contig 14895 bp, 11 predicted proteins | sample 1576471 | NCBI WGS metagenome assembly OGYE01 (sample SAMEA3541532, study PRJEB24748) | human gut metagenome | biome: human gut; feature: human-associated habitat; material: faeces | place: China | collected 2012
TACGCGCCGCCGTCTGCTCCGACCACTTCAGCGCCAAATACACAAGACTTCATAACGACGCCAACATCCTTTGCATGGGCGGCCGCGTGGTCGGCCCCGGAGTGGGAGTCGAGCTTGCCGACCTTTTTGTCGACACCGAGTATGAAGGCGGGCGTCACGCCAAAAGAGTCGCCATGATCGCCGACATCGAAGAAGGAAAAATGTAATTCAAATAAAGGAGAACAATTATGGAAAACGTAACCGTTGTCAATCATCCTCTTATTCAGCACAAAATGACCTTTATCCGCAAAAAGGATACCGGCTCCAAGGAATTCCGCGCCCTCGTGTCGGAAATCGCCACCCTGCTTTGCTATGAGGCCACCCGCGATCTGCCCCTTCAGGACATCGAAATCGAAACTCCCATTCAAAAGACCACCGCAAAGGTCGTCGCCGGAAGAAAGCTGGTCGTGGTGCCCATTCTCCGCGCGGGTCTCGGTATGGTCGACGGTATGATGACCCTGCTTCCCGCCGCAAAGGTCGGCCACATCGGTCTTTACCGCGATCCCGACACCCACAAGCCCGTTGAATATTACTGCAAGCTGCCCGAGGATATGCCCGAGCGCGACGTTATCGTGGTCGATCCCATGCTTGCCACCGGCGGCTCGGCTATCGACGCCGTTACCCAGATTAAACAGAGACATCCCCACAGCATTAAGTTTGTCTGCATGATTGCGGCTCCCGAGGGACTCAAGGCCTTCACCGAGGCTCATCCCGACGTTCCCCTTTTCACCGCCGCCGTTGACGAAAAGCTTAACGAAAACGCATACATCGTTCCCGGTCTCGGCGACGCCGGCGACAGAATTTTCGGAACCCTGTAATTTCGGAGGAAAATTTTTATGGCAATGATTTGTAACGACGACTGCCTGAGCATGCTTGAGGGCAGAGAAACCGAAGGCGGGGAAAAAAACTCCCATGCCGCCGCATTCCCCAAGGGTATTCCGGTCAGCTTTAAGTATGACGGAGAGGAAATTTCCCTTCACGACGCAAAGTGCGAGGAGACCGTCACGGGAGAGGAAAACAATCAGAAAATTTTCCGCCGCACCGTGCTTGAAAACGGCCTTGCGGTTGAAATGAAGGGCAGCTTTTATGACAACCGCGTGGTGGATTTTACTGTTTATTTCGAAAACACCACCGGCGAAAACACCAAGCAAATTACCGATATTAACGCCTATGACCTCAATTTCAAGCCTCCCTTCAAGGGATCGGTCAACATGTCGGCTCACCTTGAAAACCCGAAATATGTCATGGGAGATGAGGATCGCCCCGTAATTCACCTTATGCGCGGCAACGAGGGCTGCAAATTCGCCACTCTCGAGGAAATGAGCGAGGAGTTCAAGACCCTTAAAGAGGACGAAAGCTTTGAATGCACCGGCTGTTCCTGCGGCGAGTATTATTCTCCCTATTTTATAACCGATTGGCCGGGCGGCGGAGTCTGCCTTGCGCTCGGTTGGAGCGGCTTTTGGAAGGCCTATTTCCACATTAAAGAGGGCGTAATGTCCTTCAAGGGCGGTCTTAAGCGCTGCAATTTCTATATGAAGCCCGGCGAAAAGCTTCGTATGCCCAGAGTTATGTATGTATACTGGGAGGGCGAGCCGGAGGACGGATACAACGCCTTCCGCAGAGCCTACATAAACTATGTCGCCCCGAGAGACACCGACGGAAAAATTATGTTCCCGCCCATTTCCTCTCCCTGCCCCGACGAAAACGCCACCAACGGCGAAAATGAAATAAACTGGGTTCAGAACGTCATGGACGATACCGGCGCCGAGATGTATTGGCACGACGCATGGTGGCATGTGGGCGGCTTCCCCGCAGGTCAGGGAAACTATACCTTCCCCATCGAGAAGAATGTCGACCACGAGCGTTATCCGAAGGGTGTTAAAATCCTCGGCGACATTGCCCACGAAAAGGGCTATAAATTCATGCTGTGGTTCTCTCCCGAGTTTTATCCCGAAAACTGCACCATGGCCAACGAGCACCCAGAATATATTCTTCACGAGCCCGGCCGCAAGGGCGGTACGCTGAACATGGCGAGCGACGAGGCTCTTGATTACATGATTCGCTATCTTGACGAGTGCATCAAGACCTACGGCGTCGACATTTTCAGAACCGACGACGGTATTCACTGGGGCGATGTTTTCGCCAACGAGGAGGAAAACCGCGAGGGCGTGCTTGAAATCAAGGTGGTTGAAGGTCTCTACAAGCTTTGGGACGGAATTCGCGAGCGCAATCCCGGCCTTATCGTGGACAACTGCTGCGGCGGCGGCACGAGACTTGACCTTGAGCTTTGCTCCCGTTCCTATTCTCTTTGGAGAACCGACAGCTCGGTTTGGTATCATGTTCTCGGAGATATGCTCCGCCACCCCGTGCTCAATCAGACCATAAATATGAGTCTCAACCGTTTTGTTCCCTTCACCGTCTGCGCCACCTGCAACTATGATCCCTACACCGTCCGCAGCGGCTTTAACGGCGGTCTCACCATAAACATGGATCTCAGAAAGCCCGATTTCGACAAGGCCGAGCTTCGCAAAGCCTATGCCGAGGTCAGAAGACTCCGTCAGTATTTCCTCGGAGATTTCTACCGTCTCATCAACGACGGCTACGATCCCTATTCATGGTGCTCCTATCAGTATAACGTTCCCGAAGAGAACAAGGGCTGCGTCTTTGTTTTCAGAAGAGACAATTCTCCCTATCCCGTGGCTGCGATCGGTCTTAAGGGTCTCGACCCCAAGAAGAAATATGAGGTGGATTTCTACTACGGCTATGAAAAGGCCAAAACCGAAATTCTCTCGGGCGCCGAGCTCATGAGCTATAACGTGACCCTCGAAAGCGCTCCCGGCAGCCTGCTTATGGAATACCGCGAGAGACCCGCAAGGTTCTACAGATAATGGCTACCTCCGTCGAATATGCGGAGTTTGTGCTTGAGCGCCTTTCGGAATTTGATAATGTTCGCTGCCGAAAAATGTTCGGGGAATATATGGTTTATGTTGAAGATAAACCGATTTTCACGGTGTGCGACAACACGGTTTTTGTCAAAAAGCTGCCCGAGGCGGCCGAACTTATGAAGGATTGCTCTCTCGGATTTCCTTATGACGGTGCCAAGGAGCATTTTATTCTTGACATCGAGGACGGCGAGCTTTTAAAAAAGCTTGTTCCGCTCCTTGTCAGGCTGACTCCTGTCCCTCAAAAAAGAAAAAGATAAAAAACTGCCGACAAGGCTTACTTGTCGGCAGTTTTGATTTTGCAGGGAAGAATAATTATCTTAAGGGATTTCCCACAAGCTCGACCTTGAGAATGTTGGTGTTGCCGGGGGTGTCGAGGGGGATTCCCGCCACGACCACGACCCTGTCTCCGTCGGCCACAAGGTCGATTTGTTTTGCGCAGTCCACGGCGTGGACAAAAAGCTGATCGGTGGTGTTCTGGTATCTTGCGATGACCGGGTAAACGCCCCAGGAAAGCGAAAGCTGATGAAAGGTTTTTTCCACCGGCGTTGCGGCCACAATGGGGACGTCGGGACGGAATTTCGACATTCTTCGTGCCGTTTGACCGAATTTTGTCAGCGCGATTATGGCGGCGGCGTCTATGTCCTTTGCGGTGGTGCAGGCGGCGTCGCAGACGGCGTTGGTGGTGTCCTTTGTGTCCATGTCATATTTTATTCTGCGGAAGGTGGCAATGTCAAAGGCGTCGTTTTCGGCCTGCTCGGCGATTTTGGCCATTGCTCTGACCGCCTCGACGGGAAATTTTCCCGAGGCCGTTTCACCCGACAGCATGACCGCCGAGGTTCCGTCGAAAACGGCGTTGGCAACGTCGGTTATTTCGGCGCGGGTGGGGAGCTGGCGCTTTATCATGGATTCGAGCATTTGGGTGGCGGTTATAACCATTTTTCCGGCCTGATAGCATTTGTGGATAAATCTTTTCTGAAGGCCGGGAAGCCGCTCATATTCCACCTCGACGCCCATATCGCCTCGCGCCACCATGATTCCGTCGGAAAGCTCGAGAATGTCGTCGAAGGCCTCGATTCCTTGGAGATTTTCAATCTTGGCGATTATGCGAATGTCGTGTCCGCCGTTATAGTTTATGAATTTGCGAAGGTCGATAATGTCCTGCTTGCTTCTGACGAAGGAGGCGGCCACAAAATCCACGTCATTTTCGATTCCGAAAAGCAGATCGCTTTTGTCCTGCTCGCTTAAATAGGGCATATCCACCGCCACATAGGGAACGTTTATGCCCTTGCGGTCGGAAAGCTTTCCGCCTGCCTCAACGGTGCAGATTATGTCGGTTTCGGTGGTGGATTTGACCCTAAGCTTGATTGCTCCGTCGTCGACCAGAATTATGTTTCCCGCCTTTACCTGGGAAGGAAGCTCGGGAAGGGTCATAAAGACCTCTTTGTCGTCGCCCTCGACCTCTCGGGCGGTCAGCGTGAAGTCCTGCCCGTCAATAAGCTTTACCGGGCCGTCCTTCATGACTCCGGTGCGGATTTCGGGACCTTTGGTGTCGAGCATTATGGCGAGGGGACATCCCCGCTCTTTTCTTATGGTCTTTACCATGTCGATATATTTTTGGTGGCCTTCGTGGGTGCCGTGAGAAAAGTTCAGCCGAGCCACGTTCATTCCGGCCTCAATCATTTTTTCCACGGTTTTGCGGTTGCTGCTTGCGGGGCCGAGTGTGCATATTATTTTTGTTCTTCTCATGTTTCTTCCTCCGTTCTTTAAAGCTTCATATATGGAAATTTGCGCTTTCGGCTTTCTTCCTTTCGCGCAAATCAAAAACCTACTCCATCATATATTATACACGATTTTAAAAACATTTCAAGAGACAAAGGTATGATCGCTTTTTTGTTCGTCATTTTTTATGATTTTTAGGTATAAAAATATGGGATTTTTTTCAAAAAACCACCTTGACAAAACTATGGGAAGGGGTTTACAATGTGTGTATAAATTGTGAACCCATATCGGTTTGCATAATTTTAAGGAGGAAAATTATGAACAGCAAAAATACCAAAAGAGCTCTTGTGTCAAGCGCTCTTGCTGTGCTCGTTTGCATAGCCATGCTCATCGGTACCACCTTTGCATGGTTCACCGATACAGCGTCCACCTCGGTCAACAAAATTGTTTCGGGTAAACTGGATGTTTTGCTTGAATATGCCGTTTCTTGGGATGCAGACGGAAATCCCACCGAATGGAAAGACGCAAAGGACCAGAGCCTTGAATTCAAAAAGGCCGCCGCAGGCGAAGCGGTTCTTTGGGAGCCCGGTTGTACATATGAGCTGCCCGAGCTTCGCGTTTCAAACGCCGGCAACCTCGCCCTTAAATATAAGGTCGCCATCACCGGTATAAACGGCAGCGCCAAGCTCAACGAGGTCATTGACTGGACCGTCGACGGAGCCGACATCGGCAAGGAATATCATCTTCTTCCCGGTGCCGCAAATGAAATTACCGTCAGCGGCCATATGCAGGAAACTGCCGGCAACGAATATATGAACGAGTCCATCGACGGCATCGGAATCACCGTATATGCCGTTCAGGATACCGTTGAAAGCGACAGCTACGGCAAGGATTACGACAAGAATGCCGACGGCACTCCCGCTTTCGACACCTGGCTCGACAATGTTTCGGCCGATGCCGAGGTTAAGGCAGGACAGGACACCGTTATTAAGGACCGCGAGACCGATCCTACCGTGACCGCCACCGTCCCCGCCGACAGCGTGACCGCCGATACCCTCACCCTTATTAAGACCAAGGGCGCGACCCCCGCAAGCATTGAGGTTGTTACCGGCACCGAGGCTGTTACCGCCGACGTTAAGATCGTCAATCAAAACGGCGAAAAGGTTGCCGCAAAAGCAGGAAAGTTCTTCACCCTTCAGATGCAGGTTGCAAAGAACGCCAACGTTATCGGATTCTATCATAACGGCGCTGCTCTCACCAAGGTTACGGCAGCTCCCACCGCAAATGACCAATATTATTATGACGCTGCGACCGGCGTTATCACCTTCACCACCGACGACTTTTCTCCCTTCACCGTTGTTATTTCCGACAGTGATTTCAATGGCGGCGACGGCACCGAGGCCAATCCTTACCTTATCGCTACAGGCGAGCAGGCTTATAACATGAGAAATGCCAAGGGATATTTTAAACTTGTTAACGATGTTGTTGTTACCAACGAGATTTATCTCTCGAGCAAAACCGTGGTTGTTGACCTTAACGGCCATTCGGTTAAGCTCGAATATGCCGATGACGTAAAGCCCAACAACGGCGGCGTGTTCAATGTTGCAGGTAAAAAGTCGAGCCTCACTATAAACGATTCAAGCGCGGCTCAGACCGGTGCCGTTATCGGTTCCGACAAGAGCTATTTGAACAAGGTCACCTCTGCCGTTCGCGTGGGTAACTACGGAAAGCTCACCATAAACGGCGGCCATTTCTATGGCACAAGCGACGAAACCTCCTGCATTTTCGTTATGACAAGCAGATCTTCGGGTTCCAAAGCCACAGTTGTTATCAACGGCGGTAAGTTTGAGACTGCAAGCGCTCTTAACGGAACATACTATGTTCTCAATCATCAGGACAGCGCCACCGCCGGCTGCACCATCACCGTCAACGGCGGCAGCTTTAAGAACTATAACCCCGGTGTAACAGTAGTTGACCCTGTCAATGCCTATACCGGAAAAATCGCTATTGGCACCGGCTGCACCACCACTTCTGAAGAAGTTGACGGCGCAACCTGGTACACCGTAAGCAAATAATTTAATCGGATATACCGATAATCAAAACAAGGCTCGAATCTTTCTTTTGAGAGGTTCGGCCTTGTTTTTTTCTGTTTATAAAACAACTTAAATCGGCAAAAAAATTGTAAATTTTCGGGTGTCCCTCTTGACAAGAGGTAGGGTGGTGGTAGAATAAATATGCAAATTGTAACCATTGCAGGAATTTGCAATATTTTCAAGGAGGAAAATTTTATGAACAGCAAAAACACCAAAAGAGCACTTGTGTCAAGCGCTCTGGCTATGCTCGTTTGCGTAGCAATGCTCATCGGCACCACCTTTGCATGGTTCACCGACACGGCAAGCACCTCGGTCAACAAAATTCAGTCCGGTAAATTGGACGTGGATATTGTGGATGCAACGACCAATGAGACAGTTGACACTCTTAATTTCACCGACGTTGACGGAAAAACCGACATTCTTTGGGAGCCCGGCGTGACCTTCAACACCACCGAATTCAAGGTCGCAAACAAAGGCACTCTCGCTCTTAAATACAAGCTCGTTGTAAACGGCGTTGACGGAGACGAAGGCCTGCTCAAGGTCATCAAATTCTCGGTCATAAGCGGAGAAAGCACCGTTGCTCTCGACACCTTTGTCGGCCATCTTAAGGCCGGTGAGACAACCGCAAATTCCTTCAAGCTTTCGGCTCATATGGACGAGGCCGCAGGCAACGATTACATGAACAAGACCCTCAGCGGCGTTTCGGTCACCGTTGTCGCCACTCAGGACACCGTCGAAAGCGACAGCATTAACAACACCTATGACGCTAACGCAACATATCCCGAATATACCGTTGATACTGCCGCTGCGTTTGTAAACGCTGCCAAAGAGGGCGGTGTTATCACCGTTGCTAAAGATGTCGACCTCGATGAGACCGTTGTTGCCAACGGAACCGCCGTTGTCGATCTCAACGGCAAGACCGTCGCAAACACCAACGACGTTTGGGATGTTAAGCCCAACGATTGGTCGCTGATTTCGGCTCAGAACGGTGCCAACCTTACCGTAAGCGGTAACGGCACTCTCAAGGCCAAGGAAAACGACTGTTATGCCGTCGACGTTCAGGACGGCTCCACCGTCACCATTAAGGACGGAACCTTCATCGGCAACATTCACGCCGTTTATGTTCAGCAGGGCACCGCAATCATCGAGGGCGGTTTCTATTCGGTTCAGCAGAAGTATCCCGATGCCTCAAAGGCAGACGAATTTGTGCTCAACTGCTATGACGCCAACCGCGAGGCCGGTACCGCAAAGATCATTGTTACCGGCGGTACCTTCGTAAACTTTAACCCTGCAGATTGCTATGCCGAGGGTGCACATACCAACTTTGTTGCCGACGGCTATAAGGTTGTTTCGGAAGTAAAAGGCAGCGATACTTACTACACCGTTGTTGCCAAATAAATCCTTTGAGTTAACGGACAACAAAAAATTACGGGAGTGACGGAATTTCCGCCGCTCCCTTCTTTAGTTAAAAAAGAACCTGCCGTGCGTTTTGCAAGGCAGGTCTTTTGCTTGATACCGTTTATTTATCAACCTTGGGAAGCTTTGCGAAAGAGGCTTCAAGGTCGGCGTCGGTGGGAATATAATCGTCCATTTTGCCGTCGTGGAATTTTTCATAGGCAACCATGTCGAAATAACCCGTTCCGGTGAGACCGAATACAATGGTCTTTTCCTCGCCGGTTTCTTTGCACTTAAGGGCCTCGTCAATGGCAACGCGAATGGCGTGACTGCTTTCGGGAGCGGGGAGAATTCCCTCGACCCTTGCAAATTCCTCCGCAGCCTCGAAAACCTTGGTCTGAGGAACCGAAACGGCTTCCATAAGACCGTCGTCATAAAGCTGAGAGAGGGTGGAGCTCATGCCGTGATAGCGAAGGCCTCCGGCGTGGTTGGGAGCGGGAATAAAGCCGCTGCCGAGGGTATACATCTTTGCGAGGGGGCAAACCATTCCGGTGTCGCAGAAATCGTAGGCATATTTACCTCTCGTAAAGCTGGGGCAGGAGGCGGGCTCGACGGCGATAATGCGATAGTCGGCCTCGCCGCGCAGCTTTTCACCCATGAAGGGAGCGATAAGTCCGCCGAGGTTTGAACCGCCGCCGGCACAGCCGATGATGATGTCGGGCTTTATGTCATATTTATCGAGAGCCGCTTTGGTTTCGAGTCCTATAACCGACTGATGCAGCAGAACCTGGTTGAGCACACTGCCGAGAACATAGCGATAGCCCTCGCTCGACGTGGCCACCTCGACCGCCTCGGAAATGGCGCAGCCGAGACTGCCGGTGGTTCCGGGATGTTCTTCGAGAATTTTTCTTCCCACGGCCGTTTCGGTGGAGGGGGAGGGAGTAACCGAGGCGCCGTAAACTCTCATGACCTCGCGGCGGAAGGGCTTTTGCTCATATGAAACCTTGACCATATACACCTTGCAGTCAAGTCCGAAATAGGAACAGGCCATGGAAAGAGCGGTTCCCCACTGACCGGCTCCGGTCTCGGTGGTCACGCCCTTAAGACCCTGCTTTTTGGCGTAATAGGCCTGTGCCACGGCGGAATTCAGCTTGTGGCTTCCGCTGGTGTTGTTACCCTCGAATTTATAATAAATTTTGGCCGGCGTGCCGAGCTTTTCCTCAAGGCAATATGCACGGACAAGGGGAGACGGACGGTACATCTTATAAAAACCGCGTATCTCTTCGGGAATTTCGATATAGGGAGTGGTGTTGTCAAGCTCCTGCGCCACAAGCTCGTCGCAAAAAACGCCCGAAAGCTCGGCGGCGGTCATGGGCTCGAGGGTGCCGGGATTGAGAAGGGGGGCCGGCTTGTTTTTCATGTCGGCACGCAGGTTATACCATGCCTTCGGAATCTCGGTTTCATCCAGATAGATTTTGTAAGGGATTTTTTCTTTTGACATAACGTATGTCTCCTTTCTTTTTTCTTTGCGGAGCGGAAAATAAAAAACTCCCGTCCCGCAGTTAAACAAAACTGCCGGGACAGGAGAAAAATTCTTCCTGCGGTGCCACCCTGCTTGGTGAAAAATCACCCACTCTGCGCATACATTCATATGCTGACCCTTTGTCACGGAGCGTCGCCCTCCGTCTCGCATACTCGGGAAACCCTTTCAGCTCGCCCTCAAAAGCCCATTCGAAAATACTTAAACTGCCGCAATCCCACCGCCTGCGGCTCTCTGAGAGGTTCGGTATAATCTACTTACTCTTTTTCAACGGTTTACTAAAGTTTATCACTTTAAACCGACTTTGTCAATAGGCTTTTTGAAAAAATTTATTTCCACTCGATTTTTGCCTTTTTGACAAGCTCGTCGACAAATTTTTGATATTCCTCATCCTCGTTTTGCTTTTGCTCGTCGGAGAATGAGTCAACCACTTGATTTCTCAATTGCGTTATTTTGGCTACATTTACCAACATTTCGGCGCCGTTGTTTATATAGTCTTCCTCGGTTTGTCCTATTGTTTTATTGTATTTCTCGATTTTTGACAATTCCTCAATACAGTTGGAATCTCCGTTTTGCGCGCCCTCCTTTATCATGTCAAGATTGTCCTTTGCAAATTGTTTTGAATCGTCGAGAGACTTTACAATTCCCCTCTTATCGGCTTCGGATACCTGAGCCCAAAAGTCGATGCAGTTTTTTATTGCGTCCTCTCTTGTTATATAGTGATATTGTTCTTTTTTGCTTGCTTTTTCCTCATCGGATATTTCCTCCGAATCAATTGCGTCAAGCTCATTTTTAACGGCTTCGTTTTTTGCTAAAAGCTCACCCTTTATGTTGAAATCGGTTATTTCAAGTCCGTTAACCGTCAAAACAACAACTTTCGGTTCCGCTGCAATTTCAGCCATTTCCTGCATATAATCCATGTAAGATTCAACGACAGAAATGTCGTTTACCTTGTTTGTTTTCTTGACAATACTATCGCTTGAAACCTCATTAGAATCCGCTTTGCAGGACGAAAAAACAGAAACTATCATTAGTGAAACAAGTATAATCGCCGTGTGTTTTTTGTTAAACATAAAATTCTCCCCTTTTGAGTGTAAAAGTAAAAAAATAATGCTTTTTTTTACATTCCTTGCTTATCTTTTCTCCTTTCTGTTTTGCAAAAAACGTTGCGATCAATTGATTCCGACTTCAGTTTAGTACAAACCGTCATAAATGTAAATATATTTTTAATAATTTATAAATTTTTGTTGAAAAAAGCATACGCTCTGCCTTTTTACAAAGACAGAGCGAAATAAAGGAATTATATTATGTCAGTTCAAATCGTTGCCGAGGTCGCAGGTGTAGAGCCATTCGACTTTGTCGCCGTCGGACAGCGTGAAGGCGCCGCAGCTCACCGACGGAAATTCGCCGTTAACGCGATACATCCAACCCGACAAATCGCCGCCGTCAAATTCATAAATATAGTTTATTCCCTTGATGTAGGCAAGGCTGTTGTCGCCGCCGGTGCCGGTGCTTTCCACCTGTATTCCGTAGGTTCTTGAAACATCGCCGAGAATGTCAAAGGCGGTTTCTCCGCTTTCGAGGGGGATTTCGGTGCTGTCGAGAATAATGCCGTTTTCGGGGACAAAGCTGCTGTCGGACTTGCCAGCAAGGGTGTCGCAGCGAATGGAGACGGTGACCGTTCCCGCCGAACCCTCTTTTGAAACGGGGGCATAGTGGCTGTCCACCGACGAAAAGCTTGTAAATGCGACCGCCAGCGAAAGCACAATGCCGATCGCGCCGACAAAGAGATAATTTTTAAGGTTTTTATGCTTCTTTAAGCGCATGACAAGGCAAACCGCGGCGCAAATCAGAAGTATGCCGAGTATTGTCCACGGCTTATAGCTTTTAAAAAAGCCTTTTTCGCCCGATTTTTCCGTTCCCTTTGAAGGAGAAATTGTTTCGGATTTCGAGTCGGCCGAGGAAATTGCCGAGTCTTCGGTCTGCTCTGCGAACTCATCACTCTGCGCGTCCGAAGAAATGTCGCCGCCGCTTTCTTTGCTCTCCGCCTCGGTGCCGGAAATTTCGGCGGGGGCGTCGCCGGGTTTGGAGTCGAAGTGATTTTCACGGGGGCTTTCCGACGGGCTTTTGCCCGAATCGGAGGAGGGCAGGGCCTTTGTTCCCTTAACCGAAAGGGTGAAAAGGGAGGGCAGTCCGTTTTCAAATCGCCACAGCGCCACAAGGGAATAGAAGGCCTGAACGGTGGCGGTTCCGTTGGAGGCTCCGCCCTTTATATGGCAAAAGCTTCCGTCGGAAAGGCGAAATCCCGACAGCGCCGAAAAGACCGAGCATCCGTTTTTCACAAATCTGCCGTCGGTTTTGGGATTTATTCCGAGGGCTGTCAGCGCAACGATAACCTGAGCCGAGCTTTCGGCGTTTTCCTTGCCGTAGCTCATAAATCCGCCGCTTTCAAGCTGCTTTGAAGAAAGGAAGGAAAGCCCTCTTTCCACGGCGTCCGCCGCCGAACCGTTTTTATAGGGGGCAAGGGCGGCAAGCGCCATGGCGGTCACGTCGATATCGGAATTTGAGCCGCTTACCGACCAGCCTCCGTCGGCGTTTTCAAGGGACAGAATTTCGGAAATTATGCCGTCCTTTGAAACCGAAAGGGGAGCGCCGTTGCTTGCAAGCTGGAGCCCGAATATGTAGCTCATTATCCCGAGACTTCCCACCGAATCGGCGGCGGTTGAGGAGACAAAAGAGTCGCCGCCCTTTCCGCAGGCGATGAGCGAAAGGGCGCACCGCTGTCTCGACGTGGCAGAGGAAATTTTGTTTGAAGAAAGATAGGACGAAAGGGCAGATGAATATCCCGAAAGGTCGAGATTTTTATAGTATGCCGAAAGGCCTATGGCATACCATTCGCTTGCTCCCTTTCCCGCGCCCGAGGAAAGACCTTTTTGGGCAAGGCTTTGAACCGATGAACAGCCGCTTTCTTTAAGCCTATAATCAACAATACCGTCGATGAGACTTTCGGTCTCTCCGACGGCAAGGCAGGTTGTGCCCGCAAAAAGTATGCAGGCACAGCACAGAAAAGAAAGAAGCGATAAAGCAAACTTTCTCATTTTATTTCTTTTTAATAACAAGCAGAGCGCCGCAGGAAATCACGAGAGCGGCGGCCGAGAACACGACGGCAGAGCTGTCTCCCGATTTGGGGTTGGCAAGGTTTCCTTCGACGGTACCGCGGGTGACATCGGCGGTGCTTGCAACCTCGGTTGTTTCGGAGACGGTCGAAACCTCGGAAACTTCGGTGTCGGGCTCGGAGGTAGAGGTTTTGGGAACGGAATAAGAAATTGTGAGGGCGGGAGCGACAAGAGTCTCGGTGCTCGATACTGCGCTGACGGTATATACGCCCTGACCGGCAAAGGTCAGACCCGAAAAACGACCTTCTTCATCGGTTACTATTCCGGTCTTTTCGCCGTTTACGGTGATTTCCGCACCGGCAATAGGAGCCGAATATGCGGTGTAGTTTTCATCAAAGTAGACGCCGTTCAAAACAAAAGCGGGATTTTCGCCTTGATTTACATCGGCAACTGCCTTGTCAAAATAGCAATATCTGTCGGAAAATGCCTTAGTGTCCTGATAAACAAAGGCGTTGACGTAATCGCCGTCCTTGACCGGGTCGGCAAGGCTCCAGGCAGAGGCGTTGTTGACATAGTAGCCGTAGCTGCCGCCGTTTTCGATTCCCCAAAGCTTGGTGAGCATAAGGCCGTAGTCGGACATTTCGGAGGCATAGCCTGCTGCGGCTCCGCCCTTAAAGTAGCTTTCGTGAGCGGCATAAAGGGCATCGTTGATAGTGAGGGCGCCGTCGCCGTCGATGTCGGTTACGGTAACCTCGCTGTTGGCAAGCTCAAGGCCGCCGTTTGCAACGGTGACATAGACCTTTGCCGATGCGTCGGCAGCGGCCGATACGCCTAAAAGACAGCATATAACCGCAACGGTTGTGAGAATACTCAGCAATTTTTTCATTTTTATTTCTCCTTTATATTTCTGCTTTCGCAGTTTTTTACCTTTTCAAGCTTGTATTTCAGCCTGTTTTTCTTGGCGCGCAGCCTTTTCTCCCTGCGCTTTTGCTCGGCATCCGGCCGCTTTTCCTTTATTCCCGCCGCCTCGAGAGCCCTCGGAAAGGGACCGAAAAAGGATTTTACGGCCATAATTTCTCTGTCGGAAAAATCCGAACGCTTGGGCAAACGGTTTTCGCCGATTTTATTAAGTTCATCCTGCTTTTTGACAAGCAGAGCAATACAGTCGTCCCTTGTCAGACGGTCCTTCATTTTTTCACTTCCAAAATAAAAAAGCACTTTTTGTAAAACACAAAAAATGCAACCCAAATAAACTTAAAGAAACTCTTTTCTTTAAGCGATTGGCTGCATTTTTCTTTACCCAAAAATGTCGCGGAGAACCGGACGCCGCCGACAGAGCAAGTATTCCGACTTTGACGGTAATGGCAGTTGCGACGGATTTTCACCGAACTTCCCTTTAAGGCTTTGTTTTAAAGCCGCTCTGTCGAATATTCTGTTCGGTTTGATTATATCAGCGTGAGGACAAAATGTCAACAACTCAAAAATCTTTAACCAAAAAGTATAAAAAATCCTTTGACCGAGCGAAAAAATTGTGATATAATGTGAATACAAAAGGAGTTGATCTTATGAATAAAATAATCACCGTCGGCCGAGAATTCGGAAGCGGAGGAAGAGAGCTTGCCCGCCGCCTTGCCGAGGAGCTTAATATTGACTACTATGACAAGGAGATCATCACCGAAATTTCCAAGCACACCTCCCTTTCGGAGGAGTATGTAAAGCAGGTTATCGAGCACCGTCCCCACTATCTCTATCCCATAACAACGGGGCAGAGCATTTCATATGTGGGTGAATATGCTTTTCAGCAGGTTCAGACGATTTACGGCGCTCAGAGCGAAATTATAAAAAGCATGGCCGAAAAATCCGACTGTGTTATCGTCGGGCGCTGTGCCGACTATATTCTCCGCGATTACAATCCCTTCAGAATTTTCGTCTATGCCGATATCGAAAGCCGCGTAAAGCGTTGCATGGAGCGCAGCGGAGACGATGAAAAGCTGACCGAAAAGGAGATGAAACGCCACATTCTTGCCCTTGACAAGGAACGCTCGAAA
>OGYE01001550.1_pt1 | contig 14867 bp, 10 predicted proteins | sample 1576471 | NCBI WGS metagenome assembly OGYE01 (sample SAMEA3541532, study PRJEB24748) | human gut metagenome | biome: human gut; feature: human-associated habitat; material: faeces | place: China | collected 2012
TCAGTGAAAAAATAAGCATGTTGTCCGTTTTCTTTCGACAACACTCGCATTTCATTGCCAAGTTGACCGTTGGCACCGGTTATCAGAATATTCATTTAATAAAGTTACACTTATATATAGAATGTTACGATGAACAATATTTTCCTCCATAATTATCAATTATCCATCAACTCCAATTCTCCCCGCTTCTCCTTGTCATAATAGTTGGCAAGCAACGAGACGAAACCGCTGATGGCCTCCATAGCCTTTGCCGTGCCCTGACTGATTTCCTTCTTCTGCAAGCGTAACAGCAACACTCCATAAAGCGCCTCGAAACAAGTGTCTACCTCAGACTCCTCTTTCCGGCCGTTCTTCTGACGCAGTTCCACGATAAAAGGCAGTGCCTTGAAATAAGCCGCATTATAGAACGGATATTTCGTAGAAGCCAGCAATTCGCCATGCAGTTCCGTCAGATTCAGAATGACATTACGGTTGATTTGCAGATGCCCTTTTTCCGTTACGCCTTCCGCACGCATCATATCTGCCAGGTTTCCATACCATTCTTCCAGCGCAGGCCATTCCTCCTCCGGATAGCGCAAGATGATGTTCTGGCGTATCCGGTCTATGTCACAGCCGTTGGCACGGAGCAAGTCCTCCACCTGCCACATATATATAAGGTATTCGGCTATATTCTTCTCTTTCAGTTGTTGCGCAATCTTCACGATAAAATGTATGAATTATGATTTTTCACCTTCCCACTCAATACAGCGATTCACCCATCAGCGTAAACACCAATCCCACCACAGACACCACAATGACAATGCTCCCGATAATACGGTTCAGCATCCAGATGCCACGCAAGTTGAATTGTGTACGGACTTTATTGACAAAAAAGGTAATGCCAAACCACCATGCCAAAGCGCCCAATGCGATGGCCAAGTATCCGGTAACGGCCTCGAATACCAGCACTCCCTCACTTACAAAAGCGAAGCGGGCGAAAAGGCCTACAAAAAGGAAAATAATCAGTGGATTGGAAAGTGTGACGGCAAACGCCGTTATGAAGTTATGGAAATAGGAACCCTTATTGGTGGATACCGGCCGGATGGACTGTACCGGATTGCTGCGGAACGTATAAACGCCAAACGCCAACAGAAGAATGCTTCCGAAAAGTTGCAGGTAAAAGATGTTCTTGTTGACATAATCAAAAACGAAACTCATCCCGTAGCCCGTCAGCAAAGCATATGCAATATCGCTTAGCGAAGCTCCTATCCCCGTTACGAAACCATACCACCGTCCTTTATTCAAAGTACGCTGAATACACAATACTCCTACAGGACCCAATGGCGCGGACACAATGACGCCGATAATGAACCCCTTCCACAATATGTCAAATATGGTCTCTATCTGAATCATGGCTGCAAATATCGGACTTTTTTATGAGACGAACGAATAGTGTTAACGTTTTTTCGACGGAAAAGGATTTTAAGAAGTAAAGATTATCCATTTTACATATTATTCCGTATATTTACCTCCGAACTTAACAATACCCCCTTATGAAACGAATAAAAAAAACTCTAGCACTCGTTTCCATGACCGTCTTACTACTGACGGCATGCGAAGCTCCCAAGGAACTCGGTGTGATTCCATATCCGCAGTATGCCCAAACTACGTCAAAAACAGTCGAACTGCCATCTACGGTAACCTTCTCGACCAATCTGGCGAAATCCGACATGAATGACTTGCTGGCCTATCTGCCGGACTTTGCCATCCCCATGAAGCTTGTCGACAAGAATCCTTTTGTAACGATAGAAATAACGGACGAGACGGACAATCCAATCGCCGCCGAAGGCTACAACCTGACAGTCAGCAAACAAGGTGTAAACATTCAGGCCTCCTCCGCAGCAGGTGCCTTCTATGGACTGCAAACCCTGGCACAACTTGCCCGTAACGGGAAGGAACTGCCAGTCACGACCATCAAGGACGAACCCAGATTCCCCTACCGTGGGCTGCACCTGGATGTTTCAAGGCACTTCTTTAACACGGACTATGTCAAGAAACAAATAGACCTGGTAGCCACCTACAAAATCAACCGCCTGCATTGGCATCTGACCGACGGTGCCGGATGGCGGCTGGAGATTCCGGGCTATCCCCGCCTGACAGAATTCGCAGCCTGGAGAAAAGCCGCCAATCTGCAGGATTGGGGGAAATATAACCACCGCTTCTGCGAAAAGGATGAAGAAGGAGCCTATGGAGGCTACTATACGGAAGCGGATGTACGTGAGGTTCTGGAATATGCCCGCTTGAGGCATGTCACCGTTATCCCCGAAATAGAAATGCCGGGACACTCGGGTTCCGATGGCGCTTGCCACAAAAGCGGTCAATACTGAACCGCTTGAGCACAGCATTCCGGCCAGAATCTCCATTGGGTGCGACGTGGCCCGCTTTGGCAACGACGACACCGCCATTGCGAAGAACATTGACGGGGACATTAAAAAGCTGGTCACGCGCCACGGCCAAGACCTGTACGCGACAGCCGATGACATTATCGAAATGTACAAGGCCCTGCGCACAGCGTATCCGCAGTATCGCGGTCTGATCTATGCGATTATTGACGATACGGGTGTGGGCGGCGGAGTGACGGATATTCTCAACAGGGAGAAGATTCGGCAGAAGCTGAACAAACTCATGGTTGTTCCTGTCAATTTCTCGTCTGCTGTTCCTGACAAGGAAGCCGCCGGGAGATATGCCGATATTTCAACATGGATGTGGGCTGTCCTGCGCGACATGGCGGCGTCTGGTCTCCTGCATTTGCCGGATGACGCGACCTTGATAGGTCAGCTCACGACCCGCAAGTACATCTTCAGCGGCGCGCCCTCCAAGCTGAAACTTGAAAGCAAGGAGTCGCTAAAGACCTCCCAAAAGTTGACTGATGCATTATTTGTACAAAAGGATGTCCGGGGATTTGAAAAGGAATACTTTTATATTTTCAAGCCAAATGAAAAACGTTTATGGCATAAGGCAATAGCATATTTAGATGTGAATGAATTTGATGACGCAATGTTAAGAGTAGGGAGGGACGGAGAATGATAAACATATTAGATGCGTCTTCTTTCAATTATTCGCGAACTCGAAAATATTCAAATTTCGAGTTTATTCTGACAAAATGTGTTATCGTGTATAATTTGATTTTGAACTCTGGTATAAATTTGGCAAACGATGAAAACTTGATTAGGGATGAGTTCTTGAAATATTTAAAAGACTTTGACTTTAAAGTGAAAAACGAATTAAGGCATTTGATTTTTGATAAGGAAGTACCTGAAACCACTGGAAGAGTTGATATTCGTATTCTCTCAACTAAAGATGAATATGTGAACGATAGGGCCTATTATATTATTGAATGCAAAAGGTTAAATGCAACTAACCTCAAAGGAACAACAGGGTTGAATGCAGAATATGTAAAGAATGGAATATGTAGGTTTTCTACCGGATATTATTCTTCGTATTTTGGTTGTAGTGCCATGTTTGGTTTTCTTGTAGAACCGGTGAATATACAAGAGGGCATTGTCAATAATATAAATTCGATGTTGAATACAAATCTTATCAATGCTCAAGACCAGTCAGTTAATGCAAATGCAACACAGCAAATGCAATATGAAAATTTTGCTAATGGATATTCTTATTCCTATGTGTCAAAACATACTCATAGCTCCGGGAATGAATTAGTTTTATATCATCTAATGTTTGACTTTTCAAAGAATATCCAATGAAACTAACCTTTGAGTCCAATTTAGCCTATCAGCAAAAAGCAATACAAGCGGTAGTCAATCTCTTCGAGGGGCAAACGCTTGAGTATTCAGATTGCCAATATAATCTGGATGAGGCTGGTACGCTCGATTTGATAGCAGGAATTGGCAATAGATTGATTTTATCGGAAGAACAAATTCTTGCCAATTTGCAGAAAGTACAGGAACAAAATGAGATCCCGTGTTCCGATACGCTTAAAGACATGCATTTTTCGGTTGAAATGGAAACAGGTACAGGCAAAACATACGTTTATCTGCGTACAATCTATGAATTAAACAAAAAGTATGGATTCAAGAAGTTTGTAATTGTGGTTCCGTCAGTACCTATCCGGGAAGGTGTTTTAAAAAACCTGCAAATCACGCACGAGCATTTTCAAACGCTCTATGACAATACTCCCGTTCGGTTTTATGTTTACGACCGTAACAAGATTTCTCAATTAAGAGGATTTGCAACAGGCGACAATATCGAGATATTGGTCATCAATATCGACTCTTTTGCGAAAGACGAAAACGTAATCAACAAGCCTAACGACAAACTGAGCGGACAAGAACCTATCAAATTTATCCAATCTGTTCAGCCTATTGTGATTGTGGATGAACCGCAGAACATGGAATCGGAAAAACGTGCGGCAGCTATCTCAAACCTTAACCCGCTTTGCACGCTGCGTTATTCGGCGACACACCGTAACCGTTATAACCTGATTTATAGCCTGAATCCTATTAAAGCTTATGATTTGGGATTGGTGAAACAGATTGAGGTTGATTCAGTTTTGGAAGAAAATTCTATGAATGGAGCTTTCGTTGCATTGGAGTCCATAACTGCCGCCAAGACAAAAGTCACGGCAAAAGTCTTCATTGACGTAAACGACAAAGATGGAGTAAAAAAGAAATCCGTCACAGTCCGTGTAGGTAGCGATTTATATGCACTTTCTAATGAAAGAGAGATTTATCGCAACGGGTATATTGTAGAAGAAATTGATGCAGCAAATGGTTGTATCACATTTTCAAACGGCGAGATTCTCTATCAGGGACAACGGAAAGATGATTTAAACGATGAAATAATGAAGTTCCAAATTCGCCGTACCGTAGAGGAACATTTACGTAAGGAACTAAAACTAAATAAACAAGGTATAAAAGTTTTATCCCTTTTTTTATCGACCGAGTAGCAAACTATCGGAGCTATGATGCACAAGGTAACATTGTCAATGGAAAGTTTGCCACATGGTTTGAAGAAATATACAATGAATTGATGCACAAGCCAGCGTATCAATCATTAAATAAGTATTCTGACAAAATCCATAATGGATACTTTTCACAAGATAAAAAAGGGCGAGTAAAGGACACGTCAGGTGAAACACAAGCCGATGACGATACCTACAACTTGATTATGAAAGATAAAGAAACATTGCTGGATATGAATAATCCGCTTCGTTTCATTTTCTCGCATACGGCATTGAGAGAAGGTTGGGATAATCCGAATGTTTTTCAAATCTGCACACTTAATGAAACCAAGTCAGAAATAAAGAAACGCCAAGAGATCGGTCGTGGACTTCGGCTAGCAGTTAATCAAGATGGAATGCGTTGCTATGACAGAAACATAAACCGTCTGACCGTAGTTGCCAACGAATCCTATAACGATTTCGCAAAGGCTCTTCAAAATGAGTTGCAAGAAGATTGTGGCGTTGATTTTAGTGGACGTATTAAGCCAAAACGCGATAGGGTATCGATCAAGTATAAAAAAGGATTTGAAGCTGACCCATTGTTTCTTACAATCTGGGAAAAGTTGAAAGCAAAGACTATGTATCGTGTAAATTACAATACCAATACGCTTGTTGAAAAAGCAAGCAAGGAAATCAAAAAGATGCCTTGTATCAGTGCTCCTACCATTCGTTCTGTGAAAACGGAGGTTGTTATTTCGGATAAGGGTATTAGTGCCCAATATAAAGGAGACAAAATATCCATCCATTCTTTCGATTACCTTATACCTGATGTTTTGGGTTATATCCAAAACCGAACAGATCTGACTCGCTCAACGATAATGCATCTCCTTGTTAAATCCGAGCGTCTTGATGATTTGGCAATCAATCCGCAACTCTTCATGGATCAGGTTGTAGATAAAATCAAACGTGTATTGCAAGAATTAATGATTGAAGGCATAGAGTATCACAAGATCGGTGATTCAGCATACGAAATGCGGCTGTTTGAAGAACAAGAACTTGAGATTTACCTGAATGACTTTACGTTTAAAGTTTCGGATACGGATAAGACCATTTATGATGAATATGTTCCACTGGATTCTTCTGTAGAGAATACTTTTGCCCGTGATTGTGAGACAAGCGACCAAGTCAAATTCTACTTCAAATTACCGGATTGGTTTAAAATTCCTACGCCGATAGGTAGTTACAATCCCGACTGGGCGGTGGTGTTTGAAGATGACAAACGAGTCTATTTTGTTGCAGAGACCAAAGACACAGGAACCCCTATTGTTGATTTGGACAAACTATATCCAAGTGAAAGACTGAAAATTCGTTGTGGCAAGGCACATTTTAAACTGTTTGAAGATTTGGAATATCAGGTGATAAATAAAGTGAGTGAATTAATAAAAGAATATTGATTATAGACTTTCAATTCAAAGATATAGCAGAAATAGCAGCCAAAGTCGTGGTTCTCAAAGATGAACGAATTCGTTATTGGAATGATATTGTTTCAAACACTAATACAGTAATAGCCGTCTCAAAGATAATGGGAATAAAAGACCAATATAAAGCTATTGTTAGATGGATGGTAGTAGATCAAATAATAAAAGGAGGTTATACAGAAGAAGATGCCCGATTGGGGGAGATATGCCGAAATGAAATAGAGAAATGCGATAAGGCATTGGCGGACTGCATCTGCAAGGAGATAACTGATAAGGTATTGTCGAAAGTCGCTGAAATCCTTTCAAACAGACTATAATAATGAGCAAAAACTTCAAATACGCAATAGTATAGCAGAATTCTTGATTTTAGTAAGAATGATGAAAAATGAATATTTAGTAGCCAAGTTGTTGTACAATCAAGGAGTTTGGTTACTTTTGTACCAGAGTTGTTTAACAAAATGCGAAACGCAGTATTATAGTACATCTATATTGTCGCTAAATCATTACTGACAACTTATTACTTTTCAATTAGGGTCTATCAATCAGATAGATACAGAAAAATTTCTTATTCCAGGCAAAGATACGAAAAATTCACTCCGTTCCTTTCATTCTACACCTGGTTTCCATTATCTTTGTCCCCCGGACAAAGGCTAAAATATCATGGAACATCCACTTTCGCAATTCAAATATTGTCCGAAATGCGGTTCAGCCCATTTCGAAGTTCATAACGAGAAGTCGAAGCAGTGCGCCGACTGCGGTTTCGTCTACTACTTCAACCCCTCTTCCGCCACCGTCGCCTTGATACTGAACGAGCGCGACGAGCTGCTGGTGTGCCGCCGCGCCAAAGAGCCTGCCAAAGGGACGCTAGACCTCCCCGGAGGCTTCATCGACATGACCGAGACCGGTGAGGAAGGCGTTGCCCGCGAAGTAAGAGAAGAAACCGGCATGAAGGTGGCAAAGGCCGAATATCTCTTCTCCCTACCCAATATTTACATCTATTCCGGCTTCCCCGTACACACGCTGGATATGTTTTTCCGTTGTACGGTGGAGGACACCTTGCACTTCAAGGCGATGGACGACGCGGCAGACCTCTTCTTCCTCCCCCTGAAAGACATCCGTACGGAAGAGTTCGGGCTCGGCTCCATCCGCAAAGGAGTGGGTATCTTCCTGGAAGACATGCGGAAGAACAAAAGCGAATGATTATTCGTTCCTATTATGGTATATATCCTAAAAAAGCCAAACAAGTGTAACATTTCCGGGTTAAAACCCGTATTTTTGTAAAATACCTATTCTAACAAAAGAAGATGAAACATAAAATCTCCCGAATATTGTGCACAGCACTCTGTTGCGCACCTTTACTCGCCTCAGCACAAACAAGCGAGAAGAGTACTTCTCCCAAGCGACTCTACCAGGAAGGACAGACGTTGTTCCAACAAAAGGCATATGCCGCCGCCATCTCCCCGTTGCAAGCCTATGTACGCCAGATGAATGCAGACGGCAAGCCTCTGCCCGATACCGGCGAGCGGCAAGAAGCGGAATACATGCTGGTATGCGCCGCATACGAGCTCAGAGACCCCAAAAGCATAGACCTGCTCCGCGCCTTCCTGGACGAATATCCTGATACTCCCCATGCCAACCGCATCTATGCATTAATCGCCTCCTCCTATTTCTTCGAAGGCAATTATGACGATGCCCTCGCCATGTTCAACTCCGCCCGCCTCGACCTTCTGGGTACCGAGGAGCGTGACGACATGACCTACCGCCTTGCCACCTGCTATCTGAAGACGGGCAATGTAAAGGAAGCAGCCATCTGGTTCGAGACCCTGCGCAGTACCAGCCGCAAGTATACAGCGGACTGTGCTTACTACATCTCTTATATCCGATATACCCAAGGACGGTATGACGAAGCGCTCAGCGGTTTCCTGCCTTTGCAGGACAATGCCAAATACAAGGACTTGGTTCCCTATTACATCGCCGAAATCTATCTGTTGAAGAAACAGTACGACAAGGCAGAAATTGTAGCGCAAAATGCTTTGTCGGCCCACCCCGACGGTCTGAGCTACACGCACACGGCGGAGCTGAACCGCATCCTCGGTACAGCCGAATACCATTTCGGGAAATATCACGAAGCCATAAAGTCCTTCGAGCAATACCTGGAGCACAATGCCGAATCTGCCACTCATAGAAGAGATGCCCTCTACATGCTGGGTATGTCCTATTATCAATGCGGCGTGTATTCCCAAGTTCCTGCCATCCTTGGCGAAGTGACTACCGAGAACGACGCTCTCTCCCAAAATGCCTACCTGCACATGGGACTGGCTTACCTGCAACTGGCCGACAAGACCAAGGCACGTATGGCCTTCGAGCAGGCTGCCGCTTCCAATGCCGACCCGAAAATCAAGGAACAAGCCGCCTATAACTACGCCTTATGCATTCACGAGACCTCCTATTCCGCTTTCGGCGAATCGGTGACCGTCTTTGAGAAATTCCTAAACGAATTTCCAAACTCTCCTTATGCCGAGAAAGTCAGCAACTACCTGGTGGAAGTATACATGAATACACGCAGCTATGATGCCGCACTCAAGTCCATCGACCGTATCTCCCATCCCAGCAAAGCCATTCTGGAAGCCAAACAAAAGATTCTGTTCCAACTCGGGACCCAGTCTTTTGCCAACACGCAGTTCGAACAAGCCATCGGTTACTTCAACCAAAGCGTCACGTTGGGGCAATACAACCTCCAGACCAAGGCAGACGCCCTCTACTGGCTCGGCGAGTCTTATTACCGCCTGAACCGGATGAGAGAAGCTGCCCGCAATTTCAACGAATATCTGTCACTCACCCGGCAGAGGGATACGGAGATGTTCGCCCTTGCCTACTATAACCTGGGCTACATCGCTTTCCACCAGAAAGACTATTCGACGGCAGAGAACCGTTTCCGCAACTTTGTCCAACTGGAGAAAGGTGAAAACCCGACCGCATTGGCAGATGCCTACAACCGTATCGGTGACTGCAACCTGCACGTCCGCCGCTTCGACGAGGCCAAGCAATACTATACAAAAGCAGAAAGTCTGGGAACACCTGCCGGAGACTACTCTTACTATCAGCTGGCCCTTGTAGCCGGCCTGCAAAAAGACTATTCCGGAAAGGTTACTTTACTGGACCGCCTTGCCGTCAAATATCCCAATTCGCCTTATGCCATCAATGCCCTTTACGAAAAAGGGCGCTCCTACGTACAGAGCAACAACAACCCCCAAGCTATCGCCGCCTTCCGCGAATTGCTCGGCAAGTATCCCGAGAGTCCCGTCAGCCGTAAAGCCGCTGCCGAAATCGGTCTGCTTTACTACCAGAACGATGACTATGACCGTGCCATAGAAGCCTACAAACATGTAGTCACCCAATATCCCGGAAGCGAGGAAGCCCGCCTTGCCATGCGCGACTTGAAGTCCATCTACGTAGATGCCAACCGCGTGGATGAGTTTGCCGCCCTTGCCGCCCAAATGCCGGGAGAAATCCGCTTCGAACCCAGTGAGCAAGACTCGCTGACTTACATCGCTGCCGAAAAAGTATATATGAAAGGCGAAGCCGTACCTGCCAAAGAGAGCTTCACCCGCTATCTGCAAAGTTATCCGGGAGGCGCTTTCAGCCTAAATGCACACTACTACCTCTGCGTCATAGGCAAAGAGCAGAAAGATGACGAGGCGGTATTGGAACATGCCGGAAAACTGCTGGAATACCCCGATAACCCATATTCTGAAGAGGCTTTGCTGATGCATGGAGAAATTCTGTTCAACCGCCAGCAATATGACCTGGCATTGGCCGACTACAAGAAATTGCAGGCCAAAGCCACCACGGCAGAGCGCCGCCAGCTTGGCGCTATCGGTGTACTGCGCTGTGGAGCACTGATGCATGATGATGCGGAAGTCATCAACGCCGCCACAGCCTTGCTTGCCGAAGCCAAGCTGTCTCCGGAGCTCCGGAACGAGGCGTTGTACTACCGTGCCAAGGCATACCTCAACCAGAAAGCCGACAAGAAGGCAATGGATGACCTTCAGCTGCTGGCCAAAGACACCCGTACCCTTTATGGAGCCGAAGCCAAATATCTGGTGGCATTACAATGGTACAACGCCGGTAATTATGCCTCTGCAGAAAAGGAAATCCTTAATTTCATCGACCAGAGCACACCGCATGCCTACTGGCTGGCACGCAGTTTCATCCTTCTGTCTGATGTATATGTAGCCATGGACAAGAAGCTCGATGCACGCCAATACCTATTGAGCCTGCAGCAGAACTACCAGGCCGATGACGATATAGCAAGCATGATTAACGAAAGACTGGAGAAATTGAAGTAAGAAATATAGCACATTATGAAAAAGATACAATATATCCTCGCAGGAACTATGCTTGTCTCCCTCTCTTTGGGAGCACAAGCCCAGACACAACCCCAAGACACCACCATGAACCGTACGGTAGTCGTGGAACAAGAATATAATCCGGACATCATGGATGCCTCCAAAGTGAACGTGCTTCCCAAGGTGGAACCTCCTACCGTCAGCAAAAAGGCGGTGGAATATGACGCCACCCTGATGCCGGCAACCCATATCCCGGCAGGTATCATGCAAGCCTATACCGGAAAAGAGACGCAGGCGAAAGCGCTGCCCGGATATGTACGCTTGGGATACGGTAACTACGGTAACCTCGATGTACGCGCCAACTACCTCTTCTCCTTATCCCCCAAAGACCGCCTCAACCTGACATTCACAATGGATGGCATGGATGGCAAACTGGACTTGCCGGATAATGGCGGGAAGTGGAATTCATTCTACTACCGTACCCATGCTGCCATGGATTATGTACATGCCTTCAGCAAAGTCGATTTGAATATTGCCGGAAAGTTCAACCAAAGCAATTTCAACTTCCTGCCCGACTTCGTCAGCAACAAGCAGAAATTCGTTTCGGGTGATGTACATTTCGGGGTAAGTTCCACGAGCGACGATATGCCTCTCCAATTCCGTGCCGAAACCAATTTGTTGGTCTACCAGCGCCAACACGACCTCATGGTGAGCAATATCAAAGAAAATATCGTGCGTACCAAAGCCGATGTCACCGGTTCCATCTCCGATGAGCAGACCATCGGCATGGCTTTTGCCATGGACAATACATTCTACAGCGACGGACGTTTCGAGAATCACACCGACGTAGACTTCAATCCATACTATCTCTTTCAGAATGACGACTGGAAAATACGTCTCGGCGCACACGTCGACCTGGCTTTCGGCTTCGGCAAGAAGTTCCGCGCCGCTCCCGACGTAGAAATACAATACATCTTCTCGGACAGCTACATCCTCTACGCACAAGGTAAGGGAGGACGGCTACAGAACGATTTCCGCCGTCTGGAAACCATTACGCCTTATGGCATTACAAACCAGCAGCTTGACAATACCTACGAACAGCTCAACGCAGCCATCGGCTTCAAGGCAAGTCCGGTCAGCGGATTGTGGTTCAACCTATACGGCGGGTATCAAGATTTGAAAAACGACCTGATTGACACTCCGACTGTCAAGTCCGACGGGATAAGCAATGTTTTCCTCACAGAAGACACCAAGAACCTCTACGCCGGAGCCGACCTGAGCTACAACTACAAGGATGTTTTCTATCTCGCCGCCAATGCCGTCTATCGCCATTGGACAACGGACTCAGACGGTTCTGATGTCGTAGTAAGTTTCAAACCGGCCGTAGAAGGCAATCTCAATCTCAAGGTACGCCCCATCTCCCCACTGCTTGTCGGCATCGGCTATCAGCACATCTCACGCCAAGGCGTGGAGGGCAACAAGGCGGACCCCGTCAGCAATCTCTATCTGAACGGCAGCTACGAACTCTTCAAAGGTATCTCCGTGTATGCGCGCGTGAACAACTTGCTGAACAAAGATTACCAGTACTACTGGGGATACCCTTCAGAAGGTCTCAGTTTCTTAGGCGGAGTAAGCTTCCTCTTTTAATAGAGGCAGCACAAGCCGAAGCTCTAATTTGAACAAAAAAGGTCATTTTTGCTAAATTCTCCTTATATTATAAGGTGGGAAGAATCTTTTTTTCCTACTTTTGCGGGCGAATTCAGTGGCGGGAGTCACTAAAAAACAGAAATTTATGCAGAAAAACCTTGTCATAGTCGAGTCTCCGGCGAAAGCAAAAACCATCGAGAAATTCCTTGGAAAAGATTTCAAAGTCCTTTCCAGCTACGGCCATATACGTGATTTGAAGAAAAAAGAATTCAGTATTGACGTAGACAAAGACTTCAAACCGCATTACGAGATACCGGCGGATAAAAAGAAAATCGTAACCCAGCTGAAAGAAGAAGCCGAGCAGGCAGAAACCGTATGGCTGGCTTCCGATGAGGACCGCGAAGGGGAAGCCATCGCATGGCACTTGTACGAAGTGCTGAAACTGAAACCGGAACACACCAGACGTATCGTCTTCCATGAAATCACCAAAGGTGCCATCCTGAAAGCGATAGAAAATCCCCGTGACATTGACATCAACCTGGTCGATGCCCAGCAAGCCCGACGTATCCTGGACCGTATCGTAGGTTTTGAACTTTCACCGGTATTGTGGAAGAAAGTGAAACCTGCCCTTTCTGCAGGCCGTGTACAGTCCGTAGCCGTCCGTCTCATTGTAGAGCGCGAACGCGAGATACATGCATTCCAGACCGAAGCATCCTACCGTGTTACCGCCGTATTCCTCGTTCCGGACACTGACGGCAAAACAGTGGAAATGAAAGCCGAACTGGCGCACCGGCTCAAGACAAAGGCAGAAGCCCGGAAATTGCTGGAGAGCTGTAAAGCAGCCACGTTTACCATCAGCGACATCACTACCCGTCCGCTGAAGAAAACTCCCGCAGCCCCGTTCACCACCTCTACCTTGCAGCAGGAGGCTGCCCGCAAACTGGGCTTCACCGTGGCACAGACCATGATGGTGGCGCAACGTCTGTACGAATCCGGATTGATAACCTACATGCGTACCGACTCCGTCAACCTTTCCGAACTTGCCGTCAACGCCAGCCGTGAAACCATCTCCAACCTGATGGGCGAACGTTACGTACACAACCGCCACTTCGCCACCAAGACCAAAGGAGCGCAAGAAGCCCACGAAGCTATCCGCCCCACCTATATGGAGAATGCCAAGATAGAAGGTACCCCGCAGGAAAGAAAGCTGTACGACCTCATCTGGAAACGTACCATCGCCTCGCAGATGGCAGATGCCGAAGTGGAAAAGACAACCGTAACCATTGCTATCAGCAACGAGACGGAGACTTTCACTGCAACCGGCGAAGTGGTGAAATTCGACGGTTTCCTCCGTGTCTACCGCGAATCATACGATGATGACGTAGAAACCCAGGAAGATGAGGCACGCCTACTGCCCCCTCTGAAAAAAGGACAGAAGCTCGAACATGAAGGTATCACCGCTACCGAACGTTTCACCCAACACCCTCCCCGCTACACGGAAGCAAGCCTTGTGCGCAAATTGGAGGAACTGGGTATCGGACGTCCGTCTACCTATGCTCCGACCATTTCCACCATCCAGCAACGCGAATACGTGATAAAAGGAGAAAAAGCAGGTGAAGAACGCACCTACAATGTGCTTAACCTGCAGGGTAATGAAATAACGGACAACAACCATACAGAAATCACCGGAGCTGAAAAGTCAAAACTGATGCCGACAGACACCGGTATTGTGGTCAATGACTTCCTGATAGAGTACTTCCCGGACATCCTTGACTACAACTTCACTGCGAGCGTCGAAAAGCAATTCGACGAAATAGCCGAAGGTGACAAGCAATGGACCGCCATTCTGAAAACATTCTATAAGAAATTCCATCCTTCGGTGGAGAACACGCTTGCCGCGAAAACCGCCCACAAGGCAGGCGAACGGATTCTAGGAACAGACCCCGTCAGCGGAAAACAAGTGTCTGTAAAAATCGGACGTTTCGGCCCAGTAGCACAGATAGGTACTGCCGAAGATGAGGAAAAGCCCCGTTTCGCCCAGGTAAAAAAAGAAATGTCCATCGAGACCATTACGCTGGAAGAAGCGCTGGAGCTGTTCAAACTTCCCCGTACTCTCGGAGAGTACGAAGGCAAGAATGTAGTCGTAGGTGCGGGACGTTTCGGACCTTATATCCAGAACAACGGCTTGTATGCCTCATTACCCAAGACAATGGACCCGATGACCGTTACGCTGGAAGAAGCTATTGAACTTTTGCAAAAGAAACAAGAAGCAGAAGCCCAGAAACATATCAAGAAGTTTGAGGAAGAACCGGAACTGGAAATCCTGAATGGACGCTATGGCCCTTACATCGCTTATAAAGGCAGCAACTACAAGATTCCTAAAGACATCATCCCTCAAGACCTGAACCTTCAGGCTTGTCTGGAAATTGTGAAACTGCAAAGCGACAAGGA
>OGYE01001556.1_pt1 | contig 14823 bp, 5 predicted proteins | sample 1576471 | NCBI WGS metagenome assembly OGYE01 (sample SAMEA3541532, study PRJEB24748) | human gut metagenome | biome: human gut; feature: human-associated habitat; material: faeces | place: China | collected 2012
CCTTCAACGCTATCGCAGTCTGGGAGTGCTTCCCTACAAGCGTTTGGGGCAGAAAACCTACTACACGGAAGAGGATGTGATGCAGTTTGTAGAGAATAATGTCAAAGAATTCAAGAAAGAGAATGTGGAGCATTACTTGACTCGCATTCATCAGAAATTCAAATAACAACAGTATTCACCATTAAAAATTTACAATTATGGTACAAAAGAAAAAGAGTGATGAACAGGACGTGCTGGTAGTCCGTGACGAGAAGACGGGCGAGATCAGCGTCGTCGCCGGACTCAGCAGAGACGGCACACCGAAGCGAGCACCCGCCAAGGCGGAGAACACGCCCGACTTCCTGCGTTTTGACCGCAACAGTGACTTGATGGACAGTTTCTTTAGAAACTTCTTCCGCCAGTGCAAGGAGCCAAGCCGATTCGGATTCTATCGCATAGCGGCAGACCAGGTGGAAAACCTGCTTGGCGTGATGAAGGAGTTGCTGAAAGATCCGGAGGCTAACAAGGAGATTCTTTCCGCCCACAAGGTTGACACCTCCAATTATGAGAAAGAGGCAAAGCAATCGGAGGGTCAGGCGAAAGAAACCGCATCATCGGACGATGCGTCCAAGACGCAAGCTAACACAGAAAAAGAGAATGTATCATCTGAACAAACCAACGAAAAAAAGAACGACATGGAACAGAAACCAGAACAGACCGCAACCGGGCAGAAGTCGCAGACCGCCTCGGATGCAAAGCAGAACCTCATTAGTGGTAACGATGTGAACCTGCAGGAACTTGGTGCCAAATATGGCATAGACTTCAACAGTATGAATGAGAAGGATATGAAAGCCCTGCTCAACTACGGCAAGACGGGGCTTGTTATTGTGAAGCCGACCTTCGGCGGTGAACAGATAGAGATACAGGCCCGTCTGTCATTCCGCAAGGACGATAACGACCAGTTGCAACTTGTGCCGCATTTCGTGCGCAACGAGCCTAAACTCGATGTCGCTTACAAAGGCTATACCTTCACTCCAGAGGACAAGAAGAACCTGTTGCAGAACGGCAACCTCGGAAAGATTGTGGATTTTCCCGACAAGAATACAGGTGAGCTGCGTCCTCATTTCATCAGTATCGACCGTCTCACCAATGAGATTGTTGACATCCCGACCAACAAGGTGCGCATACCCGATACCATCGGCAAGACACCTATTACCAAGGACGACAAGAGAGTGCTCTACTCAGGTATTCCGCTTCGCAAGGAGATTGAGCTTGCCAACGGGCGCAAGTTTACACCGCTGCTGCAGGTGAATGTGGAACAGCGTGGCGTGGAGTTCGTGCCTGGCAGCACAAGACAGGCGCAAGGTCAGAAACAGAATGGAGACAAGAAGCAAACCGCTGACAAGCAGGAGCAGAAGGCAGAAGGTGATGTGGGTGGTCAGAAGAAGCAGCAAGATCCCAACCACTGGCTCAATGAGGATGGGACCATCCGCCGACTCAACACCTATTTCAAGAAGGAACTGACCGAGCAGCAGAAGGACGACTATGTGGCAGGCAAGACCATCGAGATCAAGGAAGTGCCCAACAAGAACGGCAGCGGTACCTATACCGCCTACGTGAAGTTCGATTTCGACAAGATGCAGCCACGTTCCTACCGCAACAATCCAGACATCAAACAGGCAAAGGAACAGATTCCTACCAACGAGAACAAGGTACAAGTCGCCGTCAACGAGCAGGGCAAGACCCATGAGGCGACCAAGCACACCAAGGAGCCGCTGAGTCCGGGACAGTCTGCGCCAAAGAACGAAAAGCAGCAGAAGGAACAGAACGCCGAGGAACAGAAGCCAAAGAGAAAGGCAAGAAGCGTGAAGATGTAGTTGCCGCCACTTGATCCACAGAGTTAATCATCCATTATAACAACCGACATCTGCGACCGTCTATCCCACGGTTGCGGATGTCACAAAAACAACAGACAATGAAGACAATCATCGCAGAGAAACCAAGTGTAGCCAAGGAAATCGCCCACATTGTGGGAGCTGACAAGCGTGAGGAAAGCTATATGCAGGGCAATGGCTATTTTGTGACATGGGCATTCGGACATTTAGTGCAGCCAGCCATGCCAGAAACCTACGGCATGAAGGGATTCCATGCAGAGAATCTGCCTGTGATTCCCGACCCGTTCGTTCTTGTTCCCCGACAAGTCAAGACAGAGAACGGCTACAAACCAGATGCAGGTGTGCTTGCCCAGATCAAGATAATCGGCAAGCTGTTTGACAGCAGTGAGCGCATTATCGTAGCAACCGATGCCGGACGTGAGGGAGAGTTGATTTTCCGATACCTCTATGCGTATCTCGGTTGCAGGAAACCTTTCGACCGTCTCTGGATCAGTTCGCTTACGGACACCGCCATCCGTGAGGGACTTCAGAACCTTACGGACGGCAAGGAGTATGACAATCTCTATCATGCAGCCAAGGCACGAAGTGAGGCAGACTGGCTCGTCGGCATCAACGGCACACAGGCCCTTACTATAGCCGCAGGACGTGGCACCTATTCCGTAGGTCGTGTGCAGACTCCGACACTTGGCATGGTGTGCGAACGCTATTGGGAAAACAAGCGTTTCGAGTCGAAACCGTTCTGGCAGGTACATTTCGGTGTGGTTGATGCAGACAGTGGCAATATACTGAAGTTCACATCTGCCAACCGATGGGCAGACAAAGGCACCGCAACCGATATATATAATAAGGTGAAAGATACCGGTTCTGCCATCATCACAAAGGTAGTAACCAAGCAAAAGGTGGAGAAGGCACCGCTCCTTTACGACCTCACCACCTTGCAGAAAGAAGCCAACTCCCAGCATGGCTTCACGGCAGAGCATACACTCTCCATCGCCCAGAAGCTCTACGAGGCAAAGTTCATCACCTATCCAAGAACATCAAGCCGCTATATCTCGGATGATGTATTTGCCACCCTACCCAAACTCTTCAAGAATCTGGAGAATCATTCGGAATATGGAGAGAAAGTGAAACTCTTGCCTGGCAGTGAGGACTACAGCAAGAACAGCGTGAATGCCGCCAAGGTGACCGATCACCATGCCCTGCTCATCACAGAAAATGCAGCCATTGGTCTTTTCAAGGACGAGAAGATTGTTTATGACATGATATTGTGCCGGATGATTGAAGCGTTCTCGGCAAACTGCATCAAGGACATCACATCAGTAACGGCGCAAGTGGATCATGAAGTTGAGTTTGGCATCAGTGGCTCCATCATCCGACAGACTGGCTGGCGAGCGTTGTCGCTCAAGGAAAAGAACAACAGGCTGGACAAGGATGCAGACGCAACAGACAATGAGGTCAAGGAGCAAGTCATTCCCAACTGGCAAGAAGGACAGCATATCACTCTTTCTGGCTGCACTATCACGGAGGGCAAGACCAAACCAAAGCCTTTGCATACGGAATCCACATTGCTTGCAGCAATGGAGACCGCAGGCAAAGAGATAGAAGATGATACGATGCGCCAGGCAATGAAGGACTGCGGTATAGGTACACCAGCCACACGTGCCGCCATCATCGAAACCCTGCTCAAACGAGAGTATATGGTGCGCCAGCAGAAGAAACTTGTGCCGACGGAAAAAGGACTCGCCCTGCATTCCGTGGTGAAGAACATGGCGATTGCCAATGTGGAGATGACGGGCAAATGGGAGGCGGAACTTGCCAAGATTGAACGAGGTGAAGCTAGTGCAGACGGGTTCACCCATAGTATCGAAGGCTATACCCGTGAAATCACTGCGGAATTGTTAGGTTGTGACAGACTTTTCAGCCACAAGGATTCCGGCTGCCAGTGTCCTAAATGCAAGCAAGGTACCATGCAGTTCTTCGGAAAGGTAGTAAGATGCAGCAACAAGGAGTGCGGTATGCCAGTGTTCAAGCAGGTAGCAGGAAAGTTGCTCACAGATTCCGACATCACCGACTTGCTTACCAAGGGCAAGACCAGAACGCTCAATGGTTTCACCAGCAAGCAAGGCAAATCATTCTCCGCAGCCATTGCCTTTGACGAGAATTTCAACACGAAATTCGTCTTTGCAGAGCGCAAAACAGCAGAAAAGCGAGGAAATGTGAAGAGATACAAGAAATAGTTTGTACCTTTGCCACCGAAACATGGTTCATAAATGGTGTCTTTATTCAGGATGCTTTTATTTACTGTGGATTAAGTGGCGGCACTCGGAGGGATACCGAGTGCCTTTTTCTTGCTTTCAACTAACACCAACCGCCATCCACGGTTTATTATTCACCACTTAATCCATTCAACAGACAAATGAACAGAAAGAAACAGGCACAGACAGAGTTGTCCTATTACGGACTGTACCTCTTGAACCACCTCAGGGAGAACCGTTTTCCACAAACCAACGATGCGGACTTTATCCGCGAACGTGCAGACCATGCCGCAGAAGTATATGAGCAGGCACGGCGTGATGCCCTCTTTGCCGATGCAGCACAAGAGCTTGCCATGTCAGCATTGCTGAAAGGTTTCCATATTTCCAAGTACAGCATCCTGTACGATGTTGTTGACACTGAGTTTCCCCTGGAGGTAGCAGTAGAAGACCAGGAAGCGTTTGTCAAGCACCTCCTGCCTTTGGTTGATAACGTGTATTCCATTTACGACCTCACCGATGACGATTTTGCCCAGTCACCGGACTACGACCAGCTCTATACAGAGTTGACTGGAGCCGTAGCCCTTTTCATAGAGTCAAATGGCGTACAATAGAAAACAACGGCTGAACAACAACATCAAGGCGATAGAGACAGCATTCATCCTTGACAGGGAACAGCGCACGCCGACCGCCCGTGAGCGTCTCCTTCTGGAGCGTTATTGCGGATTCGGAGGATTGAAGTGCATCCTGAACCCTGCCAGGGAACTGGCGGATGCCGTCCATTGGGCAAAGTCAGACCTTGAGTTGTTTGCTCCAACAGTGGAGCTGCATAGACTTATCCGTGAAAACAGCAAGAATGAAAGCGAGTACAAACAGTTGATGGACAGTCTGAAACAGTCTGTCCTCACGGCATTCTACACGCCGTCAGCCGTTACGGAGGCTCTGACGGATGTGTTGAAAGAGCATCAGATTATCCCCGAAAAGGTACTTGAACCATCGGCAGGCATCGGTGCCTTTGTCAATTCCGTCTTGGATAACAATCCCAAGGCAGACATTATGGCATTTGAAAAAGACCTGCTTACGGGAAAGATACTTCGCCATCTGCACCCGGAGCAGAAAGTGCGCATAGAGGGATTCGAGAAGATAGAAAAGCCTTTCAATGACTACTTCGACCTCGCCATCTCAAATATTCCCTTTGGCGATGTTGCCGTATTTGATCCGTCCTATACAGCCATGAAAGGCATGAGGACACTTGTCACCAGACGCATACACAACTACTTCTTTGTCAAGGCTCTTGATACGGTAAGGGACGGCGGGTTGGTTGCCTTCATCACCTCACAAGGCGTATTGAATGCCAAAAACAACAGTGCCGCGCGTTTTATGATGCTCTATCATGCAGATCTCGTGTCAGCGATTCGTCTTCCCAACAACCTGTTCACGGAAAATGCCAATACGGAAGTGGGCAGTGACCTCATCATTCTGCAGAAAAATACCCAAAAGGAGTCGCTGCGAGGAGACGACAACCTGCTTGATACTGTCTATAATGACGAGAACCGCATTCCGACAAACAACTACTTTCTGGAGCATCCGGAACGCATTATCCATACAACGGCAAAGTTGGATACTGACCCGTTCGGCAAACCTGCAATGATATACACGCATGAGGATGGCGTGGAAGGCATTGCAGAGGATTTGCGAAAGATGCTCCATGAAGACTTTAAGAAGAACCTCAATTTGAACCGATACTTGGGGATAGAGGAGCAGCAAGAAGAAACTAAGGTCGCCCAACAGGCAGAAGTTGAGGTAAAACAAGAAAACGGAAAGGAAACATTGGACATAGGGCAAACAGAGCAACCACACTTATATAATAATGTGGAAAGCAACAATGCCGATGAACCAGGTTCGCATCATGAACGGACTGTTCATCAGCAGCCACCTGTCCAAATGACCTTGTTCGACCTTTGGGGCATGGAAGAGGAAGACCGCTTGACAATAAAGGAAACAAAGAAACAGGTAAGCAAGCAGACTGGCAAGGCTACGACAACCACAAAACCATCAGCCAAAAAAACAGCAAAGAAGAAAGCAAGTCCGCTAGTGAAGGCTGTCAATCCTACGGCAAAGTTTGAGACAAAGCCTTTGGAAAATAAGGAAAAGTCCTTTGATGAAGCAAATGTCAATGCCAACATTCCAGATGTGGAGGCAAAGAAGATTCTTCCTGGTGATGAGCCATACGCAAGCATCTCTTGGGAAGAGAATCCGCCAATCAACGGCTTTTACGAGATGATGATGACCATGGCTCCCGAAGACAGGGTGCTGCTGCGCCAAAAGGCTGAACTGCACCGTCAGGAGCAACTCAAGGCTTTGGGCGTTGAAGATACGCTTGATCCGAAGTTCAAGCCGCCGATGGAACCGATAGAAGTTCTCAAAGTTCAAATCGGGCATGGACAGTCGAAAGGGAATGAGGCAAAAGAAGATTCCAAGACTCAGAACACATTGGAAGAAACAAATCATGAGCGGGAACAACAAAAAGAGCAAGAAAGAAAGCGGGAAGAGCTGGCAAAGAAGAAAGAGGATGCTATGAAGCTCCGTCCATTTGATGAGAAACGGGAAAGTTTTCATCGTGAGGGTTCTATGGTGCTCGACTCTGCCAGAAATATCGGTGTATTGAAAGACCTTACCAAGTATGGTGCTACCTTCATGCCGTTGGATCTGAATATGGAGCAGAAAGAAAAGGCAGTCTTGTATATCGCTCTCCGTGATGCCTATCAGAAACTTTACACCTATGAAGCGGAAGAACAGACGGAAAACAAGCAGATGCGTGAGAGTCTGAATGTCTATTATGACGCTTTCTTCATCCGCTTCGGCAACCTCAATGCCAAGCAGAACGTGAAGTTCATCCTCATGGATGCCTCAGGGCGCGATATGCTGTCATTGGAACGGGTGGAAAACGGACAGTTCACAAAGTCAGACATCTTCGACCATCCTGTATCTTTTTCTCTTGACGAGGTCAGCCGTGTGGATTCACCAGAGGAAGCGCTCACTGCCTCGCTCAACAAGTTCGGCCGTATCGACTTGCCGTATATGACTGAATTATCGGATATGCCGGAACAGGAACTGACGGAAGCGCTTAAAGGGCGCATCTATTACAATCCACTCATAGACGGCTACGAGATAGCCGACCGCTTCATTGCTGGCAATGTCATAGAGAAAGCGGAGCGTATAGAAGAATGGCTGAAGGAAAATCCCGACCATGCAATCGTGAGGGAGTCGTTGGAAGCCTTGAAGGCAAGCATTCCCGAACCGATAGCCTTTGAGGACCTGGACTTCAACTTCGGTGAGCGTTGGATACCTACAGGTGTATATTCCGCTTACATGAGCCACCTCTTCAATACACAGGTCAGCATCGTCTATTCCGACAGCATGGACGAATATTCGGCAAAATGCAGTATGAAGACCATGACCATCACGGATGAGTATATGGTGAAGGGATATTACCGCCACTATGACGGCATGAGTCTTCTGAAACATGCCCTGCACAACACCTGTCCCGACATGATGAAGAGCATCGGTGAGGATGAACACGGCAACGACATCAAGGTGCGTGACAGCGAGGGCATACAGCTTGCCAATGCCAAGATTGACGAAATCCGCAACGGGTTCACTGAATGGCTGGAAGAGCAGTCTGACTCCTTTAAGGAACGCTTGACCACGATGTACAACCGGAAGTTCAACTGCTTCGTGCGTCCGAAGTATGACGGTTCTCACCAGACCTTCCCCGGTTTGGATTTGAAAGCCCTTGGCGGAAAGTATGGTGTCAAGAGTGTGTACCCAAGTCAGAAGGACTGTGTATGGATGCTTTTGCAGAACGGAGGCGGGATATGTGACCACGAGGTCGGCACTGGCAAGACCCTCATCATGTGCATGGCTGCGCATGAGATGAAACGCCTCGGTATGGCTCACAAGCCGATGATTATCGGACTGAAAGCCAATGTCGCGGAGATAGCTGCCACCTATCAGACAGCTTATCCCCATGCGAGGATACTCTATGCCTCGGAGAAGGATTTTTCCACCAAGAACCGTGTCAGTTTCTTCAACAACATCAAGAACAACGACTATGACTGTGTAATCATGTCGCATGACCAGTTCGGGAAGATACCGCAATCGCCAGAACTCCAACGGCAGATATTGCAGGCTGAGCTTGATACCGTGGAGGAAAACTTGGAGGTGATACGCACGCAGGGCAAAGACGTGTCACGGGGAATGCTCAAAGGCTTGGAAAAGCGAAAGCAGAATCTGGAGGTGAAGTTGCAGAAGATAGCCTATAGCATAGAGCAGCGCACCGATGATGTGGTGGATTTCCGCATGATGGGCATCGACCACTTGTTTGTGGACGAGAGCCACCAGTTCAAGAACCTCATGTTCAACACCCGTCACGACCGTGTGGCAGGACTCGGCAACAGCGAGGGAAGCCAGAAGGCACTCAATATGCTCTTTGCCATCCGAACCATACAGGAGCGGACAGGCAGAGACTTGGGAGCGACATTCCTGTCGGGAACAACTATCAGTAACTCACTGACAGAGTTGTATCTGCTTTTCAAGTACCTGCGCCCCAAGGAACTGGAGCGTCAGGACATCCGCTGCTTCGATGCGTGGGCGGCAATCTTCGCCAAGAAAACTACTGACTTCGAGTTTAACGTCACCAACAACATCGTGCAGAAGGAGCGTTTCCGATACTTCATCAAGGTACCGGAGCTTGCTGCCTTCTACAACGAGATAACCGACTATCGCACGGCGGAGGCGGTTGGCGTGGACAGACCGGAGAAGAACGAGATCCTTCATAATATACCGCCGACACCCGAGCAGGAGGACTTCATCCAAAAGCTGATGGAGTTTGCCAAGACAGGTGATGCCACCATCCTCGGCAGACTGCCACTATCAGAAACGGAAGAGAAGGCAAAGATGCTCATAGCCACGGACTATGCCCGAAAGATGGCGCTTGACATGCGCATGATAGACCCGACTTGTGAGGACCATCCCGACAACAAGGCGAGCCATTGTGCCAAGATGATAGCCGACTACTATCACCGTTACGACGGTCATAAGGGCACGCAGTTCGTATTCTCAGATTTGGGAACATACCGACCGGGCGAATGGAACGTGTATTCAGAAATCAAGCGTAAGCTGATAGAGGATTATGGAATACCTTCATCTGAAATCCGCTTCATTCAGGAATGCAAGAACGAGAGGGCAAGAAAGGCGGTGATAGCAGCCATGAACGAGGGTTCGGTACGAGTATTGTTCGGCTCCACATCCATGTTGGGTACAGGTGTAAACGCACAAAAACGGTGTGTAGCTATCCATCATTTGGACACACCGTGGCGACCGTCAGACTTGGCACAGCGTGACGGTCGAGGTGTGCGTGCTGGTAACGAGATTGCCAAGCTGTATGCCGACAATAAGGTGGATGTCATCATCTATGCGGTGGAAAAGTCGCTTGACTCGTACAAGTTCAACCTCCTGCACTGCAAGCAGACTTTTATCTCGCAGTTGAAAAGCGGAGCCTTGGGAGCGAGAACCATTGACGAGGGAGCGATGGACGAGAAATCGGGCATGAATTTTTCAGAGTACATGGCTATTCTCTCCGGAAATACCGACTTGCTTGACAAGGCGAAGTTGGAGAAGAAGGTTGCTTCTCTGGAGGGTGAGCGCAAATCGTTCAACAAGGGCAAGCGTGACTCAGAAACAAAATTGCAGTCAAAGACGGCAGAGCTGGGCAACAACAAAGCCTCTCTCAAGGGAATGACCGAGGACTACGGCAAGTTTATGGGCAAAGCCAAGAAAGACAAGGACGGCAACATCCTCAACCTCATCACTCTCGATAGTGTGGAGTCCACGAACTTAGAGGTTATAGGAAAGCATCTGCAAATGTTGGCGGAGAAAGAGACAACTGGCGGACAATACAAGCGAATTGGAGAAATCTACGGTTTCCCTGTCAAGATTGTCAGCGAGACAAGTTTCGAGAATGGTCTTCCATTTGTTGACAACCGCTTTTTTGTCGAGGGCAATTACAAGTACCAGTACAACTACGGTCACATTGCCAAGTCGGACCCGATAGCAGCGGCAAACAACTTTCTGAATGCCTTACAGAAGATACCAAGCTACATTGAGCAGTATGATTCAAGATGCAAGGCTTTGGAAAAGGAAATACCGCAACTGGAAGAGATAGCTGGCAAGACTTGGAAGAAAGAGGAAGAACTGAAAGGTCTTAAAGCGGAACTGGCGGCGTTGGATAGAAAAATACAGTTAGAATTGGCACCACCACAGGAGCAAGATACTGCAGAAAAACACGAAACAAAGAATATAGAAACAGAACAAAGCATAGTTGGAAAACAAGCACGCTCCGTCTGTCGGTTATGACACCTAATTATATATAGGGGTATCTTGATGTTTTTATCATAATAAGATACCCCTGTTTTTTATATGAAATCTCAAATTTGTAATCATAACCCCATCATAAATGAATAGCAAGTATTCCTGCTGAGTTTATCAAATCAGGGCCATTGTTGTTGATGACGACTCTACCATCAGCTCATATATACCTTTCCGACACAAGCATATAGTGTTTTCATTTGTACCCCGAGTGTGTACAGTTTCAAACCATGATTTACATTCTTATATAAGAAAGTGAAGCCGTGACCATTTGTGTATTTTTGCCAAACTAACTCCAGTACATACAACAGATGTAAAAGATTTCTGCAAAATCGACCGAAATCATAAGAAAAAAACACCAAATCAGCAAATTTCTTAAAGATTATATCCGTTTATTAAGATTATTTTTGTATATTTGCAGCATTATTTTGGTGGTAAAGCCTGTTGGCCTGCCACGTGACAATAGGACTTTACGGAGCAAGCCTATATCACAATTCTTCTCCGTAGTAACAGTCCGTTCTCTCTCTCACTGGTCTCTCCCTGCGCGGCAGAGGCATACGTTTTTATATTTTTCAAACACTCCAAATTGACAGCGCATGAGAAAGTTTACTTCTTTGTTACTGTTAGGCTTCGCTCTCGGCAGTTTCGCGCAAACGCCCGGAGGAGTCAGCGGAAGCGAACTGTGGTTCAAGACTGCGCCTTTGAACTCAGACCTGCAAGGTTATTACCGTTGGCAGGATTTCTCTGGGGATTCCATACGGCTGATGCTATTGGACAGCCGTGGCGTCAAGTCTGAACTTACTCTTCCGAACAGTTCAGTCCATTACTTCAACTTCAATCCAAGTCTCTGGCTCGCAGACGGATTCCGTAGTCTGAGTGCCAAACTCAAACACGGCAACCTCTCGCAGGCTACCGTCATTGGTGTCTTTGCCCCCGAAATGGCGACCATTGGCAAAGACATGGTGCTTTATGCCCTTGACGGCCGCAAGGGCGACGGAGCCATTCTGAGCAAGGACAAAGCCGTAAGGGGTAGAGGTGTTGAACCACTGGACTATGGTTCAGCATCGGGTGAAGACCTGCTTTATCAATCAAGCGATTCTTTGTCCGAGAACGGTTTTAAGGAAAGTGCTCTGCGAGTTGTTTCCTACTTCAAGGTAAGCAATCCTTCAACAGCATTGTGGGGAGACAACTCCAATACCACATTATTCATAGGAACCCCTTCCACCTCTGGCAGCTTCGGTACGGATTTCCCGACCTCGCTCTTCGGTAATGCTTCCATCCGTGGATATGCCCCAGAGCTTGTTGTTTTCAGCAGGATGCTTACACCCGATGAGCGCAGAAAAGTGGAGAGCTATCTGGCGGTAAAGTACGGCATCACCCTCAAAGGCTCGTATCTTGACAGCGACGGAAACCTGACTTGGGATATGGCGGAGAACCAAGCCTACCACCATAGGGTCACAGCTGTTGGAACCGACATGGCAGGAAGTCTCTCCCAACCGCTTTCCGCAACATCATATGAGGAAAGTCCGGTATATGCGGCCTTGAAGGAGAACGGAACTTACCATGACGCAAATCCATACAACCCTTCATCCGCTTCCCGTCTGCTTGTCATGGGACGTGAAAACGGCAATCCGATGCCGGACAGAGGCTTCACTTTCTGGGGCGACGATGATGTGGCACTTGCAACATATACCTCACCTACAGATTCCCTGTGGCATGTCATGAAACGTACATGGATGGTCAAGACCAACGTGCCGTCAAAGCCCGACAGTACAGTGGCAAGATGGACTGCGCAAGGACTTGAAGTGTCAAGGAATGGCTTTACTGACAATATCATCCAAGAGAAAGCCGCTTCCGGAGCTTATGCCACGACCCCAGCCCTTGTTGGAGGTGGCGGTGCTTTTGAGTTCACCTGTCCGACAAGTCACCCGACTTTTGACGTTGGCTTCGGAAGCATCGGTGGCAGCACATGCAAGTATGGATTCCGGTTCACCAATGCCGGAGTTGTTTATCCGATCATCAACGGAGCGGTCTCAAATTCATACATCGCCACGGATGTTGACGGAACGGACATTTCCATCCGCAAGGAAGGCAAAAACATCTATCTGCGTGTTGACGGAACAGGAAGTGCGACAAGAACCATATCCCTTTCGGATGCAACTGACACAGACACAAATGTGGGCATTATCCGAACGGAAGGAGCAGAGTCCGCCTTGAATATGGCAGGCTTGAGGACAGGAGGAATAGATGATGTCGGTTATATGGCAGAGTTGAGCTATGACCTCACGCCGGACAGGGAGTTCTCGGACTATTGCCGCAAGCGTACCGTCATGCTCATAGACCCAAGCGGTGAAGGTGATTTCGACATCAACAGCAACAGTAACATAAGATGCTCCAAGCCTGATATGACAAGGGGCAAGACCATATTCCGCAATATCCTATGGGATGCAGACGGAAGCGGAAGCGATGTGTTCACATTCGCCTATTATGACGGCATTTCCTATGATGCCACTCCTACGCCGTCAAGTTGCGAGAATGGAGTTCCACGCAATGACGGGTATATCGACATCGGCATCAACATCGGTACACCAGTCTATTCCTATGTGCTCAGCGTTGACACCGTTGCAGGAAAAGTAAAAGGAGAAACCATTGCCAGAGGAACATTCTTCGGTGACACGCATAGAATCACGAATCTTGCCCCCGGCACCTATGCGCTGTCCGTATCACAAGGTGGAGGCAACGAGATTTATGCCACTGGCAACGCACTCTACACCTCATACTCACATGACACCAGGACCTATCTGTCTGGTGACATCTCATGGACGGTGAACGATACAAAATCAAACTACCGTGTGGGATTGGAGCCAAGCCTCACGGACGAGATCACCCAATATGGCTTCGACGTGCGGGGCGACAAGGCGCATATCATAACCGGTGGATATACAAGCCTAACCAAATATGTCACCATCAAGCCGGGCGATGTGCTCAGTGTTACAGTCCGCAATATGCAGGTCACATACAAGTTGAACGGACAGACCGTGCATCATGAATATGTCTGGTCACTTCGTGCATGGCGGTTCTGCATCAAGTACGGAAAGGGCGAGACACATATCACAGATCTTACCGTAAACGGTACGCCTGTAACCTCATTCACCACAAGGGGCAACGTGCAGATAGAAACACCCAAGAAGTGTACGACAACGATGACCGTCTATGTCGGCAGCGAGTGTGATGCAAGTATGCCTAACGGAACACAGGCAAGGGAGAACCATGTGGGCAGCTCGGACAGACAGGCTGACAACTCCTTCATTTCTGGAGAAGACGAGGATTTCACTGTCAAGGGCAACGGTTCTACGACAGGCATCTACGAGGCTAAACTCACACAGGACAAGCCTGCTGCAGCCACATTGATGGTGTTTGACGTATCAGGCAAACTGGTAGTGTCACGCCAAATGACAGGCGAAAGCGTCAAGCAAGCCGACTTCAAGGTTCCCGCATCGGGTGTGTATGTCGTGAAGGCAATCTCCGAGAATGGGGAGCATACAAGGAAAATCTCAGTAAAGTAACTTAAAGGAAGATACGCATGAAGAATTATATACAGAAGGTGGCGTGGGCATTGGTTTTACTGCTTGCCGCCACACTGTCCCTTTCGGCAAAGGACGGGACAGCCGTGAGAAAACTCTTCAAGAAGGGTGTCTCTGACAGTATCTCCGTAGGAGGTAGCAAACTGGTCGTTCTTCAGAAAGACCTCATTCGGAACAGAAGCCTTTCCGTGAACTCTATCGGAGAGGAGAATGTTCCTGAGCTTGACTTTGCCATGACCAATGTCACGGCAGGAGGACAGGGCTACCGTTTCCTCCCTCACGGAACACACTTCACAGGCGAGGGTGCGACTGTCAAGATAAAGTATGACCGCACGAGAATACCAAGCGGCTATACCGAGGACGACATCCGTACCTATTACTACGACCCGGCCGAGAAGCATTGGGTTGCGTTGGAGCGTGTGCGTGTGGACAAGAAGGAAGAGTGTGTCGTTTCAAAGACGACCCACTTCACCGACATGATCAACGGCGTGATACAGGCCCCGGAGTCACCGCAGACCGAAGGCTTTGCCCCGACGATGATGAACGACATCAAGGCGGCAGACCCGACGGCGAAGCTCAATGTCATTGCGCCTCCAAGCGCAAACAACCGTGGCTCTGCCAACCTGCAGTATCCGTTCGAGATGCCGCCAGCACGAAACGGTATGCAGCCAAGCCTTGGCTTGC
>OGYE01001558.1_pt1 | contig 14813 bp, 12 predicted proteins | sample 1576471 | NCBI WGS metagenome assembly OGYE01 (sample SAMEA3541532, study PRJEB24748) | human gut metagenome | biome: human gut; feature: human-associated habitat; material: faeces | place: China | collected 2012
AAAAGAGCCGTTAGGCTCTCTGAAGCCCATTACCTTTAGGTGATGGGTAGTTCACACATGAAGCATTTATGAAACAGGAGTCAAAAGGAGCCAAAATTGGGCTAAAAGGAGCCGAAATTGAGGAAAAAGGAGCCATAGTTGATGCAAAAGGAGCCAAAGTTGAGCCGAAAGGAGCCGAAATTGAGGAAAAAGGAGCCAAAGTTGAGCCGAAAGGAGCCGAAGTTAAGGCAAAAGGAGCCGAAATTGAGGAAAAAGGAGTCAAAGTTGATGCAAAAGGTGCCAAAAAAGGAACTGAAAGAAGGTTGGAGATACTTAATAGAATGAGAGAAAATCCTTTTGTAACACAGGTTAAGCTAATGGAAGAGTTTAATCTATCTAGAAAACAGATTCAAAACATCATTCAATATTTGCGTTTAAATGGGTTAGTAGAAAGAGAAGGCTCTAATAGAAGTGGTAAATGGATAGTGAAGAAATAATATATTACTACATTTTCTGCACTGTATGATATTAGAAAAACATTGTATATATCGATGTTATTTTGATTTGTGATGAGAGTGACTGTTAAACACATTAACAAGTCGCTTTTTTTCACAGTTATTTAATATGTGTTATAATGAGATCAAAGTGAGGTAATGCTATGAAAATATATTATGAAGTACATGGAAATGGTTATCCGATTATCTTATTACATGGTAATCAGGAAAATAGAAAAATATATGATCAATTAATCAAGGATTTAGAAAATGATTATCAATTAATCGCAATGGATTCACGTTATCATGGTAAATCTATTAAGAGTGGTCCTTTAACACTAGATCGTATGGCTCAGGATGTGATGGATGTCGCAAATGAATTAGATTTAGTAGCATATGATGTCATTGGCTTTAGTGATGGTGCGAATATCGCACTTACACTTGCAGGAAAAGATGACCGTTTAAAACATATGGCACTTCTTTCACCTAATGCCACTCCTCAAGGCATTAAATGGTATTATCGTCTCCATATGTATATGACATTACTCTTATTGCCAATATTCTGTATATATGATAAGAGATCAAGAATACGTTTTAAGCTCATTTCATTTATGACAAAAGAGCCACATTTTACTGCAGATTACTTATCAGAACTCAAGATTCCAGCTTTATTACTATCTGGTGAACATGATGTCATCAAGGATTCTGATTTTACTTTTATTCAGTCATCATTGCCTTATTGTGTACATAAGGTGATTAAAGGTTCACCACATTTCTTATTAGGTGATCAATATGATAAAACATTAAGAGAAATAAGGGGGTTTTTATATGCCTGTCATCACGAAGCATAATATATTAGATATAAAGAATGTTGTGTTTGGGGAAGGAACACCTAAGATTTGTCTTCCTATTGTAGATACAACTAAAAAAGGTATTATTGATACTTTAGATTCTTATAAGGATTTAGATTATGATGTAGTAGAAATTAGGCTTGATTTCTATGAAGGATTAAAAGAAGGGCATTTGACAGATGTATTAGAAGAAATTAAGAAACATACAGATAAACTTGTATTAGGCACAATCCGTACTGTGAGTGAAGGAGGAGAAGGAGAACTTACTTCTCTAGAGTATATACATTGTATTAAAGAAATCTGTGATGCTCATGTGGATCTAGTAGATATTGAGTTATCGCAGGGATATGAATCTGTGATGGAGCTTGTTCAGTATGCTCATAAGAAGGGTGTTCATGTTATTATGAGTGAACATCATTTTGATGAAACACCATCAAGAGAAGATATGCAGGAAACACTAGAAAAGATGGAAATATTAGGAGCTGATTTACCTAAACTTGCTGTTATGCCTGAAAGTAAAGAAGACCTATTAACACTTCTAGAAGCCACTCTTTATTCAAGTCAGCGTTTAGGAAAACCTATTATTACTATGTCCATGGGTAAATTAGGACGCTTGTCACGTATGATGGGCGAATACTTTGGTTCATGCATGACCTTTGCGACAGCTAAGGATGCGAGTGCACCAGGACAGGTTCCTCTTGATGATTTGAAAAAAGTATTAGAGGTTCTACATGATTAATTTAGAACATGCGAAAAAGGCATTTGATAATTATGTCAATCGTTATGATCTTTCTATCCCGCATATTCATCTTAAATATGTGCATTCTTATAAAGTAATGGATGTTATGGGTGAATTATGTGATATGAAAGGTAAAACTGAAGAAAAAGACTTATGTTTATTAATCGGCCTATTACATGATATAGGTCGTTTTGAACAGTTTCACTTATATCATTCTTTCCTGGATAGAGAAACAGTGGATCATGCAATGTATTCTTCTCATATATTATTTGAAGAGGGACTTATTAGAGAGTTCATAGAAGAAGATACATATGACACAATTATTAAAAATGCTATAGAACAGCATAATAAATACAAAGTAGAAGAAGTCTTTAGTGAAGAAGAACTCTTTTACATACATATGATTAGAGATGCAGATAAATTAGATCATTTTCGTGTTAAAGATGTAGAAAAGGATACAGTCTTACTAGGTGTTACTTATGAGGAAGCAGGAAAAGAATCTATAACTGATGAAGTCTATCAACAGTTCTGTAAACATCAACTTATTTATGCGCCTACAAGAAAAACACATCTAGATATGTGGATTTCTTATATCGCTTTTATATTTGATCTTTATTTTGATGAAAGTAAATCATATATTGAAAAAAATCACTATATTGAAAGAAGCTTTGATAAAATAAAAATAGAAGATCTAGAGACATTGCAGACTTATCTTGCATTAGAAAAATGTGCACTAGAGTATATTAAAGGAGGACATGTATGAGTTTACCAAAGGATTTCCTATGGGGTGGTGCTTTAGCAGCTCACCAGTTTGAAGGCGGTGTATTAGACACTACTAAAGGCTTAAGTGTTGCCGATGTAATGACAGGTGGAAACGTATCAACACCACGTGTGATTACTGATGGTGTAAAAGAAGGATTATATTATCCAAACCATATCGGTATTGATTTCTATCATCATTACAAGGAAGATATCAAACTATTCGCAGAAATGGGCTTTAAATGTTTTAGAACATCTATTGCCTGGACACGTATTTTCCCATTAGGAGATGAAGAGCAGCCTGATGAAGAAGGATTACAGTTCTACGATGATGTATTTGATGAATTATTAAAATATGGTATTGAACCAGTTATCACATTATCTCATTTTGAAATGCCTTATCATCTTGCAAAAGAATATGGCGGATTCATGAACAGAAAGACTATTGATTTCTTTGTAAAGTTCGCAGAAGTATGTTTCAAGAGATATAAAAATAAAGTTAAATACTGGATGACTTTCAATGAAATCAATAACCAGATGAACTATAAGAATGATATTTTCGGATGGACTAACAGTGGTGCTCATTTTGGAAACTATGATAATCCAGAAGAAGCAATGTATCAGTGTGGTCATTATGAATTAGTAGCCAGTGCAAAGGCAGTGAAGATTGGTCATGAAATCAATCCTAACTTCTTAATCGGTAATATGATTGCGATGGTTCCTATTTACCCATTCTCTTGCCGTCCAGCAGATATGGTATTATCTACTGAAATGATGCATCAGAGATGGTTCTTCTGCGATGTACAGTGCCGTGGCCATTATCCACGTTATGCTTTAAAGATGTTTGAAAACAAAGGCTTTAACTTAGATATCACTGAAGAAGATAAAAAAGCTTTAGCTGCAGGTACAGTAGATTATATTGGTTTCTCTTATTACATGACTAATACTGTAGACTCTACAGCACATATTGATGTTTCTAAGTCATTAGATGGTTCTAGTGAACATTCAGTCGCAAACCCTTATATCAAAGTATCTGACTGGGGTTGGGCTATTGATCCAGAAGGTTTACGTTATGCATTAAATCAGATGTATGAAAGATATGAAAAACCATTATTTATTGTAGAAAATGGTTTTGGTGCGATTGATAAGAAGGAAGAAGATGGTAGCTGTCATGACCCATATCGTGTAGATTACTTAAGAGCACATATTGAACAGATGAAAAAAGCTGTAGAAATCGATGGTGTTGATTTAATGGGTTATACACCATGGGGCTGCATTGACTGTGTCTCTTTCACTACAGGTGAAATGAAGAAACGTTATGGCTTTATTTATGTAGATCGTAACAATGATGGAAGCGGTACACTAGAACGAAGCAAGAAAGATTCATTTGACTGGTATAAGAAAGTTGTTGCAAGCAATGGTGAAGATTTAGGTTAATTCGCTTTCAACATTGCGAAAAAAAAGAAACCCATGAGAAATGCTTGACATTAGGCTTATGGGTTTTTATACTGTTTAAGGGTAAACATTCCTGATGTTTATCAATAATTAAAAAAACGTTGATAAATTCAACATTTTTTCATGTTAATAAATTATTTGTGAGATATTTTTTTATCTCAAGCATATTAGTTGCATGTGCAACTAATTTAGACTAATATAGAATTAGAAAAAAATCTATTAGGTATTTCATCCTAATAGATTTTCTTATGAGGAGGGTAAATAACATGGAGGTAATCAAGAGAGATGGCTCAAAGGTAGCTTTTGATGGAAGTAAGATTGAAAATGCGATTTTAAAGGCTATGCGCTATGGCAGCGGTATTGTGAAACCTGAAATTGCATCTAAGATCTCACATGAAATTGAAGACTGGCATAAATCAAGTGGAGCAGCATCTATCAGCATTTATCGTATTGAAGGACAGGTTTTTGAAAAGTTAATTGAAAAGGGAGAAGTACTTACTGCCAAGGCTTATGAAGGCTATCGTAAGGTAAGAGAGTTCCAAAGAGAAACTAATACAATTGATAATGCGATTTATGGTATTGTCAATCAGACTAATAAAGAAGCAATGGATGAAAACTCTAATAAAGATGCGACTGTATTAGCTACTCAGAGAGACTTAATTGCTGGGGAATTCTCTAGAGACTATTGCCGCCGTTTATTATTACCACCAAAGATTGTACAGGCACATGATGATGGTATTATTCATTTCCATGATATGGATTACTATATCCAGAAGATGCATAACTGTGATCTAGTAAACTTAAAGGATATGTTTGCGAATGGTACAGTTATTAATGATAAATTGATTGAAACACCTAAGTCTTTACAGACAGCATGTACTGTTGCAACTCAGATTGTTCAGCAGGTGGCTAATGGTCAGTATGGAGGACAGACAATCTCTATTTCTCATTTAGCACCTTATGTACGTGTATCATATAAGAAACACTTAAAGGCTGTAAGAAAAGAAGGCAAAGAAGTAGGTATTGATTATACAGAAGAACAGATTGAAAAGATCGCAAAGTCTCGTCTTCATGAAGAAATCAAAGCAGGTGTACAGACTATCCAGTATCAGATCAATACATTCTCTACAACTAATGGTCAGGCTCCATTCTTATCTATTTTCATGTATTTAAGAGAAGAACCAGACTATATTGAAGAAACAGCTTTATTAATTGAAGAAATCTTAAAACAGAGATATATCGGCATGAAGAATCCTGTGGGTGCTTATGTCACTCCAGCATTCCCTAAATTACTTTATGTATTAGATGATAATAATGTGCCTGATGATTCACAGTATCGTTATTTAACAGATTTAGCTGTTAAGTGTGTATCTAAGCGTATGATGCCTGATTTCATCAGCGCAAAGATCATGAGAGAAAACTATGAAGGACAAGTATTCCCTTGTATGGGATGTCGTTCATTCTTATCTCCATGGAAGAATGAAAAAGGTGAATATCAGTGGTATGGTCGTTTTAACCAGGGTGTAGTCACACTTAACTTAACTGATGTTGGTTTATCAGCTAACAAGAATATGGATTCATTCTGGAAGATTCTAGATGAACGTTTAGATTTATGTTATGAAGCATTGATGTTAAGACATGAAAGCTTAAAGGGTACTCCTTCAGATATTTCTCCAATTCATTGGCAGTATGGTGCCATCGCAAGATTAAAACCAGGAGAAAAGATTGATTCATTATTAGATACTTGTTATTCTACATTATCATTAGGTTATATTGGTTTATATGAATGTGTAGTGGCATTAATTGGTCAGTCTCATACTACTGAAGAAGGCGATGCATTAGCTCTTGAAATTATGCAGAAATTAAGAAATACATGTGATAAGTGGAAGAAGGATACAGGTTTAGGATTTGCCTTATATGGTACTCCTGCAGAATCTACTACTTATACATTAGCACGTGCATTAAAGAAGAGATTTGGAGTCGTACCTGGTGTAACAGATAAAGACTATATTACTAACTCTTATCATGTCAATGTAAGAGAACATATTGATGCATTCTCTAAATTAGGCTTTGAAGCGAAGTTCCAGAAAATCTCTTCTGGAGGGGCTATTAGTTATGTAGAAGTGACTAATATGACAAATAACTTTGATGCCATGAAAGAATTAATTAACTATATGTATGAAACAATCCAGTACGCTGAAATCAATACTAAGTCTGACTATTGTCAGGAATGTGGTTTCTCTGGAGAAATCTTATTAGATGAAAACAATGAATGGTATTGTCCTAACTGTGGTAATAGAAACCATAAGACATTAAATGTATGTCGTAGAACTTGTGGTTATCTTGGTGATAACTTCTGGAATAAGGGACGTACACAGGAAATCAAAGAACGTTTTGTACATTTAGACAATAGAGTATATCAGGAAAATAACTAGGAAAGCCTTGTGTCATTAAGGGCTTAAGAGATAACCGTGACTGGTTATCTCTTTTTATGTAAATGGGTGGTGATTTTTCGCTTGTTTACTATGCTTAGAGCTCATATAATAATCGGTAATATTAAAAGTAGTATTACTGGGATATATCATGGAATAACTAAAAGAGAGATGCCTTTATTCCTGAATGAACAGGAGTATAGGTTTAACCATAGAAAGATGGGAAAGACTGTTATGGATAAAATCAAGAAATACCTATAGAAATCATATACTATCAGTCATAGACAGATAGTATATATCCTGAATATTTCTGCTCTACATTTCTCTTAAATCGTCGCCTGCAGATTATGGGTATTTAAATGGTAGTTTATTATTCTGGAAAATTGTATTGGCAAAGAGATCAACCCCATAATGTTAGTGGCACGCCTTTCCACTGCCAATTTTCAATAAAATATAGCAAAATGTTGAAAAGCTAAAGATTCCTTGATAAAATTTTTTCATAGAAAATATAAATGATATCATTTAAAAAGAGAGATCTTTTAAAAGAAGATGATTATTCAAAAAAAAACAACCTATTCATATAATCTTAAAGGAGGGAAATTTTATGAAGAATAAGTCAGAGAAAATTTATCACTTTTTGTCTTTTGCGTGTATGGTAGCACTCGCAGCATATATAATTTTGTCTCTTCATCATTTAACAGAGAGTGCTTCTTATATGTCTGGTACTACTTACAAATTTCTTGTCGGTGCAGAATTTGTTCTATTAATCATAGTATTTATAAGAATTTTCTGGGCATTCAGAAAATTGAGAGAAGTAGGAAATGGAAAAAAATAATGACAGAAAACTGCCCCTAAAAAGTTTACAGCCTAAAATTACTGCCAGGAGTTCTAAACCCCTGGCATTTTTAAAGCTTGAGTTAACCCCAAGTCTATTTAGTTACTCTTTATGTGAAAAGGCTAAGTACAAGTCACAGTCTTATTTAAGAACCTTACGTTTTGTAGACGAAGGAATATTCAATTGTTGTCTATACTTGACAATAACACGACGTGAACAATGTAGTTCTAACTCTTCTAGTTTCTTTAGAATTTGATTATCCGAAAGTGGATGTTCTTTATCTTCACTATCAACTAATTCAACAATAGCCTTTTTAATAGAATCACTACTATCTCCTGAAGCAGTTTGAGAAACAAGAAGTTGTTTAAGAGGATAAACCTCACCATTAAAGCTGTAGTACTTATTATTTAATGTACGTGAAATAGTAGATTCATGGAATCCTGTTTCACTTGCAAGTTGTGATAAAGTACATGGATATAACTCATCATCATATAAGAAATAACCACTCTGGATATCAACTAAAGCATTTGCAACAAATAATACTGTTTGATTTCTCTTTGTGAGATTTTCAATTAAGAAATGTGCCTCATTAAAATAAGATTTCATATTTTCATCATTCTTTACCTTCTCATAAAGAAGATCATTTACGATGAGTTCAGGTTGATTGATAGGAGTAATCATAATATTAGAATCTTCTACCTCTATTAAAATATCTGGGGAGATATAATCATCCTGGGATGAACTATACATATTACATGGGAATGGGTTACAAGAACGTATTTCATAAAATAAATGGTCTATCTCTTCTTTTTTTAATCCTGTTTTCTGTTTAATAAGTGAATAGTTCTGAGTTAAGATAACATCCTGATAATCTCTAAATAGTGTATAACTTTTTGTTTTATTATTATTTTTTAATTGAATGATGATTGAATCAATCGCATCAGCTGCTCCAACACCATTTGGTTCAAAAGAACGTAATATATCTAAATGAGCATCAAGTATTTCTCTATCTATATCTAAATCAGTGAGATATTGATCAATAGGGTAGGATAAGAATCCGCTATCGTCTAATGATTCAATCAAATAATCCATCAAATCTTCATTATATGGACGAGTACATGCACTTAATTGTAAATAGAGATCATCTTTTAAAGAACGTTTATTAGAAATACTTTCAATAAATTGCTGAGTATCATAGTTTTTAGGTGATTTTAGTTCTAAAAAAGGATTTGTTTCTAATACTTGTTGAACAACTTTATTGATATCATCAATGTTGTCAGTCAAGAAATCTAATGATTTTAATAGTTTTTGATTTAATTTTAATGTTTGTTTCAATGTTTGAATATATTGCATTTTTTGTTTCATATTCATCACCCCTCATTATTATATAGCAAGATTCGTGCCAAATAATTGTCAGGTGTTTACTTGAATAGTATAACGAATAACGATTGTTGCACACAAGTTTTATTTGTTTTATCATGAACGATGAGGTGATTTCATTGAAAGAAAAAATAATGTTGCTGATTAATGGAAGAATGGATCAAAATTTATACGATGAATGTCAATCCATCCAATTATCAAAAGAATTAAAACTAAGTAGAAATCAAGTGACTAGACTATTAAATGAACTATTTAATGACAAGAAACTTATTAAAATCAAAACAAGCCCTGTTTTATATCTTTCAAGAGGTTCTCTTGAAAGTAAGTATAAGAAGAAGCTCTCATCAGATGAATACAAATCATTAGATGAATTGGAAGCTGAATTAAACAATCAGACAGAATTAAAGAACTTTGAAAAGCTTATTGGGTCTAATGAAAGCATGTATCAGATTGTAGAGAAGATTAAGGCAACAGTATCTTACCCTCCAGTAGGATTACCTATGTTGTTTTATGGACCAACTGGTACGGGTAAATCATTTATGGCTAAACTTACGTATGAATATTGTGTAGACACAGGCTTAATTGATGCATCTAAGAATTTTGTACAGGTGAACTGTTCAGAGTATGCCAATAACCCAGAACTACTCACAGCGAATCTGTTTGGCTATAAAAAAGGTGCTTTTACAGGTGCAGATAGTGATAACTTAGGTTTATTACATTTTGCGGATGGTGGTGTATTATTCTTAGATGAAGTGCATTGTTTAAATGCTGAATGTCAGGAAAAATTATTCCTTTATATGGACCAGGGAATCTATCACTTAGTAGGTGATAATAATAAGTGGTATAAATCCAAATGTAGAATTATATTTGCGACAACAGAAGTGCCACAAAAAGCATTATTAAAAACATTCCTCAGACGTATTCCAGTTATTCTTACAATTCCATCTCTTGCACAAAGAGGAGAAAATGAAAAACTAGAACTCATGTATAGTTTTTTGAAGAATGAAGAGAAGCGTGTCAACAAAACAATTCTTATTTCATCTAACGTTTATGAGTTGTTACTGAATCACACATTTGTAGGTAATATTGGTGAACTGACTAATATTATTCAGGCAAGCTGTGTAAGTGCATTATATAAAAGTAATTCAGATACATTAGAAATACATGCTTATGATTTACCTGACAGTATTAGAAATAGTATAGATGTTTCCTCTATGATTATGAAAAAGCATAAACTTGTGTCTCTTAACACACTTCTTCCTGTATCAGATCAGGGTATCATTAAAGATTTTTATCAATCATTAATTAATCTTAAAAGAGATCAGTCATTTGCAGTAAATGCACAGAATACTGTAGATAGATATTTTGAGAAGCTTATATTTAATGATAATCGTGCAGATTCAATTGATTATCTTACAAACTATCTAGAAAAGATATTTAATAATATCACTGAACATTATGGCTTTAGGACTTCACATAATGAGTTGATTGCACTTGCGACATATGTCTCAGAATTCTCTAAGAATACATATCTTACAAATAACTGGATCAATGAGAATTATGATGAAGTAAAAAACTTAAAGAAATATCTAAAACTTGAATTTCATCGTGAATATGAAATAGGACAGGAAGTTTCTCATTACTTAAAGAATAATATGAACCAGGATATTGATGAGTTTGTAGAATGTATTATCTGTATTTGTATGATTAAGTATTTTGCACATTCTGGTGAAGATCTCACAATTGCGGTTATTATTGCGCATGGTTATTCAACTGCAAGTTCTATTGCGGAAGCAGCTAATAGAATGTTGAATAGTTATATATTTGATGCGATTGATATGCCGTTAGATGTGGATGTACAAACTATTACAAGAAAGATTAATGATTACATTGCACATGTTGGTAATATCTCAAAACTTTATTTATTAGTTGATATGGGCTCTCTTGAAGAAATATATCAGGGATTAGATACAAGTAATGCAGATATTGCCTTAGTAAACAATATTAATACTAAATGTGCGTTAGAAATAGGACAGGGAATTAAACTCAATAAAACCGTGACTGAAGTAATTGATTCTATTCTTAAGGAAAACATCTATAAAACGCATGTAGAACTTAAGAAAAAGAAAGAACCTATTGTAATCTGTTCTTGTGCATCAGGAATTGGTACAGCGAATAAGATCAAAGAAATCTTATTCAATTCTTTACCTGAAGATTCAAATCTAAAGATTATTACTTATGATTATCCTGCTTTAATACGTAAACAGGTCTATGATCAGTTAATGAATGATTATGAAGTCGTCTGTGTCATTGGAACACTTGATCCAAATATTGAATCTATGAAATATATAGGTATACAGGAATTGATTATTAATGAGGGTCAGAATGCGATAGAAGTATATTTTGGGAAGTATATGACTCAAGATCAGATGGAGATATTCGAAAAGAATATCTTACGTAATTTCACATTATCTAATGTCATGAATAACTTAACTATATTAAATCCAGATAAACTACTAGAACATGTAGCGAAAGGAATTGATCATCTACAGAATATCTTACATAAGAGATTTAAGAATAGAACATGCTTTGGATTATATGTTCATATCTGTTGTCTTGTAGAAAGATTAGTTACAAGACAAGCTATTTCAAACTTTACTGATCAAGACTTTAAAGAAAAGCATCAAGAGTTTATAGATCAAGTAAATATCTCAATGAAAGAAGTTAAGACATACTACAACGTTGAGATTCCAGATGAAGAAATAGAATATATATACAACTATATTATAAATGATTAGTGTGCCATTAATTGGCACACTTTTTGCTTGCTTATAAGTGGAAGTTGGTTGTGTAGATTAAGCGTAATTAATCTATAAACTGGCACAAAGCTTGCTTGAGTATAAGTGGAAGTTAGTTATGCAGATTAAGCGTAGTTAATCTATAAACTGGCACAGAGCTTGCTTGAGTATAAGTGGAAGTTAGTTATGCAGATTAAGCGTAATTAATCTATAAACTGGCACAGAGCTTGCTTGAGTATAAGTGGAAGTTAGTTGTACAGATTAAGCGTAATTAATCTATAAACTGGCACAAAGTTTGCTTGAGTATAAGTGGAAGTTAGTTGTACAGATTGAGCGTAAAGATCTATAAACTGGCACAAAGCTTGCTTGAGTATAAGTGGAAGCTAGTTGTACAGATTGAGCGTAACTGATCTATAAACTGGCACGAAGCTTGCTTGGGTATAAGTGGAATTTAATTCTATAGATTAAGCGTAACTGATCTATAAACTGGCACAAAGCTTGAACTAAAATATGCAGAAAGGAGTACAGAATATGGCAAAAATCATACTTGCATCACACGGAGGATTATCTAAAGGGATGAAAGATTCAGTTTCTATGATTGTTGGAGATTTAGCTAAGGATATAGAAACATATAGCTTGCTTCCTGGACAAAATCCTGAAGACTTTTATCAAGAAGTTTTGAAAGAAGCAAAAGAGAGTGATGAACAAATCTTAATCTTGTGTGATATCAAAGGTGGAAGTGTTCACACAGCTTTATCTAAACTTGCAGTATTAGATAATGTAATGGTCTTCTCAGGAATGAACATGGGATTAGTATTAGATGCAGTAATGAAAGGCTTGAACGGAAAACTTGAATTAGCAGAAGCGAACGATTTAATCGAAGCAGCTAAAGATGGAATGACTGTTATGAATGGAATAACAAGCGAAGATGATGAAGATTTCTAATAGGAGGAGAAGAAAATGATTAAATTATTAAGAGTGGATCACAGATTGTTACATGGTCAAGTTGCTTTTTCTTGGAAAAATGCAGTTGAAGCAGATTGTATCTTAATTGCATGCGATGCAGTTATGAAAGATGATTTAAGAAAAACTTCAATCAAGATGGCAAAACCAAGTGGTGTTAAATTAGTTATCAAAAGTATGGATGATGCAGTAAAAGCAATCAACAGTGGTGTTACAGACAAATATAAATTATTAACTGTAGTTGAATCTATTAAGGATGCTGAAAGATTGTGTAAAGAATGCAACATCAAAAAGTTAAATCTTGGTGGTACTAAGGCAACTGCTGAAACTCGTAATATTTCAAAAGCAATGAATATTACACCAGCAGAAGAAACAATTTTAAAAGGATTATGTGAATCAGGTGTGGATGTAACAATTCAGATGGTTCCAGAAGATAATCCAGTAAATGTAGAAAAAGTTTTATAGGAGGAGAAATATGTTACTACAAGCAATTTTACTTGGCTTGGTAGCAATGCTTGGAAATGCTGAGTATTTGTTCGGTACAAGTTTGTTGTCAAGACCATTGGTTATGGGTACTTTAACAGGTATTGTACTTGGTGATGTACAAACAGGTGTTACTTTAGGTGCAACATTAGAATTAGCATTTATGGGAGCTTTCTCAATCGGTGCTAGTATTCCACCTGAAATGATTTCAGGAACTGTATTAGGAACAGCTTTCACAATTACAACAGGAGCTGGACCAGAAACTGCATTGACTGTAGGTTTACCAGTTGCTTCATTAGTTTTAATTGCAAAGAACGTTGGAATGGTATTTATCTTACCTCCATTTGTTCATAAAGCAGATAAATATGCAGCTGAAGGAAATATGGCTGGAGTTGCTAGAATGCACTTATTAGGTGGATTCTTCGGTGTTAACTTAATTATCGGTGTGATTGTAGGATGTGGTTACTATGCTGGTGGACCAGCTGTACAGGCTTTATTAAATGTCATTCCTAAATGGATTTCAAATGGTTTACAGATCACAATGGGATTATTACCTGCAATTGGGTTCGGTTTATTATTAATGATGATTATGGACAAAGAAGTTGCATGTTTCTTCTTCTTAGGATTCGCATTAAGCGTATACTTAAAGATTCCAGTAACAGCAATCGCAATTTTTGGAGTTATCATTGCTATCGTATTAACTCAGTTACGTAGTAATTCAGCTCAAACAGCAACAGAAGGAGGAGTAGATGAAGATGACGACTTCTAATAAATTAACTAAAAAAGAGTTAAATCAAGTATTCTGGCGTTCATTCGGTTTGGAATGGTCTTGGAACTATGAAAGACAGATGAATATGTCATACTGCTATAGTATGTTACCAGTTATCAAAAAGTTATATCCAAATAAAGAAGATCAAGTTGCAGCTATGAAACGTCACTTGGAATTCTTCAATACAACTCCACAATTGGCAACATTAATCTTAGGTATTAGTGCTGCTATGGAAGAAAGTAACGCAAATGATCCTGAATTTGATACAGAAAGTACGATTTTTGCATAGAACGCTACGTGCAGCAGTACATCTCCCAACTCCTTGCAAATATCTTTTTTGTCATCCCTCATCAAGGCATCACAAAGCTCGTAAGTCTCTTCTATAGTGTTGGGGCGCAGACTTTCGTTCGTCTGCTTACGGTCCCACGGACATTTGACCCGAAGCTCGTCGAGGATGTCCAGAAAGCGGCCGAAGGCTTCCATCTGTTCTTCTCTTGTATGTATCATTCCTTTGATTTTTTTATAAATAATGTTGCAAAGATAATGCTTCCTTGTCTTTTATAGCCTTAATCGGTACGAAAACAAAAGCAAGGGCGCTAATAAAAGTCTTTTTATTGGTCTGACGTGTTTTTCGCTTTCCATACTTGATACGAAATCAACAGCCCGATCACTTCCGAATAGTTTTTTCTTCCGCTTTCTATTTTGTTTCCTTTCAGGTAGAGGTCGTATATCCAGTTTTGAACATCACCGATCAACGGACTGTATTTAGCCATCCAGTATTCCTGATTCTTTTTCGCCAGTTCTATAATTTCCGGTCGGATACGGTTGATTATATCGGCGTATTCTTTTTCACTCAGCAGCCGCCGGGCATTCCCC
>OGYE01001559.1_pt1 | contig 14811 bp, 9 predicted proteins | sample 1576471 | NCBI WGS metagenome assembly OGYE01 (sample SAMEA3541532, study PRJEB24748) | human gut metagenome | biome: human gut; feature: human-associated habitat; material: faeces | place: China | collected 2012
CGCAGAAGAAAAAGATTTTGCAAAGCGCGGCGGAGCACCGTCGAATATTTGGTCGATGTGGTACTTGCCGTCCTTCACCGTTATGTGCGCGGCGTTGGTGTCGCCGAACAGGTTGTGCATGTCGCCGAGTATTTCCTGGTAAGCCCCTACGAGGAACACGCCGAGGTAATAAGGCTCGTTCTTGCGCAACGCATGTACCGGCAGGATGTTTGAGATGTTGCGGTTGGTCACGAAGTTGGCTATCTTCCCGTCGCTGTCGCACGTTATGTCTTGCAGCGTCGCGCTGCGTGTCGGCCTCTCGTTGAGCCTCTGCAGGGGCACGATGGGGAAGATTTGGTCGATGGCCCAGGCGTCAGGCAACGACTGGAACAGCGAGAAGTTGCAGAAGTATTTGTCAGCCAACAGCTTGTCCAAGCCCTTCAGCTCCTCCGGGATATGCTTCAACCGCTTTGCTATCGAGTTGATTTCGCGGCACACGCTCCAGTACATCCGCTCAATCTCGGCGCGCGTCTTGAGGTCAACCATGCCGTGTTCGAACAGGTCGAGGGCGTCCTCGCGGATTTGCTCGGCGTCGTGCCAGTCCTCCAGCATGGTGCGCGGGTTGAGGTTGTCCCATATATCATAAAGGTCTTTCACCAGCTTGTGAGAGCTTTCCGTAGGCTCATACTCCTCGTCCATCTCGGGCAGCGAGGCCGTCTCAAGCACGTCGATGACCAGCACCGAGTGGTGAGCCGAGAGCGAACGGAAAAACTTAAGAGAGGAAACTATCATGAATTTTATTCAAAAAAATTTCAAAGGAATTCTGGTCTGCTTTCTGATTGCGATTCCATCCTGGCTGATTGGAAAATCATTCCCGGTAATCGGTGGACCTGTCATTGCGATTCTCGCCGGAATGGTGATCACCTGCTTTTGGACTGAAAAAGGAACAGCCGAATCAGGAATTAAATGGACATCTAAAATTATTTTACAGACTGCTGTTGTTCTGCTTGGATTCGGCATGAATCTCGGAGTTATCTTACAGACAGGAAAGCAGTCTCTTCCTATTATCATCAGTACAATTTCTACCTCTTTGATCATTGCATGGCTGCTCCGCAAGGTACTGAATGTTCCTTCCAACACATCTATCCTTGTTGGTGTCGGTTCTTCCATCTGCGGTGGTTCTGCGATTGCTGCTACAGCGCCTGTCATTGACGCCGATGACACAGAAGTCGCACAGGCGATTTCTGTTATCTTTTTCTTCAATGTTATCGCTGCTGTACTTTTCCCGGTGCTTGGAAATGCACTCGGCTTCGACACAACAAGCGGAAATGCTTTCGGTGTCTTTGCCGGAACTGCGATCAATGATACTTCATCCGTAACTGCTGCCGCCTCTACCTGGGACAGCATGTGGAATCTTGGAAGTGAGACACTTAATACTGCTGTCACAGTTAAACTGACACGTACGCTTGCAATCATTCCGATCACACTTGTGCTCTCACTGATTCGTGCGAAATCAGCCGCAAAAGACGGAAAATCATCCGGTAAGTTCAGCTTAAAAAGAGCATTTCCAATGTTCATCCTGTACTTTATCATTGCTGCTGTCATTACAACTGTATGCATGAGCCTTGGGGTAAGTGCGGATGTATTTGCTCCGCTGAAAGAACTGTCTAAGTTCTTCATTATCATGGCTATGGCTGCAATCGGTCTGAACAGCAATGTTGTGAAGCTTGTCAAATCTGGTGGAAAGCCAATCCTTCTCGGTGCTTCCTGCTGGGTTGGTATTGCAGTAGTCAGCCTTGCAATGCAACACATCATGCATATATGGTAAAATATTGACAATATCGAAATCCAAAGTTTCTATTCCTGATACAATAGGGACTTTGGATTTCTTATTGCTTTTTCCTTTACACGAGATGTATAATCTTCTTTGACTTTAAAACTATTTAGGAGAAAATCATTATGGACATGAAATCAACTTCTCAGGCGATGGAGACTGAAAAGATTCCGCGCCTTCTGGCACAGCTTGCAATTCCTGCGGTTGTCGCCCAGATCATCAATCTTCTATATAACATTGTAGACCGAATCTATATCGGACACATTTCCGGTGTTGGAGCCGCGGCATTAACCGGCGTTGGATTATTTACACCGATCCTTATGCTGATCAACGCTTTTGCTATGCTTGCAGGTTCCGGTGGTGCTCCGCGTGCTGCAATATCTATGGGAAAGAAAGATAATAAAACAGCTGAAAAAATTCTTGGAAACTGTTTTGCACTTCTCATCCTTATGGCTGTCATACTTACTGTAGTCTTCTTTACATTTGCACCACAGCTGTTGACACTTTTTGGAGCCAGCGAGAAGACACTGCCGTACGGAGTAGCATACGCAAGAATCTATATCCTTGGAAGTATCTTTGTCTTAATCGTGATGGGAATGAATCCATTTATTACAACACAGGGATTTGCCAAGATCAGTATGATGACTACTGTGATCGGAGCTGTGATCAATATCATTCTTGATCCGATTTTTATCTTCGTATTCCATCTCGGTGTAAGAGGTGCAGCACTTGCCACTGTTTTAAGTCAGGCTGTCGGTGCAATTTGGATTCTTCGTTTCTTATCCGGGAAGAAGACGATCCTTCATCTTAGAAAAGAAAATTTCAGATTACAAAAGGATGTTATCTTACCATGCCTTGCACTTGGTATTTCCACTTTTGTCATGCTTTCTACAGAAAGTATTCTCTCCATCAGCTTTACTTCCAGTCTGTCAAGATATGGTGGAGACCTTGCTGTCGGAGCCATGACGATCATTACAAGTGTCAGCCAGCTTGCCACGCTGCCACTGCAGGGAATCTGCCAGGGCGGTCAGCCGATCATGAGTTATAACTTCGGTGCCGGCAATAAAGAGCGAGTAAAAAAAGCCTTCTTTACACAATTTAAGGTTTGTACGATTTTCACCAGCTGTTTCTGGCTGATCATGCTGCTGTTTCCTAAGCTGTTTGCAGGAATCTTTTCCAACAATACGGATCTGATCACTTATACCGCATGGGCGCTGAGAATCTATATGGCAGGTATTTTCTCCCTCGGATTCCAGGTTTCATGTCAGCAAAGTTTCATGGCATTGGGACAGGCAAAGGTCAGTCTGCTGCTCGCCTGCTTAAGGAAACTGATCTTGCTGATTCCGCTGATCTTTATCCTTCCACTCTTTATTCAGGATAAGGTTTTTGCAGTCTTTCTTGCAGAACCGATCAGTGATATTGTTGCAGCCACAATCACAACAATCACATTCATGAGCCGCTTTAATGGAATTCTGAATAAAGGCAGTAAAATGAAAACCGTAGAATAAATTTTATCTAACTATTCTTTTGACTCCATTTCATGATATAATTAATTTATCTGAAATTTATGAAACGGAGCCGTTAATATATGAAAAAGCTAAAACTTTTATGGATGATCTTAAAACGCACGAAAGCAACCCAGATTCTTTCCGGTTATATCGTATTTCTCTTTGTATCCGCAGCCATCATTCAGCTGGTAGAGCCTGACATCAACCACTATGGAGATGCCCTCTGGTATTGCTATGCGGTACTTTCTACCGCCGGGTTCGGCGATATTGTTGCCATAACTTTCATTGGCAAACTGGTTTCGGTACTTGTCACAATCTACACGATCTTCGTTGTTGCAATCGTTACCGGTGTTGTTGTCAATTATTATGGACAGATTGTAGAGATGCAGCGTCGTGAAACGGCAATGATGTTCCTGGATAAATTAGAGCGTCTCCCGGAGCTTTCCAAAGAAGAACTGGAAGACATCTCAAAAAGGGTAAAAAAATTCCGCTGAGTTTTCACTCAACGGAATTTTTGTTTTCCACTTTTCTCTTATCAAATAAGGATAGGCATTTGCTGCCTGCTGCCGCAGCCACAAAAATCCATACGAACAATTTCACTGGATAGCATAGAAATAGAAGCATTGTAACGGCTAACGGCTTTTTCATCGTTCCACCTAGAAGCGCCGCTGTAACAATTGCAGATGCGAAAACTAGATGACTCTCTACATTTCCGCAAATCAGCATTCCCACGCCATATCCCATGCATACACCTGCGAAGATAACCGGGAAGAAATGTCCTCCCTTCAAACCGAACTGTATACAAATATTTGTGAGAAGCACTTTCAAAAATGCAACTCCGATCAGTGCTAACGGAAGGTATTGACTATACTCTTTCATCAACACTCCCATCTGTTCTTCTCCCGAAAACATAACTGCCGGGATTAACATTCCACAGATTCCAAGACAAATTCCTGCGAGAACTTCTCGAAGAACTGCCGGTACCTTTTTCGCAGTTTTCTTCGTTATCTGATGTGTCTTTTCATAAAAAACAGCTAACACGCATCCTGCAATAATATAGAGAAGGATTAATGCATAGTCCATCTTTCCGATCTCAACTGCCTCAAAGCTTGGAAAACCGGAAAGTCCTGAACCGAATACTGCGGAAAGTCCTGCATAAATACCTGTTGCAGCAGCAATTGCGATTCCATAAATAAATATCTTTGATGAAATTCCTGCCGGAACAACAGTTTGTTCTGAATTATTCTCTTCTAAAGTGTTCTCTTCCACTTCAAACAATCCAAATAGCGGAGCATGGAATAAAACACTTAAGGATGCTGCTACCCCGATCTGGGAGTATTCCTTCGCATGCTGTCTGGCAAACTTCAGATTATCTCCTGCCCAGTAACACATTCCGACGATAATTCCGGTAAGCCCGGCTTCCGGACCTACACTGCTTCCGATCAAAAGCGGCAGCACTGCTGCGATCATCATGACAAGCATATTTTTGTAATCATAATGCTTTTCCGTTTTCACTTTTGCCATAACAGTTTCCATTTCTTCCGGATAATCTCCGTACACCTTCCGGAAGATACCGATAAGAAATGCACCAATCACACAGACCGCTATCGTATAGTATGGAAATGCAAAATGTTCAGGAATCCATTCCCAGATAAGATTCATCCCGACTGCCATAATCTTCAAAAGCGCCCAGACCAATCCGCCGGCAACTGCACCGATAATTGCGCAGAACAGCCAGAGCTCCAACTGATTTTTTATCTTTATATTTCTAATTTCTTTTTGACTGTTCATCGATCTGTCCTTTACGTTTTCTATTTCTCAGATACTTCTGCATCCGTATCTCTCACCTGTGGAATTAATGAAGCTGCCAGTTTTCCTTTTCCACGATGTTTCAGATATAAAATTCCAATTACAGAAAATACAACAGCTCCGACAAAATTCACCATAAGATCTTTCATTGTATCTACGATTCCAATGTCTAAATATCCGCCCAGATTCCACGTCTCACCGTTGATCACAACAGACTGAACATCTACATGGATTGGGATATTTGCTCCTGTCGGATTCAGCTTCACTGAATTAATTGCCGGAACGATCCAGTCTTTCTGCATATCCAATCCGAAAAACCAATCCATACTGAATTCAAAGAACTCCCACAAAACACCAACTGTCATTGAAAAACAAAATGCAAAAAATGCCACAAAGTATGGGGACATCTTAATTGAAAATCGATCACTTCGGTTGAATAAATCAATCAGCGCAAACCCGATTGCCGCCATCAGGAATCCATTCGTTGTATGCAAAATAGTATCCCATACCGGAATCTTTACATAAAATGCATTGATCTCTCCAAGTATCTCTGCTGAAAAGATAAAAATCAGAATAACCGTTTCCAGACCAACCGGAATTGTCACTCCAAGTTTCTTGTCGATAAACTGTGGCACCATAAACAAAATCAATGTTAAAATCCCAAGAAACATATTGTGATAGTTTCCTAAAAAGAATTGTCTGATAATGGAGACAATAACCAACATTGTCAGTACCATCTGGACCCTTGTTCTATTTCTTGCTTTTTTACTTAATTCACTCATTTCTCACTCTCCTTTTCTCTCAACACATTGCGGTCAGAAACACTTTTTATTACATGTTTAAGATATACCGCATCTGTTTTCATAATATACTAATTTTATCTTTTTTTCAACAAAAGGTGTCAGGCCGAAGTTTAAAATAACAGCTTCCACATATGCCTGACACCTTTCTATCTATCGTTTATAGATTCACTTTAATTTTACTTCTGTTTTCTTCTTCTAATAACATAAATCATTCCACCGATCACTGCAATTGATCCCGCAATCATCAGAATCCAGAGGTAGCTGATGCTGTCTCCTGTCTTTGCTGTTTTCACCTGTTTTCCTGACGCTGAAGTTCCTGTTGGTTTCTTTCCTGCAGTACCTGTCGATGTTTCCTTTGAATCGGTTGGATTCTTTGTTTCTTCTTTCTTCACAATCTGGTAATCTATCTGATAGTCTGTATCCTCTCCGTGAAGCACATAATTATAACATTGCTCGCCTGTCAATCCGACAATACTTGCTGTATATTTTCCAGGTTCCACAGCGTTTCCATCTTCTACTACTGCCTTACATTCATCTTTAAACAGTACTCCTGATAATTCTGCTGTAACATTCACTTCTTTTCCTGTATAGATGATAGTTCCGTCTGTATTCCATACAACATCTACCGGTTTTGGCTGTACGATCAATATTCCAGGTTCAAATGTAACCGCATAGTTTTGATTTTCTACTGTTGTTGGAGCCTTTTCTGTTATTTCATAAGTACCAACTTCACAGGTCTCTTTCTCTGCATCTCCTGCGGTCAATGTGACATTTATTTTCAGATCCTCTATCTGATCATCCCCTGCCAGACTTCCATCACTGATTGACCAGGTATACTCTGTGATCGTCTGTCCATATTCTTTCTCCTTACGGTCCGGTCTGATCGTAATGCTTCTTGATTTTACTGTTACAGGAATATTTGATGTAACTGTCTTGTAGTTCGGATTAGCCGGTGTGAAGATCATCTCCTGTTCACTTTGATCCTCTGCTACTGTAAGCATTGTCGTATCGTCTGCAAAACGGAATACACCTTCTCCCGACTGACCGGAAAGTGTTGCTTTCTTTAAGCTGTCTCCATAAATCACTTCTGCTGCCGGGAAAGTCACTTCCGGATCTGCCTGCAAAATCTCATATTCCCATAGATGCACGCGGTTTTTGCCGGAAAAGATATAGTTTTCATTGGTCAGACCTATTGCAAGCGCCTTATAATTTCCAACTTCTGTATGATCTGCATTGAGCAGTTTTTTAATCGCACAACTATCCTTTTCTAAAAGGCTGTCTGCTTTCACGTTTGCCTCTATTCCACATGCATTTCCTGTATATGTATACTGTGCTGCCGCATTCCATTCTATCTCTGCTTCCTTTGGTGATACATTAAGGAATGCCGGAAGAACTACAACATCATAATTCGTATTTGTCGCATTGTCTTTCAGGATGACATATCTTCCTGCGTTTCCATATGCGCCAAGAATGTCATCTCCATCTTCATCTGTTATGCTTCCTGTCAGAACATCTTCCGGTTCGATAGTTGTTGCTTTCAATGTCAGTCCGAGACTTTCAACAGTATCTCCTGGAAGAAGTTTCGCCTTTTCTGAATCACTGATCGTAAATGTAAGATCTGCGCTGGTCAACTCATCTCCATATGTCTTTGTTTTCTTTTCTGCACGGACAATGATTCTCTGTGCACTACTGACTGCTCCATTTTCGAATGTAGTATTTTCTGCTGTGCTGCTTTTGGAACCTGTTGTTTCCATTGTGTTCACTGGATTGATATCAAGATCGTATTCTTTCAAATGAATCCAGTTTACCTTGAATCCGCCTACTGTTTCCGGACAATCAATCTTATAGCTTCCTGCATCGATTGTCTCATTTAATGACTGTCCTGTCTCCTGGATTCTCATTTCATCCGTAACATTTGCAAAAAGTTCTTCCACTTCATCTGCGCTCAGTGTTTCCGTTGGTGCAACAACGTATGACATCTTCGGAGTTTCACCATAGGAAATTTCTTCATATCCGAGATAGGCTGTGATCACTTCTGACTTATTCACTGTTTTTACCGGAACCCACATAGTAACAGTTTTGTATTTTTTATTATCTGCCGGCAGGAAGGTCAGTTCAAATTTTGTCTGATCTGCTACTTCCTGATCTGTCACAACATGAGCTGCATCTTCAAACTTCCATGTTCCTGCCGGTGCATTTTCAATCCCTTTCAATGTAGCTTCTGCCAATGTCTGACCATATTCAACTTCTACTTCCGGTGTAGGAAGCTTTGGTTCAAATATCATGTTGCTGTTTGTCTCATAGATCAACCGTGACATTGGTTCATCAATAAAGTTAAGCATTACTGTTCCGAGGAATCGGTTGTCAATACAATTGTCTTCGTCTTTAAATAATCTCGGATTAATTTCCTGTGTCAATCCTAACGGTGCTCCTTGTGAGCAAGAGGTATAATTAAATACCCAAGAATTGTACTCGATCGGATGGCTTGTATCCTGTCCTGTTGTCTGCTTCATCGTTTCTAATATATACGGCCACTTCTCACTTCCATATGTATTATATGCATCCTGAATATACACATGATTTTTTCCATCATCATATAACTTGTACGCATATTTATAATCTTTATATTTTATGTCATCCCAATTCGTAAGGTTAAATCCCATCGCACGTTCAACCGAACTGTCGTAGTTCTTGGTCAGATTAAATCTTCGAAGAAATATGATTTTTCCCCTTGCTTCCTTCATTGATGGGATATCCCCTCCACTGTAGACCTTGTCCTTATTTTTTTCAATAAATTCAGCGACCGCATGCTCTAATCCAATTGTAGAACCGGCATCTGGTTTTACTGTAAGAATGACTGTTTCTGACTTATGCTTCTCTAAGAAACCGAGGGAAGTATTGAGGATTGACTGTAATGTAAGATCACTTCCATTTTTTTCCTGACACTGCCATAATTCGCCTCCATGTACAATCTTTACGTCTGCCGCAGAAGCATCATCTTTTGTCGCATTTGCACGGATATCAAAGCTGCGTGCTCCCATATTTAACTGTTCATCATAATAAAGATTCTGACAGGATGTAATGGATACACTTGGAACTAAATCATCCACAACCCCTGCTGTTCCGGTATCATGTGTTGCCGGAATATTAACAGAAGACAGTAGTGCCTCATCTGGGATGCCTGCCATCCATTCATTCGCATAACTGTAAGCTGTTTCAGCTGTATTACCTGCTAAAATAGATAACTCTACATTCATTCCCTTTTTCCCAAACACTAAAGTTGGGACGCTATTTTCGATATACCATCCAGTTCTGGCATTCTGAATTTTATATGTACCATCTTTCTGCTTAAAAAATCGCCACAATTGACTTGTATTCTGATTCCTGTCAAATTTTTCAGTCGTCCAGACGTTCACACTTGCATTAAGTTTTCCAGATTCTCCTTCTACATCTAAAGATAGATTCGTTTTGCTTTCACCATCAGAGACCGCATCTATTTGATAAGCATGATACTCTGGTATCCATTTCAATTTCCATTTACTGGTTATTCCCATTACCTGAAACGTTGGACAAGATCCTGGAACCGCTATATTACTTGCTCTATTTAAAGCATCAAGTTTTCCTGCTTCATGAATTTCACAAATAGCACTTGTATCTTCTTCTTTTAAAACCTGACTTTCTTTTCCTGTGAGTGGAACTACGGATTTTGTGATCAGCCAGACTTTTCTGTTGCTCTCATCTGTCTGGATGATTTTCGGATTGTTATTATTCAGTTTTCCTTCATATCCGATCCATTTTCCACTATTTCTATTCTTAATATAGTATCTCGCATTTCCATTTGCATCATTACCGATATAATAAAAGGCAAACTGGCGGTGATTATTTCCCTTTACTTCACTGTCTGAAGACTCCCATAAATGAAGTACTGCACCGCTGTCTTTACTTTTACCATCCACGTCTGCAAAACGATCCGTTCCATCTACTTTAATATGTTTAATCCCATACCATTCATTTTCTATATGATCTAAACGGAAACGACAATTATTTCCTTCCGAACTATCCAAATGAACAACACTGTTTTTTTCTGCATTATCATTTACATTCCAACGGTAGTCTTTGTTTTCTTCCAATGTAATAAATAATTCACTATTTGTCTCCATCTCTGTTGACATACTTCCACTGGAATCTGCCGCTTTTACACTGATTGGAATCCCCGTAAGTGCTATCGTCATACATATGAGCGCTGCCATTATCCTTTTTATTGTTTTCATATCCGTTTTTCCTCCTCATTTGTATTTTGCTATATTATCGGCAATCATATTTCTTCTTATTATATTTTTGATACCAGATTGTTCAATATTTTTGACATGAACTGTCTGAAAATGGCACGAATCGTCATTCTGTGGTATACTAATCCTATGTCAAAACGTTTGTATTTATTTTGAATAGATACAAATCAGGGAGGATATTCGTATGTTAATCGCTATTGTTGATGATATTGCAGAAGAGCGTATTCTGCTTCGAACACGATTAGAAAATATATTAAATCAGAAAAATGTAGAGTTTCATTGCTATGAATATGAGAATGGAGAAGCATTTCTCAAGGCTTCAAAAGAACATGACTTCACAGTTTTATTTTTGGACATTTATATGAACGGGGCAAATGGAATTGAAATCGCCCGTGAATTTAGAAATACCAACAAAGACTGTCTGTTGATTTTTACTACAACATCCCTGGATCATGCACTGGAAGGTTTTAAAGTACGTGCCATGCATTATCTGGTAAAACCTTATACGGAAGAAGAACTGTCTTCTTTAATTGATGAAATCCTGCCCCGGATTCCGGCTTCGGAGAAAAAACTGACAGTAAAAGTAAATGGAAGTGATCTTCAGATACCATTTAAAACGATCATTCACGCAGATCATTTTTCTCATATGATCCATATTCATACAACAAAAGAAAAAGAACTTGTCATCCGACAGTCTTTTGGGACTTTTACTGCTCCATTAAAAGAAGATTCCCGCTTTTTTATCTGCAACAGAGGGACGATCATCAACATGGAACATGCTGTTGATTTTGACGGAACAATGTTTCTTTTAGACGATGGAAGCAAGATTGTTGTCAGCAGAGAACTGTGCAAACCTGCACGACAACACTTTATGAATTATCTATTTCAAAAGGAGGGATTTTGATGCGGACTTTAATTTTCCAGACTTTGGAATTTACAGTTTTGATTCCTGGTATGCTGCTTGCCTATCTGCCGGTAAGATCATCTCTGAAACAAACACCTAAGAAGCTGGCTGTCTGGATGCTCCCGCTTCTTATTATATGCTCTTGTTTTTGTGGTTTTGCATGCTATAGATTCCATTTGTCAACAAGATCTGTTCTTCTTCCTCTTTTATTTGTTCTATTTGTTCTATATCATAACACTTTATTAATTTCACTTTGGAAATCTGTCAGCATCTATCTTGCCGTCTGTGCAGTTTTTTCCTGCTTTAACAGCCTTTCCAGAGCTGCTTCTGCAATGTTGAATTTTGGTTCTGAACACCTTGCATTTTCCGATTTTTCTACTTTTGGAATCCTGTATAATCTTTTCTGCATTCTTTTCGTCCTTCTCATATGGTATCCAGCCTCCCATTCAGTCAAAGAAATGGTAGAAGATGAAAATCTTGCTCAGACCTGGTATGTTTTCTGGATTCTCCCGGTTCTGGTCATCGGATTGAACCTTGCTTTGATTCCAAAATATAATACCATCCTGCACACGCAGCGTTTTCTGCGTGGATACATTGTGATTGTTTATGCTCTTCTACTCATCCTTGCATTATTTTACTCGATGTTTTTAATGATGGCTAATATCCTGAATAAAAACAAAAAACTTCAGCAGGAAAATCTTTTTCTTTCTGTACAACAGGAACGATATGAGAATTTAAGAAGTGCGATAGAAGAAGCCAGACAGGCTCGACATGATATTCGTCATCATTTTTTACAACTTTCTGCCATGGCCAAAGACGGTGATTTAGAAAAGATCAAAGAATACCTGCATAATGCAATGGATAAAATCCCCACCCTTGATTATCACTTCTGTGAAAATCACTCTGTCGATAACGTAATCGGATATTATTATGCGCTTGCCCAAAAAGAAGAAATTCCATTTGATGCCCGTGTTGATCTTCCAAAAGAACTTTCCGTAGATGAAATGGATCTCTGTCTTATTCTTTCCAATCTATTAGAAAATGCATTGGAAGCCAGTCGCAAAACTACCGCTGCGCAGCAGCAGATATCGTTGGAAATCTATCAACATTCTGCTTCTATTCTTTTAATTCGGGTTGAGAATAATTTTGATGGAAATATCAAAGAAAAAGACCATCTATTCCATTCCACCAAGCGAACGGGACTTGGGGTTGGTACCCAATCCGTCCGCAGAACAGCAGAAAAGAACGATGGTTCTTGTGATTTCACTTATGAAAATGGAGTCTTTACCGCAAAGATCATGCTTCGTGCTACTCCTTAGGTTTCTCCTCTTTAATATGTAAAGCGAAGGGCTTTTGATCAGTCTTTCGCTTCTTTTGTATATTCGTTTTTAATTGCAAATCCGTGATCCATCGGACCGCTTCCTTTTCCAAAATTAAGCATTGCTGCAAGTGCCCCTGAGATATACTCTTTCGCACGCTCTACAGACTCCTCCAATGAGAATCCTTTTGCAAGATTAGAAGCAATCGCAGAAGACAATGTACAACCTGTACCATGAGTATTCGGATTATCAATTCTTTTTCCGTTAAACCATCGATACGCTCCATCTGCATACAGCAGATCATTCGCATCATTTAAGTTATGTCCACCCTTGCAGAGTACTGCACAGTGATATTTTTCTGAAATTTCTTTCGCCGCATCGATCATCTCTTCTGCACTTGTGATCTTTCTTCCGATCAACTCCTCTGCCTCCGGAATATTCGGAGTCAGTACACTTGCAAGCGGGAATAATTCTTCCTTCAATGTATCCGCTGCATCATCACTGATCAGCTTCGCTCCGCTTGTTGCTACCATAACAGGATCTACTACAATATTCTTTGCTTCATACTGACGCAGCTTCGCTGCAATAACTTTGATCAGTTCTTTATCTGAAACCATCCCGATCTTTACAGCATCCGGATAGATATCTGTAAAGATACTGTCAAGCTCTTGTCCTAAAAATTCCGGTGTTGCATTTAATATAGAAGTAACACCTGTTGTATTCTGCGCTGTCAATGCAGTAATCGCACTCATTGCATATACTCCATTGGTGATCATTGTCTTGATATCAGCCTGGATTCCTGCGCCTCCGCTAGAGTCACTTCCGGCGATTGTAATTGCTGTTTTCATGTTCTCGTCCTCCTTCTATTATAAATAAAATAAACCATCCAGATCCACTTTCCGAAATGCTGCACATTTCATCTAAACATCCGCTTGGCTCTGAACAGTTCAAAATGGGTACAAAAAAAGCGGGTGATGGGAATCGAACCCACGTATCCAGCTTGGAAGGCTGGTGTTCTACCATTGAACTACACCCGCGTGTCTTGTGTTATCTCTGACACGAGTTATATCTTATCATACATGCCAGAGATATGCAAGCACAAATTTAAATTTTTCTAAATACTTTAGATTTTTCGTATCTACCTTATTACAATTTTTGCAATTCCATCAATTTCTTTCTTAATCTCATATTTTCCTCTTCTGCTTTATCAGCTCTTTGTTTTTCTTCTTCCGTTCTTTGCTTTTCTTCTTCTATCTTCTGCTTCTCTTCTTCTAATTCTCTTGCAATGTTCTCCTTCGCTTGAGCCACCTGTTCGGCTACTTTCTCTGCCACCTGTTCGGCTACTTTCTCTGCCACTTGTTCTTCGACCTGTTTTGCAACACTTGCCTTTACTTGTGCCAATTCTTCTTCCATCTCGTCAATCATCAACTTCACTGTATTGCGATCCAAAATCTCAAGTTCTTTCGAAAACATCTCCATCATTCCTTCCATATTAAGACAGAGTGTATAGATTTCTTCATAAATCTTCTGAAAATCCGAATTCTGATTCAAAAGTTTAATAATCATCTCCGGATCATCCTGACTAAGAAATACGAGCCACTCTTCCAATCTATTTTTTATCTTTCTGTTTTCATTTTGAATGATGTCACCAAAAATGTCAAGACATATAAAAGTATATTCTTGCAGTAAATTCACTTCTACTCCTGTATCACTTTTTTGTTCGCAATGATGAATATATATTTCTTTCGAAAACCTGCGGAAATCAGCACTGCTCTTTTCAAATAATACAATTGTATAGACTTTCTGAATTCTCTTATAAGTAAATGAATTTCCTAATTCTGCGCGCACTCGTTTATACTGTCGTAACAATAAATCGGAAGAATAACAGGCACTTCTCTGTCCGGGAAATAAATATCCCATTTTTTGTACTTCAACATTTGCTATACTACCATCTTCAAACTGAACAACAATGTCCATAATCAATAAGGAACTCTCCGATGCAATACGCGCCGATTCATTCGGAAGTACTTTTAAGATTCTAATTTTTCTTCCTAATATTTCTGATAGAAAATCATTTAACCTTTCAGGTCTGGTGTCCGGATTCATAATAACTTTAAAATAGGTATCATAGAGAAGTTTTACACCTTTCACCCCAGTGCAAATGCAAAGCCGGACTTCACCAGCTTTTCAATGATACCGGCGCGGGTTGCGGGAGTGCCGAGACCTTTCTTCTCGGTGTCATCGTCGAACTGATCGTTTCCGGCAGTCTCCATCGCAGACAGGAGCGTGTCTTCCGTGTACTGCTTCGGGGGTGTCGTAAAGTGTTCGGTGACGCTGGCGGACACACTATCCAGAACATCACCCTC
>OGYE01001562.1_pt1 | contig 14804 bp, 14 predicted proteins | sample 1576471 | NCBI WGS metagenome assembly OGYE01 (sample SAMEA3541532, study PRJEB24748) | human gut metagenome | biome: human gut; feature: human-associated habitat; material: faeces | place: China | collected 2012
ACATGGATTTGTATCTGAAAGCATAAGGAAAGACATGCTGGATGTCGCTTTTTTCTTTAGCAGTTTTTTCACAACCGTTTTTGCAACAGAAAGAAAGGGCTTAACCAACGGATTAGTAAGAAGAGGGTTGCTACGCATTGAATCCAAAGAAGAAGCAGCACGTCCCCATATAAAAATTGTATCATCATCCTTCCAATCAAAATGACTCAGAAAACCATAAGTTAAACATCTCAAGTCATTGCCATCTGTACCAACAGTAAGAATTCTAGTTCTTATACCACCATCAGGCAAAAAACACCGATGTAAAAAAGCGAGTCTTTTACCATTTGGGCTCAGAACAAGATGGGTTATATAATGGTGATTCCCATTATGCAAGCTCGTTTCTGGTTGACAATTAGCTACATCATCGATCGAAACCAACAATCTTGTTTTATTAGTTTCTATATCTGTTATAAAAATTCCGTCATTCTTTGGAGTTTCGTCGTCTTTTGTCTCATCAGGAATACCAATGTATCCATATCCACCTAATCTGTGCAAACGAGAATAATTTATTCCAAAAGCTTTTTTCTTGTCAAGGCTCAGGCAATGGCATGTACCATCTATACTCTTTACCTTTTCTCCTTTTTCCACATCATATATATCTGCACCCCAATGGTCGCCAAACTGATTGTTTACTATAAAATGTGTGTCATCAATCCATTGTTGTCGAGCTCCTTGCGGATAGTTGAAAGCATTTGTCTTTCCCAATTCAACAAAATGATGTGTTGCTACATCCACATAGCCAACACCAATTTTCTCCCCAGGCAAAGGAGGGCGATTGAAGGTTTCAACTTCAAGAGAAAGCAGTTTGTCTTCACTTTGATTTGTTGCTATCAAATCATGAAATCCAAACAGATGATGTTTGGGACCATCTGTCACGCGTATTACTTCATAAACGTTTTCTTTATCCATATATCAAATTCTTTAGTTCTTGTATTCCAGGAATGATTTTCTGGATTAATGTCAATATGCGTCTTTCCAGAATCAAGTAATTTATCCATAACAGATAATAAGCTGTTCACATTAGAAGGTTCGTAATAGATGCCCTCTTCTTTTAAAACCTCATAAGGTTCGCCAATCTTACATGTTACAATAGGCTTTTTATATGGTAAATACATATACAACTTACTAGGACAGCGTGCCCAATCCTGTATAGTATCATTCATTGGAGAAATGAAATAGTCTGTTAAAGAGAAATAAGTTGAGATGTCTTCCTCTGCAATAAATCCAGGCAACTTAATCCAGTTATCAAGACCGTGATTTTTTACATAATCACATGCATCCTGATAATGACGTCCTCTTCCATGCATCATAAGTAATACTTCCGGATGTTTGACCTTCAACTTCTCTATTGCCTCAATGATGGTAAAGGCTCCATAGTTTCGGGTTATTGTCCCAAGGAAAGTGAAAATCTTTCTACCCTCATATTGCTTGAATTCTTCTTTTGTCCTGTCTATATTCTTTATTTCCATAACACCCTTTGAGAATGCATATGGATGATAGAAATTCGGATGCTTAAAACAGAGAATTCTCTTGCAACGTTGCTCATATACATTTTGGAGGAATCTACTTGCATTAATCAGTGCGTCAGAATAAAGTATGGAGGCATACTCGTTAAGATAGCAATGTATCTTTCTCAGACCTTTCATATCTGGTATACCAGATTGAAGTTCTGAGTGCTCAACAAGCTTCTTGCATCTATGACCGATTCCGACTGTATTTCTCGTAACAAAGGCGCAAATATAGATAAAGTCTGGATCTATCTCTTTTATCAACTTGTTTTTTGCCTTTATTTCTTGAAAAGCTGAACAGTGGGGAAAATAATATACTTTGACCTTATCGCTGCATTCCATGCTCACACGATGGCGGTTCTCTTCCGTATCTTCCATCAAAATGGAAACATCCCATCCCAAGTCAACCAAAGGGTTTGCCATACCCAAGGCACGCTTAGCCGTGGCGATATTCTTAATGTCGCCAGTGGTAATAAAACATATTTTAGCCTTCATTTTCTATCAATTCTTTATAATATGAAACTACGGTCTTCGCATATTGTTCCCAAGAAAAATTATCTTTGATTTTTTGGGCAGCATTCAATCCGTATTTTTCTCTTTTAGGTTTATCCTTAATTAAACTCATAATAGCATTTACTATCTCTGCAGAGTCCTTGGATTTTATTACAACACCATCTTTTCCAGAATCTATAGGAAGACCACTTTCTTTTGTTGCAATAACAGGTAAGCCTGCAGCCATCGCTTCCATACCAGAGGAAGCACATCCTTCTGCTAATGAAGGAAACAAATATATATCTGAGTTAATAAAATAGTGTTTCAATTCATCTTGTGGAACAAAGCCCACAAATTGAATATTCTTTGACTTATACTCTTTGAATAGAGAATCCATCTCTAAAGTTTCACAAGCACCAACCACAACTATTTTATAGTTAATTTCCATCTCATCCAGAAGCTTTGTAGCTTCAATAATATATCTAGCACCTTTTCTAATTCCAAACCCTCCTGTAAATAATATTTGTATTTGTCCGTTTATGTCATAAGAAGTCTTAAGAGAAAAGAAATCTGGTCTCACGCCCAAATATGCAACTTTTATTTTACTTTCTTCAAAACCTTCTTCTACAAATGTTTGTTTCACGAAATCAGAATTTACAAGAATACAATCAGCTTCTATACAATTATCCGTTATCAAGTCCCAAAACTTCGTATTGTACCCACAATCCAATCCCAATCTTTTATATTCTGGATTAAGTGTTTTTCTTAAAAAATTAGTATGGGCAATACTATGATCTACTAATACTTTCATACCACGTTTCTTGGCAATCTTTATAGCACCTGCGCCACCATTACCACTACGAACATGAAAGACATCTGCATTTTTTATGAATTTCTTAGAAAAGAATCCATATAAAAGTGAAGCGTACATTGCTGAGTTATTTGTTCTAAGGAATCTAAATAACTTTGTAGCCCACAAATAGAATTCAGGAATTGCCACCCCATCATTTCTACGAACTTTTCTTACATATCTTTTTCCAAAACTTTTAAACAAATCTCTACCTGATATTTTAGAACACAGTTTTACTAATGGTTTACTAAATGAACCAGGAAGCCAACCCTGTATAACAGAAACATCCACTAAGTCCGAGATGTAGTCAGCGCTCTTCATTAAATGTAAAGGGCCAAATGTTGAAATGATAACTATTATTTTTCTCATTTTTTTAGCCAAATTGAAGTTTTTATCCAATTATATATTAAAGAAACGACCCTGTATTTCACCAATCTTGTCTTTATATCTACCATAAAAGAGTTTGTTGCAAAGACATTGAATAAACGTTGTAGAAATGTTGTTTCTCGCCAACTATTATGAGCACAATGAATAGCAACACTATCTTCTGTTGCATTCTTTTTTCCTGCAAAAAAATATTGAGGGTATATCACTATATTATTTTTCAATATCTGCTTTCCCTTAACGTATCTGAAGCCGTATTTTTCTGCACAAAGAGCCAATACGTCTGGCAATATTATTTTGTCATAAAAACTTCCATCGGACTGAATAAAATGTATGTTTTCATAATATTCCATACAATCCTTCATAAATGGATGTCCCTTCTCTGCCCCAAACATCGCAGATTGAATTCCTATACCTTTAACATGTGCAACATTAGAATTCCTATTATAATTGCCATCCAAACTTTCTTTTACAATATTAAGATTATCAACCATATCCTGGTGATACTCAATTGATGAGAAAAAACCATCATTAAGGAAAGGATCAAAATTCTTAACTACATGAATATCTGTATCTAAATATATTCCCCCTTCTGTATATAAAGCATATAATCTAACATAGTCTGCAACAAAAGCATACTTCTTATGGCGATATGCTTCTTGAACAAATATCGGAGCCCTAGATATATCAAAATTTTCTTCCGACCATAATTTAAACTTATACCCAATAAGTTTTTTCCCCCAATCATCAATAAATAATTGCATTTCTCCAGGAAGAGGATTTCCCCCAAACCAACAATAATGAATAATTCTATTTATCATATTTCTCAATTTTAAACATTAATAAAGGCACCATCAACAATGGAAGAGTATATCTAAAATGTGATGGAGGTGAAAACAATAGATTCCATAAAAATGATATCAAACAATAGGAGACACACGACATATATCTTTTGTCATATAAATTATATTTAAAAATCAAAAATGACTTCTTTAAAGTAAATATCACAATTTTACTGCCAGCAATAAAACACAAAACTCCATTATAAACACCCCAACCTATAAGAACCGAATGTACCGGCAACCATACCCCATGCCAAACAGTATCAAGTCCTTTCATTTTATACAACAATTCCCAATAATGTCCAGTTTCATCTTTTGCCCATGCCCCAAATCCGAGCCAAAATCTATCAACAAAAGCTTGGATTCCGATAAAAAATTCCCCTCTACCTACATAAAGCAACTCTAGAGGATTATACGGATTAGACATAGATAAAATTTGTTCGTTATTTCCACTGACAATTCTTCCCTCTAGAACTTCAGTTGCGTAATAACAATATCCACCATATAAAATAACAACTGCTATTATAATGGCAGGGATTTTACTCTTTATACTTATTTTTTTGCCTAAAGATAAATAATATCCGAAAATACCTGATACGAAAATAAACATACCTCCACTCCTCGCACCTAAAAGAATCATCAATGCTCCTACTGCAGAAAAAACAAAAACACTGATTTTCTTATTTACAAAAACAGAAGCAGTCATTATAAAATATCCAACAGCAGGTGCAATTCTCATTTTGACATAAGCAGCAGCTTCGCCACTTTCAATAACATCCATAGAAACATCCTCATCCATTTTTTGCATCAAAATAGAAATTGCTGCCCCTATAAATGCAAATAACAAAAATCTTTTATCTTTAGAGCCATAAAAAAGCAAAAAAGAAAGATGAAAAAAGGAAATTATAGTTACCATTATTCCTCGCATGGAATTATTTAAGCCATTTGACACAAATAATTCCGAAAATAGCTGAGCTGACAACAAGAATAAGTACATATGAAAAAAAGATTTCCAAAATACTATTCCAACCAACTTCCTATAAAAAAATATGAACCAGATTATAAGTGCAAATTCTCCTATACTTATTTCACCACCGAGGTTAAATTTAAACATAAACATAACCTCTACTAATAAGATAAAGATGCCATTTTTAATAAGTGAAAACTTCATATAACTATCATTTAAATTTCTATTTTATCACAAAGAAATTTGTTCTACCATTGCGGAAACGTTCCCCACACAACTTCTATGTACATATATTAGAAAAAGTTCGATACACTTTATCAAGTGAAGAGAACCAAATGTGGAAAGAATTATTTTTTATTTTGCACAAAATATGTTGTTGTGTTAAATATATACGTGTTAACGTTAGCTTATGGATGAGTATTTTATTTGCCAGCCAAAAGCCTAACAAATTTATTTTCTGATTTCAAAATATATTTGATAGGGAAATAAAGAATTAAAATTATCAAAATTCCAATACACATACCCGATAACAAATCCATGTATGGAGGGGGTAACAATATGTGGAATATCTTCTTGTATACAATTTTAAAAAATTGAATTAGCATGCCATGAAATCCAAGTATCACTAATGTACCATTACTAATGGTCACAATTGGGGCAACTAATCTTGCAGGAATTTTTATTTTCATTAAAGTCAATAATATGCCTATTAATGCGACAGAACCTATAGAGAGAAATGTTCCATAGTTAGTTCCGCAATTTAACGCATTCATATTAATTCTTCCCGAAAAATTAAATATAACAAGATAAATTACTAAACATAGACATATAATAGATGAACTATATTTTACGTAATTAGATTTATCAACAATTTTTTTTGTTAAGCATCCGAAACAAAAGAAAGGGAAGCTAAATATGAATGCCGAACATTGATAATCATTAAATCTCAACCCTGAATAATACAAGATGAAACCTCCTATTATTGTTATAAGCAGTGCTAATGACCTCTTTAAGCTTGTTTTCACATTAATGCTATAAAAGTTGTAAACGAGTCTCATCCAAAATAAAGCCCAAAGAAACCACATCCATCCAATACTACTTTTTCCTAATACAAAAGAATGAATTGGCTCCACAATGTTATTTTGCAAATCAAATTGTTTTTTATAGACAAAAACATCTTGAAAAATTCCGAACAAGACTCCCAATATGAAATACGGTATCATTACGAGTAATAATCTGTGAATATTCTTTTTTATATCTGAATAGATATTGTTGTTCTTTCTGAACAAATATCCACTGCAAAAAAAGAATAACGGCATATGGAAAGAGAATATAAATTTCGTAAAAATAATATTGGTAAGAGGTAAATGACCAAGAATAACAAGGTAAATACCTAAAACCTTAATAACATCAATATAATAAAGTCTATTTTTCATTTTCAAATTAAGAAACTATCTTATTGTTTTTATTTTCTACATTTAACATTGCGAAGCTATGTGAATGTCAGTAAACATAGCACGTCAAAGGGTTTATGCTTTAGCAATCCCCCAAATTAAAAAGACATCAAGAAAACTCCCATAGTCAGACTTGGCAACATAATACCCACAAATCTTTTCATTATAAGAGCTTCGATTGCATTCTTATCTGCCGATTTCACAAAGAAGAATCCCAAAATTGCAATAAACAATGGCATATGAAACATATAAATACCAATCAACACATTGTCCGTCTTCCATTCTGGATTAAAGGTTTGAATAACATGGTCCAGTACAACAATAACAATTGCATAAGCCTTCAATATATCATAAAATAACAGTCTGTTTGTTTTCATTTCTTTTTAATACTACTTCTAATTTTAGAGATTAATGCATAACATATTTTGCGTTCTGATCTATTTAGACCAAAAGTCATTATTATAGCAATAAGAAAGAAACAATTCAAGACGAACATGATAATGAATCCCATAATAGTGTTGTCCAATATTAAAGAAAGTATATAACAAATACCACTATCTAAGATAGCAACAAGAGAAGACGGAAAAACTACTTTCTTTATTAAGTCTATCGTTGATAAAGGACTTACTTTAACAGCATAATATGTACGAATGACACATGTTAAAATATCCATTCCGACAATCACAACAATCAACATTATTGGATTACCCCATATTTTACTTACAAAATATCCCATTGGCATAACTAATAAGTAAAAAAATTCTGGGACAATCATAAACTTCGTGATTTTATTAGTCGCAAGAACAGAAGTTCTAATAGGTTCGAATAATGCATAAGTTAAGCTTATAAATACTGCGCACATTGCAAATTCAACTGCATAAGAAGGAACTTTTCCAAGCCACATATGCATAATAAATTCAGTACGAAAAAGAAATGGTATCATAATGAAAAATATTAAATAAGTTTCCATTTTACTTCCGCTATACACTATCTTTCTGTGTGTCTCAATTTCATTATTTGCATATGTCTTTGTTATTTGTGGCGAAATAGCTTTAAACAGATTTAAAGCAAATGAAAGAATTGAGTTTTTGAGTTGTAAAGATATATTATAAACAGCATTAATTGCAACTCCAAAAGTCCAGTTGATAACAAAAATGATTCCTTGAGAAGAAACAATTTGTATTGCTCCAGAAGCAGTAGAGACACCTGTAAACTTACCAAGTTGTTTTAATTGTTCTTTATCTATTATAAAATGGTAGCGAGATTCATCAAACTTATAATGACAATATATTTGATAAAATATACGAATTATGATACTTACTGTCGCCATCATAATACCATACACTAGCAAGCGGTTGTCAAACCATGATAAAGTATATACTGCGCAAAATGTTAGTACTACTTGCAAAATGGAAATAACAGCAAAAGCATTCATCCTTTCATGAGCGATAACTAATGCGTTATATGGAATGCTTATCAGATTGACGACACATGTAAGAATGGATAATTGCAATACCCAGGAAGCTGCATTCATGCTATTTGCCGGAATGTTCACGCTATAATATAGCATATATACTCCTACGGATTCCAGTAAGATGAAAACTACAACAGAAAGTAGAAATATAACATTAAGCGATGTGCAAAAAACCAGATTCGTATTACCATCAGTTTTTCCTGATTCAAAAGTTATAAAACGTTGAACCGCATTTGTTACACCTCCTGTAAATACAGTTGCTAATCCCACAATGCTTCCAACAACTCCATACACTCCCATGTCCTCCACACCGAGGTTTGCCAGGACCAATCTTGTTGTCCAAAGGTTGAGCCACATAGTGAAGAGCATACGGACATATAACAGCAAACTATTCTTTATTATTCTGTTTTTATTAAAATTATCTGACATATTTATTCTAACGACACTATCAAGTCTTTAATAATCTTGTTTTCTTATATGTGTGATAGTCACCACCGAGTAATGATTCTACTACGAGGTTCTTATGCACACATTTTCTTTTCTTAAATTCTTTTGCCGGATTTCCACCAACTACCGACATCGTTTCCACGTTTTTAACCACAACGCTTCCGCTTGATATTACCCCCCCCCATTTCAATTTTACGACATGAAGGAAGAATCATGACACGTGTTGGTATCCAAACATAATCTTCTATGGTAAGTCCGTAATGCTTATGTTCCCATTCCTCAGAATCAATGTTGTGTGAAGTTGTAATAATCTCCGTTTCAGAACCGATAATCACATGATTGCCGATGGTTACCGGATTACGTAAATCTATCTTGTCAGTCTGTATGCTAACATGGTCACCAATCTTCAAATTGGAGTTAGCTGCCTTTGCCAAAGACAACGGCATCACCACGTTTTCACCAACTGTCGCCCCTCTCTTACGGGCTATCCTTACAGCTCTGTCATACTTGAAGTGCTGCTTCCATCTCGCAATCAGCCCTTTCAAATAATGAAAGTAAGTTCTTGAAGTTATATCCTTTTCGTATTCAGTCATATTGTTTTTAATATTCGTTTGTTATTCTCTGCTGTTTGGTTTATGCCGGGCAAAAAGCTGCATCAGCACCACCTCTGCCGCCATGATGACCACCGAGCACAGGTACATGGTGCGCATCCCTTTGCGCACTCGCTCCGGCTGGGCTGCACCCCGGTTCTGGGAGACAAAGGTGGAGCCGGCGTTTGCCATGGAGATCAGCGGCATACTGGTAAAGGAGAACAGCTTGCGCGCGGCGGTGTGCCCTGCAATGGTCAGCGTGCCCAGCCCGTTGATGCCGTATTGCAGCACCACCGAACCCGCCGACACGATGCTGCTCATCAGCCCCATGGAGATGCTCTGGCTGAACAGCTCCCAGTACAAATGCTGTCCCACCGCCCAGTGCTTGCGGGCGGGCAGCAGCAGCGGCACGCGGCGCATCACATACAGAATGCACAGCACCACCGAGATGCCCTGCGCAATGACGGTAGCCACCGCCGCGCCCTGCACGCCCATGCCCAGCCCGGCAATGAACCACAGATCCAGCGCCACGTTCAGCCCGGAGCTGATGAGCAAAAACACCAGCGGCATCACGCTGTTGCCGATGGCGCGCAGCAGCCCGGCGCACAGGTTATAAAGGAACATCACCAGCACGCCCAAGTCGATGACGATGATGTACCGGTAGGCGTCCTCTAAAATCTCTGCGGGGGTGTCCAGCAGCTGCAAAAGCGGCCGAGAAACGTTGGATGCGAAAGGACGAGGACCGGCCCACCAGGATAAAAAAGGTAACGAAGTTAAAGGCCGTCCACACTAAGACGGCGAAATAGCCCCAGCCGTACGTGTAATCGTTGCTCCAGGTGTCGCTTGCACGGTCAAAGTGGAATACCTGCCGGTGGAAATCGTTGGTGAGCACAAAACCGATAAGTAGGATGGCCACGACCCACAGGATGCTGCGATAGCGACGGCCCGCACGGTGTTGTTCCAGCCCCGCAAGGCGCAGGCCGCACAGCTGGTAGAGCAGCGGAATGAGCGTCATGGGCACGTAGTACAGGTACCACAGCACGGTGGCATAGAACGGTGTGAACGACTTGTATTTGAGGATGACCTCAATCATCCAGAGGGCGCAGATGGTGGCGACGGCAACAAGGCGGCGGCGCAACACATAGTCCAAACAGCGTAGATAGACCGATACACCCCAGATCGAAAATATAATTGCGGCGACAAGCAACGGGAGAGAGCTCGAGTGGACGAGCGCATCCACGACCTCTTCGGACACCTCGCTATAGGCGGGCACGACGTTGGAAAGCTTGGGGTCGGAGGCAAACAGCGCCGGCAAGACTGCCAAAAGCATGAGGAACAGCACGGTGATGGCGCCGGCGATAGCAAAGACGCGGTGACGGTACACCTGATGTGTTATACCAACAAGGAATCGCGGCATGGCGAAGAGCCTGCCGCCCCTGGGATCCGCCACGGGTGCGGATCGGGCGGCCGCGTGGCCGATATGTCGCTCGCGGGTACCCATAGTGCTTTTAGTGTACCGACAGGCGGGCCCAAAAAGCGGGCCACATGTCCCAAAATCCGCAGACGGCAAAGGGTGTCCCCAGCGACTAGCCGTTTAAGAACGTCCCCAATGACTACCAATGACGAGAGTGGATAATCTCCCACTTTGAGCCCACAAACAGGCTAAAAACGGGAGATTATCCACTCTCATTCTGCGGGCACTCATTTAAGTACGTCCCCAATGAGTGCTTTCACTTCTTTTAACAAAACGCCTGGCGGGCATTAACTGCTCGCCGGGCGTTTTGGTTAGGAGGCTATGGTTGTTGGGAAGCCTTAGGCCAGGTCCTCGCCGTTCGTCTCGATGACGTGTTTGTACCAGTCGAAGCTCTTCTTTTTGGAACGCTTGAGGGTGCCGTTGCCCGCATCATCGCGGTCGACATAGATAAAGCCGTAGCGCTTGGACATCTCGCCCGTGCCGGCAGACACCAGGTCGATTGGGCCCCAGGTGGTGTAGCCCAGCAGGTCAACGCCGTCCTCGGTCACCGCATCGCGCATCGCGGCGATATGCTGGCGCAGGTAGTCGATACGGTAGTCGTCGTTGATGGAGCCATCCTCCTCGACAACATCCTTGGCGCCCAGGCCGTTCTCGACCACAAACAGCGGCTTCTGATAACGGTCGTACAGGTCGTTGAGGGTGATGCGGAAGCCCAGCGGATCGATGGCCCAGCCCCACTGGCTCTCCTGCAGGTAGGGGTTCTTGGCGCCGGCGAAGGCGTTGCCCTGGGTGCGCTCGACATCGGGGTTATCGGCACCGGCGGAGCAACGGGTGCTGTAATAGCTAAAGCTGATGAAGTCGACGGTGTTGGCGGCCAGGATCTCGCGGTCCTCATCCGTCATGCCCACATCGATGCCCAAACGCTCGAGCTTCTTGACGGCATAGGCCGGGTAGTAGCCGCGGCTCTGAACGTCGACGAAGAAATAGTTGCTCTGGTTGTCAATCTGCGCTTGGCGCACATCGCCCGGACGGCAGCTGTAGGGGTAGTAGCTACCTGCGGCAAGCATGCAACCGATCTTGACCTCAGGGTCGATCTCGTGAGCGATCTTGGTTGCCCAAGCGCTGGCGACGAGCTCGTTGTGGGCGGCCAGGTACTCGACGGCCTCCTTGTTCTCGCCCTCCTCAAAGACCAGACCGGCACCCATAAACGGCAGGTGCAAGATCATATTGATCTCGTTGAAGGTAAGCCAGTACTTTACCAGGCCCTTGTAGCGGGTGAAGATCGTGGTCGCGAGGTTCTTGTAGAAGTCGATGAGCTTGCGGTTGCGCCAGCCGCCGTACTCCTTGATGAGGTGAATCGGGCAGTCGAAGTGCGTGATGGTCACGAGCGGCTCAATGCCGTGCGCCTGACACTCGCGGAACACGTCCTCGTAGAAGGCCAGGCCGGCCTCGTTGGGCTCAGTCTCGTCGCCGTTGGGGAAGATGCGGGTCCAGGCCAGGCTCATGCGGAAGGTCTTAAAGCCCATCTCGGCAAAGAGGGCGATGTCCTCCTTGTAGTGGTGATAGAAATCGATGCCGGTCTGCGCGGGGTAGTAATAGCCGTCCTCGAAGTCGAGCATCTTGCGCTGGCCGGAGACCACCGCATAGCGCTCGGGGCCGTGCGGCGCCACGTCCACGTTGGCCAGGCCGCGGCCATCCACGTCGTAAGCGCCCTCGCACTGGTTGGCAGCCGTCGCGCCGCCCCACAGGAAGTCTTTACGGAAAGCCATGCATCAATCCTTTCACACGCTGTTTGTCGTGGTTTCAGTATCCCCGTAAGCAGCGCGCTACTCAACGGCAACGACGCAGGCCGACACTTCTTTTCGCACACGGCGGCCCGGCAGCCGCCCCTGCCTGACACTTTCTGATACCGCCGCCCCAAACCACCACAAAGGGGACAGGCACCTTTGTGGTGGTTGGGGACGGTTTGTCTCGATCTGTAACAGGTAGGCAGCCAAAACCGGGCTTGGTGTTACAGATCGAGATTTTCGGGCAGCCCCCGCAGTTTGTCTAAATCTGTAACAGGTAGAGACGATTTAGCCCGCTAGATGTTACAAATCGAGACGGAAGATGCTAGTCACAGGCGATGTCGAGGTTCTTGCCGACGAGGCCCACGTAGCCGCCCTCGGCAGCCTTGGGACTATCTGCGTGGCAGAGAACCCACTTGTCGGCCTTCCAGTAGCAGTAGCTGTCACCGGCGGCAGGCATGTCGGCTGCGGCCTCGGGGCGCGGGCCATTGGTGCCCGCCGGCAGCGCCACCATCACCTGGAAGCCGCCGTCGTCGACCATGCAGGGCGTGTAGTGGAGCGTGGTGTTGAAGACTTCGACGACCGTACCCGCCGGCACGCGGAACGCCTTGACGCACGCGGTGTCGAGCTTGCCGCCCTCAATCTCCCAGCGATGCGCCACGAGCAGGATAAAGTCGCGGGCGCCCAGGTTAAACTCGCTGGCGCGGTGATACTCCAGGCAGTTGAGGCGTGTGTTGTGCCCGTTGCACCAGCCGAGCTGGAAGGAGCGGCCGCCAAACATGAGAAAGCCCAGTTTATCGGCACCCTTGACGCTCTCGAGCTCCGGCGCGCTTGCTACGTACTTGCTGCCTTCGGGGATGGGCGTGGCAGAGAGCGCCTCGAGCACGAGCAACGTGAGCTCGGACGGAACGTCATCCCAAACGTTGCCATAGGATTTGAACTCGGGATCGTTGACAGAATAGATGTGCATGTTCGCTCCTGTTCGTAAATGTGACTATACGAACATTCTAGAACAAACATGAGCGATTTTGAACGCTCGTCCCGACCACTCAACAAAAAGGCGCCCCCGCATAAGCGAAGGCGCCCAATGCGCGCGCTTTGGGCGATAAAGCCCTTACGCCTGCTGATAATGCAGGTGCTTCTCATCGATATCGGCCAGGTCGCGGTCGAGATAGCGACGCGCGAGCCAGTTTGCCATGGGGAGGTTCTGGTCCAGATAGTTACCGCACTCCTCGGGGGCGGCACCGGGGACATCGCCCTCAAAGCCGGCGACAAACTCGAACAGCTCACGCACGAGCGGCAGGATCTCCTCGCTCGTCACCTCGCCAAACACGACGAGGTAAAAGCCCGTGCGGCAGCCCATGGGACCAAAGTAGACAATGCGGCTCGACCACTCGGCATGGTTGCGAAGGAACGTCGCGCCCAGGTGCTCGATGGTGTGGCACTCGGCCGTGTTCATGACCGGCTCCTTGTTGGGCGTGGTCAGGCGCAGATCAAAGGTGGTGACGGCGGCGCCGGTCGCCGGATCGCGGTCGATGCGGCTCACATACACGCCGGGCTCGAGCAGCAGATGGTCAACGGAAAAACTCGCGATACGCTCCATGGCAGTTCCTCTCGGTAGTCAATTTAGGACGGGGCTCTTTTAGCTGGTTCGAATGATCGCACCAATCATACCAGTCAAAAAAGCCCCGTCCCAAATGAGCTACCCGGGAATAGCCTGCGGGCGCCGCGCAGCCGCCTAGGCAGTGTAGGCGATGGTCGCGTCGACGGCGTGACGCCAGCCGGCGATCTTTTTGGCTCGCTCGTCGGCAGGCATGGCAGGCTCCACGATGCCGCGGGCGCCGTAGACGTCAACGACATCGCGCGTGTACATGCCCAGCGCAATGCCGCAGGCCCAAGCCGCACCCAGACCGCTCATCTCGTCGTTGCTCGCAATGCGGATGGGCGAGCCGACCAGGTCGCTCTCAAACTGCATCAGGTACGCGTCGCGCGTGGGACCGCCGTCAACACGAAGCTCGGCCAGTGCCGCGCCCGAATCCTCGACCATCGCATCGATCACGTCGAAGATCTGATAGGCGATCGACTCGTCGGCGGCCTTTACGAACTCCGCACGGCCCGTGGTGCGCGTCATGCCAAAGACGCAGCCCTCGGCATCGCTCGCCCAGTGCGGCGCGCCCAGGCCAGTGAACGCCGGCACAAAGTAGACGCGGCTCGCCGGATTGGCGGCGTAGCACAGGTCGGTGACTTCCTCGGGATTGTTGATGAGCTCCAGGTCGTCGCGCAGCCACGTCTTGACGGCGCCGGCGTAGCTCACGTTGCCCTCGAGAACATACTCGGTCACACCGTCCATACGCCACGCAAGCGAGCTCGAAAGCCCGTGCGAGCTGGCGACAAACTCGTCGCCGACGTTCATCATGACCGAGCTGCCGGTGCCGCTGGGTCTCGTTCTTCGCAACGGCTATCGGGTTGGTGTAGGTTACTTTCTTTCCACCC